>ERZ1505052.59-NODE-59-length-30456-cov-4.255090_pt1 | contig 30456 bp, 22 predicted proteins | sample MGYA00571781_ERZ1505052 | MGnify/ENA primary metagenome ERZ1505052 (study PRJEB39906, sample SAMEA3182110) | gut metagenome | biome: human; feature: gut; material: Stool; isolation source: human stools | place: Canada | collected 2013-04-23 ...
TGTGTATAAGAGACAGGTACAGAATTGACAGTATCGCTAACCAGCGCGTTGTTGATGCTATCAATAAGCATAACAGAGATTCTGTTGAGTCTGTTATCTACAAGGAGTTCTGGCAGGTTTACGACTCTGTGGCTGTTGTCAATAGTGCTAAGGCTGACTCGATGCGCATAGTGAACGCTAAGCTGAAAGCAGAGGCTGACCGCAAGAAGGCAGAGGCTGACCGACTGAAGGCTGTTGAGGCTCAGAAGGAGAAGGAGCGCCTGAAAGCCGAAAAGAAAAATAAGGGCAAAAAGGCGGAAGAGAAACCTGAGCCAACCGAAGGTGCCGAGGCTACCGAACCGAACGGAACCACCGAGCCTACTGGGGAGCAGACCCCAGTAGAGGGCGAGGCTCCTACAGAGGGAGGAACTCCTACTGAGGAGCAACAGACTCCTGTAGAAAGTGAAGCTCCAGCAGAAGAGCAGACCCCTGCAGAGGAAGTCTCAACATCTCAACCCACAACATCTCAACCCACCACATCTCACCAGGAAACTAATCAGCCTTCTGCTGAACCAGGAAAGGAGGCAAGCGATGAATAGTAAGAAGTTATTATACACACTCCTTCTTGGAGCAACACTCACCTCATGTACTGAGGTAGAGATTTGTGAAAGAAATCACCCACATACGGGCGATGTCAACTTCACATATACATGGAATAAGCCAGAGGACAAGCCGAAGTTCATGGGTGTGCTCTGCTATCGTGTCGTGGGACAGTGGAAGAAAGTGGCGAAGGTGAATACTGAAGACCTTACACTGACTATTAAGGAATTTCCACCAACAGCGTTTAAGTCGACAATAGAGATTCCGCGCGGCTATTATAAGTTTGCGACATTCCCGCTCGACAATCCATCCATCGACTACTCGGAGCTTGAGCAGTTCATCGAAAAGGATGCTGCCGACTACCCGTTGCAGAACATAGGCTTGAGCTATAAGGTGTATGACATAAAAGACCCAAAGCTCAACAAACCATTAGCTTGGCAAGACTTCAACCCGTATGCGAAGTACATACAGCCCGATGTGGAGCCACTCTATTACGACTCAACAACAGTGCAACAAGTACGCGCCGATCGTCAGACAACCTTCGAGTTCAAACCGAAGATACTCTCGCAGAATATAGACATCAACTTCAACATCGTAAAGAATACGGATGAGGTGCAGTTTAAGGTGACGGAGGTATGGGCAGAGATAAGTGGTGTGCCTATTTATATAAAGATGAACACAGGCTATCTCGACATAACCAAAACAAGCAAGATGCTGTTTAAGACCGACATCAAGCCGAGCAACCCAGACGACAATGGTAACGACACCAACGAGAACAAGCGAATAGCTTGCCACGGCAATATCAATGTGACGGGCGTGGTGAATGTGCAGCGCGGTTACGGAGAGACTTTAGCAGATGTGCGCAAGAAGATATACGGTCCTGGTATTATGCAGGTGGTTATATACACAGAAGTGTACAACCCGAAAACAGGACATACCTTCCCTCAGAAGTGGCAGGGCATCATAAACCTCTACAACACTCTGAACCAAGCGAAACTGATGAAAACGACATCTGATAAAAAGTACGTGTACCGCAATGGCGAACACGGAGCAATAAACATCAGTGCCGAAATACTTCTTGATGGAAAAACGGTCGGTAATATAGACAAGGGTGGTGACGCTCTCGATCGTTGGATACAGACGGATTCCGATATAAATATCGACATTTAAAAAATAACCTATAAGATGAAACGAACGAAACATATTGTTAACATCTTGACAGCTGCAGTAACACTGCTGCTCACGGCGTCGTGCAATGTCTCTTATCCAGACTTGGACCTACCGCAGGGAGAACCGCCAACAAACGATGATGATGTCAACATCGACAAGACATCGATTTTGCTATATACCAGTAATCCAGCATACTTCTCGGTAGTGTCCGACACACGTGGCTCTGTGGGCACACGTGGTACGGGTGCGTTCGAACCAATGGAGACCGTGGCATACAATCGCGACAAGTACTTGAATTCCAAGTTCCACATCTTCGCATTCCGTGCTTACAACGATGCCGATCCAAACGGTGGACAGGGAGTGCTAACGGAGGCACCCTCTATGTCGAGATACTGCTATGCTGAAAATGCGAGCGGAGACAACAATGACGAGAATAACACATCGTGTCTGCTCGACGGACCAGATTACAAATTGGGTATGCCGTTCAAGTTCGAGCCCGACCAGTTTATCGGCACAATGAATGTGCTCACCAAAGACTATCCTAAAGATATCTATTACAGCTCTCGCTATCAGGATGTGGGCTACAACTTCTTCGGTTATTTCGTAGACGATCTTGATTTGAGTAACTATAAGCGCGAACAGAATAAGATATCTTACGACATAGAAATCGACGGCTATCAGGATGTGCTCGTGGGCGCAGCCAAGACTCCGCTTACGGAAGCCGACTTCGCCGAAGGTGGTATCTACGAAAAGGCTGCCAGTCTGACCAAAGAGGAGAAACAAAAGATACTAAACACGCCTGGTAACTATAGTACATTTGCGGCACACCGCAACGTGCACCCCGTTGTAAATATGAAGCATCAGCTCACGATGCTGAAGTTCTTTGCTTATCCAGGTGCTTCGTCGGCTAAGGACGTAGTGATAAAGGATATTTCGGTGATGACGCTGACAAAGGGCACACTCACCGTAGCAAGCCGTAACATTGACGACTGTAAGCTCGTGTTCAAACCCGAGAATGCGGTTGATGTGCTGCAAAAGGCGGTGAAACTTGGCGAGTTCCAAAAGGAAACCGATGAGAATGGAGAGACGCACAATGTCTATGGAAATATTAAACCTGGACTGAGAGACGAGGGTTATCAGGTAGTATGGAAGGACGAGTGGGCGGACAATGAGAGCCAAGTGGTACCAGGTGTTACACATGTGCCTACTACAAAGGAGAAGATGGACGAGGCATCCGTTGAGCTCGGTGCCGGTTTGCTCGTAGCTCCGCAGGAGTCGTACGTAGTGACGCTCACATACGAATTCCCCGACGGACCTAACGGTCAGATGAAGGAGCACAAGACCGAATACAAAATCACGCCAGCCAAGAAAGAGGGCGAGCAAGTAAGCTTCGAGAAAGGTCTATTATATAATGTGAAGATTGGTGTCTACGGCTTGGAGAAGATCCAGATCAGCGGAAGCGTTGACGGATGGGGCAAGGGTGAAGATATTGATATCGACCAGGACAAAGACCCTAACGACCCTAACATCAATGGATATTAAAATAGGAATAAGACAATCTTTTATAAATAACTTTTTATTAATTTAAATTTTTCACGACTATGAAGAAAATGTTTTTCTTTGCATTGGCTGCAGCTGGTATGCTGACAGCATGCTCGAATGAGGACACTCTCGGTGGAAATGGCGAGCAGAACGTATCTGAACAGCAGATTCGTCTCGGCGTTGCTTCGTCTAAGGTTCAGACCCGTGGTACTGGTACCGTAGGTGGTATGACTGACACTGAGAACAAGTGGGCAGGCCAGACTCTCTGGGTGTACATGCTCCAGAAGGGTAGCATGGAGCTTGGTTATTACAAGACTCCGGCTGATGCTGCTGGTGCAGCTGTTGGTACAGCTGTATTTGACAACAAGGAGTTCAAGGCTCCTAATACAGCTGCAAGCACTGTGTCTGGTTTGGCTACAACAGCTGACGGTGCTATTGCTTACTACCCAGTTAGCGGCAACTACGACTTCTGGGGTTATCGCGTTGACGATGCTGTAACACTTGTTGATAATGGTAATGGTGTTATGGTTCCTGATGTAAAGACTGTAGACGACACAGATGCAGAAGTTGGAGAAGGCGAAGCTACAAAGCGTGTTGTTGATATCAAGATCAATGGTTCGCAGGATATCATGGCAGGCAAGGCAACTCCTTCTGCTGATGAGGTTGCTAAGCTTGGCAACTATGGCGAGAACTTCTACTCTGCTTATGCTGCACGTAAGGGCGTTCAGCCGAACATCACATTCAACCACCTCCTCACACGTTTCACATTCGAGGTACGTGCAGGATCTAAGGCAACAGCGGGTGCTGGTGCAAGTGGCAACACAGAGGCTGTTCGCGTTCAGGGCGTTTCTGTAGAATCTCTGACTGATGGTAAACTCACAGTTGCTTACAAAGGCGCGACTAAGGAAGCTGCAGATCTCCTTACTTTCACAGGTAATGCTTCTCCTCTCAAGTTGTAGCAGCGTGCTGCTGGAGCTGCAGACAACAACGATCCTCTCGTTGCTCTCGAGGAAGTTGCTTTGACATGGCCTGCTGATGCTAATGCTACTGTTGGTGACGTTCTTCCTGTAGGCGAGGCTCTCCTCGTTGCTCCTGGTCAGACTGAGTATCCTCTTACCATCGCTCTTGCTCAGAAGGTTAAGAAGAACGTTGCAGACCCAGACAAGGAGGATATGGCTCTTGAGCAGAAGGCTACTATCAAGATGGATGGTGTAAAGGCATTTGAGCCGGGTAAGTCTTACAAGGTTACTATCACTGTTTACGGTCTTGAGGAAATCGAGGTTACAGCTACTCTTGTACCTTGGGCTGATGGTGGTTCAATCGATATCGACGACGACCGCAATCCGAACGAAGGCCAGTACACTGAGCCTACTGTAACTCCAGCTCCTTAATCAGAGCATCTGATAAGAATCTCTATTTGAGTATGCAACCGCGTAAGGGTGCATATATAAAGCGTAGGGGCTTGCCCCTGCAGAAAGGGATTGGAGATATATAGACTCTCTTCCTCGCTGCAAAAGGCGAGGAAGAGACGAGTGTTTCAACAGTCCCAGTGAATAAACGTTTTTTTAGAAAAACAATAAATTCAACAAACAAATGAATAAGCATATATTCTTAATGGGAATGGCTGCTGCCATGTTTATGACCAGCTGCACAAACGAGGACGACCTCGCTGGCGGTAGCAACAATCAGCGATTGAACTCTGATGTGCCTATCGTGCTTTCTGCTGGTCAGCAGGCAAACAAGACCCGCGCATCGCTCGGCAATGTTAACGATAAAGGCGAATATGACGGCACATTCAATACGCCTGCCGACAAGAACCTCGGCTTCTTCTGTCTTGCTACTGGCAAGATTGCAGCTAAGCAGGACATCACTTGGCAGACAGGCTTCGACAACCCTAACTTCCTTTGGTTGGAGAATATTCAGGCAAAAGCTGTGACTACTGACGATACCGACTTAGGCAAGCGTGTTACAGACCTTCAGCTCTTCGACGAGAATGGTGGAACAACACCTACTGAGCACTATTACCCGATGGGTAGTCAGTATAGCTATACATTCTATGGCTACTATCCTTACTCAGCGAACGTGGAGCACAACGGCAATAAGTACAGCGTGAAGATAACTGGTTTGGACGGCACAACCGATCTTATCTGGGGTAAGTCGTTCGTAAAACCAGATGATCCTGACAAGGCGGACGCTTACAGCGCAAAGTATCTGCGCGACAAGAAGAAGCATATAGAGGAAGCAGGTGGGGAATGGAACCTCAAGACACACAAGGAGAGCCGTCCGCAGCTCACCTTCGTGCACAAGCTCATGAAGTTCAACATCATCCTCAGAAAGGGTAACGGTGGAAGTACTCGTGTTGCAAAGTTGGGTATCAAGTCAGCTAAGCTCCTCAATGTGGCTGACGCAGGTACACTTACGATTGCTGACCTCAACAATCGTCTCGATGCTTTGACTGACGATGTTAAGGGTAAGGAAGGCGAGTTTGTTGTCGATTGGACTACTGCTAAGAACCATAAGACTGAGGCTACTGCCTTCGAGTTGAAGGACAAGGACGGCAATACTATCGGTAACCCAGCTAATGGTCCGTACCTCGGCGATAACACAAAGGTTACTGTTGGTGACGGCTTCCTCCTCCCTGTACCGACAAAGATTGGTACTAACGATGACGGCTCTTACAAGTATGAAGACAATGGCTACCTTGGTACAGACGCTGCAGAATTAGCTAACAAGGGTATCTTCCGCTTGCGTGTAGAGTACTACCTCTCCGATGCACCCGACAAGGTGTACAAGGCAGCACAGTACGAGATTAAGCCAGTATTCAAGACTACTGCTGGTGTTGCTGTCGATGGTGAGCCTTGGCAAGCTGGTTACGAGTATGACATCGTAATTTCAGTTTCTGACCCAGAGCAGATTCAGACATATGGCGAGCTCACTCCGTGGGAGAAGCGCGTAATCGAACTCGAATAAGCATTATAATTATAGAGCGGGTGTGGCGTTAAGCCATACCCACTCTTAATGATTTCTCAGACAAAAACACTCCGACACCCAACAAACACCCTAAAACATACAACAGGTGTAGCCCACGATAGGGCAGCACCCACTAAAGTAGAAATATCAAAGCCCCACAATATATAAAGCAACACGCTGGTGCAGCGCGATGCCGCACCTTTAAACATAACATAGTAAAAATGAAGAAATTACTCTTGACATTCTTGATGCTCTCGGCAGTATTCTCCGCTCGGGCGCAGAAGCTCGCCGTCAACACCGATGTGCTTATGGATGCGTGCATGATACCAAGCGTCGGTTTGGAGATGACGGTCGGCAACTGGTCGACCCTCGGACTCAATGTGCTCGGATGTAATAAGCCGTATGGCAATAACATAAAGTTGTTGGCAGCACAGCCCGAATACAGATACTACTTCTCAGGACGTCCGATGCATAGCTTATTCGTTGGCGTTGGAGGCGTAGGCGCAATTTACGATGCTTCTATAAAAGGAAAAGTGTACAAAGGAATAGCTTACGGTGGTGGCATCACATTTGGTTACGTAATGAATGTCACGAAGCGACTCTTTATCGACTTCCACGCCGGAGTGGCTGCTGTAGGCTACAATCGTAAGGAATACTTCGCAGGAGATAACTACGGCGACTATGTGGTAGGCGGACTCAACAAACCGAACGCATCAGGATATTACCTCATGCCACAACGCATAGGCATCTCAGTGGCTTACATCCTCAAATAATATAATAACACACAATAACAATGAAACGAAACTTTTTACGACATATATGCTTCGCGCTGATAGCTATACTGCTTGTCACCTTCACCGCTACGGCTGCCGTTCTGCAGCAGGACGACGGAGGTTCGCGTAAGGTGAAGATCAAGGTGTACTTGAAGATGGGTAAGAAGGGCGAGCCAAAGCCTGCAAAGACAGTGCAGTATTGTACATCATTCCGCTCTATCAACAAGGCTCTTGATGCAGCCAATCGTATCAATGTGGCTAACACGAAGGTGTTCAGTGGCGATTCGAAAGCATTGGAGAAAGAACTACGTTCGCTCGGCATAGCATTCAAACTCTCTAAGTCGAATGGTGAGATTGAGGAGTTCCTCATGAGCGGTCAGGGCGTTGTAGTCTTTGACGAGGAGTACGGTGCAAGGGCTGTAGAGATAAAGTCGGGACAAGACAAGTTCACGGTGACGCTTGAGAGTAGCGACCAAATTCTTGATGAGACCGTTGTCGATGGTAAGTATCGCAACACCAACCCTACGATGAAGCCCGTGCCTGGTATGGACACCGGCGATAGAGTGACGTTCAATGTCAACTTCACCATCCCAGAGGGTTACACCACAGAGAAGTCGCGCATCATCTGCCAACCGATGGCTGTCGACTGTCAGACCGAAGACACTATAGCCTATCTGCAGCCCATAATACTTGAGGGCGCAGAGTATCATAAGAAGCAGGATAAGCGTATGGGCTTCAACTATATGAAGAACGATTCGGTGGCTCGTGGCTATGACCCATCGTACGTTTTGGAGCGCGATAAGGAGGTGGCTTACAGTACCAATGTCACCTTTAAGAAGCCCGATAAGGAGAAGACATACCGAGGAAGCTATCGCGTTGTGCTCGAGGATTATCATCATCGCACATGGGATAGCGGAGAGATGACAACTGGCTCGTGCCTTGCGTTCAAGCCATTGAAGTTTCTCGACTTCTCAGTGACGGCTGCCGAGATGCCACTCACAAGCGAGTTCCAGGAGGCAGCAGAGGAGAATATGGCTAACGTGACCCGCGACTTGCGACTGAAGTTCGTCGTTGGTAAGGACGTGCTGCTCAACGACTCGATGAACATAGTAGAGCAACAAGCTATTGTGAAGGAGCTGAAGTCGTACGGTGATTTGCTTTGGGACGTACAGGTACAGGGCGGTGCTTCGCCTGAGGGTAGTGTAGAGCTCAACACCCGACTTGCTACACAGCGTGCGGCTGTGGCTCGCAATATTCTGAAGCGCCACTTGAGCTCGGATATACGTGTGTCGACACTCGAACCACGCGTGTTCACATGGGACGACGTGCTTGAGCAAGTTGGCAAGAATGGCAATCAGGAGGTGTACGACGTGGTGAAGAACACCATCGAGACATACAAACCGAACGAAGTGTTCGGAATGTTGAAGACACAGCCGTTCTTCGAGAGCGACATCGTACCTATTCTTGAAAACCTGCGTATCATGGTTGTGAAGTATCGTTACGAGATAAAACATATTATGAACGCAGAAGAGGCAGTGGAGAACTACTTCGCAAACAAGCGCGAATATATCTCGGGCGAGAAGAAGATGTCGAACGGTGACTACTTCAACCTCTTGGCTACAGTCACTGATAGCTTAGAGCTCGACACCATCACAACACTTGCTTACAAGCACATCATTGCGCAGTCGGACTACACACGTCTGAAGCTTGCCCCATACGTGGCTAACCAAATGGCACTGATGGCAAGTCGCAGAGGTATGCCCGATGTGAACATCCTGAAACCGTTTATCGACTTCCGTAAGGGTGTGAACCAAATGGATATGAGCGACCGCTATAACCCCGTGAAGATAAACCGCGAGCAGATTGTGCTCAACCAAGCCGTGATGTATTTCCAGGAGGCAAAGCTCGACACCGCGATGTTCTTCATTGAGATGTTGGAGAAAAAGAATGTGCAGCTGCAGGCTACAAAGCGCCTACGTATGCTCATCACATTCCAGCAAGGCTACCCGTTCTATATACAGGGCTTGATAACCGACCCAGAGCAGGTGGCAAAGATAAAGGAAGCAGAGCGCTACGTGTTCAGTACGGGTGACGACAACCGTGCTATCATCTACACCGAACTGCACGGATATCTTAACAAATCGCGCAAAGAATGCGAGGCTCTTATCGACCGTATGCCCGACGATAACCCAAAGAAGTGGTATCTGAAAGGTATTATATGGGCTGACGAGTGGGGACGTGAACCGCAGATAGATGACTACTCGGCAGCAAACAGCGGTTTTAAAGAACTCACGGAAGAAGAGGAGAATGAACTGCTACGCACCGACCCCGAGAAGGCTGAAGAGTACTACAAGCAGCTTGACGAGTATAAAAAGAAGAACACCGGACCGCAGCTTGACGTAAGCAAAGTGCCGTTCTACCTCGCCTACTTCCAGCATAGCTTCGATCTGGAGCCTAAGTTCATACGCCTGTATCGCAACGAGGGCAATGTGAACGATGACATCCGTAAGAAGTCGAAGTATATGCGAAAAGATATTCCGGCTTATCGAAAGAAGTTCGAGATACTCAAAGCCTACACCGACCGTAAGAAGGCTGAGGAAAGCGGAGCTGTAAGTGAGACAAAGGAAGAAGTGCAGTCGGCAGACAATAAGGATAACACCGCTGACGATAACAAATAAGACCAAGAACAATGAGCATTAACATCATACGCCTTTACGCAACAGCGATTTGTTTGATAGGTGGCTTGAGCTGTAGTGTAGCAAGAACGACAACGTACAGTGTCGCTCCACGTGCTATCACACAGGTGCCCGACTCACTATGGGATGAGTCGGGAGAGGAAGACACCATTGGCAAAACTCGCCACAACTACGCTACGGAGTTCAATGCCCTCAAGTACGTGCTTGAGGACCGCTATCGTGGCTATGACGACACCTTCAGAAAGAAGTGGTACGACCACCTCTTCTTAGGCTTCGGCGGAGGATTGCATAAAGACTTAGAATATGCAGGCTATAACCTCTCGCCAATTACGATGGCGCACGTGAGTGTGGGTAAGCAGTTCAACCCTTACCATACAGTGCGCCTTACAGCCGGATTGGGATATGGCTACTATGAGGGTAACAAGAAGAACTATAAACAGTGGCAAGGTTCTGTCGACTGGATATATAGTCTTTCGACATTGATGGACGGCTATTGTCCGTCTCGACTGCTCGATGTGTCAACAGTGTTTGGCTTTGGCGTGCGTCACAACACAACAAACATAGTTGACTACCATCGCACACGATACGAAATACGTGGAGGTGTGCAGGGAAAGATATTCACCGGTCCGCAAGGATACCTCACTATAGAGCCGTATGTAGGTGTCAAGTCAAGACACCTATATAATAAGTTCGGAGGCTTCTATGGTGTAAACATCGGTATGGTGTACTATCTGCACAACAACCTCTCTATCGAGGACCGTATGCGCTACATGAAGAACCGCCCTGAATATGTGGACAGCACAATGCAGTGGCATCCGCAGAAATGGCGTACACCATGGTTTGCCGAGCTCTCAGGAGGCATGGCATGGTGCGTGGGAGGTGAAAATGTGAGCCCAAAGATGGGACACTCTACGAAGATGTCTGTAGGTAGATGGTTCTCGCCGTCGGTAGGTGTGCGCCTTAGCTTAGGACTCACCTCCGCCACATGGGACAAAACCCATGAGGCAATGGGCGAACAGGACGAGGATAGACGCGCTATGCTAAGCATACCAGTGCAAGACGACGCTGTTGTCGACCTGCATGATATGACCGCCGATGCAACGGCAGAGGCTCTCATCAATCCGTTAGGATTTATGAAGAACTACTCTTTCGACCAACCGTTCAACGTGGCTTTAGCATTCGGTGGCGGTCTTAGTTGGATTATGCGAGAGCAGAAGACCCATCTGCGCACCATTAGTACGTTCTACACGGCAGGCTTACACCTCTCGTATAACCTCAGCAACGACTTGCAGGTGTTCCTCGAACCGAGCTTCACCAACTATAACTACCGAATACCGTATCGCAACATAGACGCAGTGAAGCGTTTCAACGCCCAAAGAGTAGTGGTTCGTCTTGGTTTCACAGCCTATACACGTGCTACAAACTATCGTATGAGGAAGCAAGATGACTATGAGGCACCACGCATTCCGCTTAGCTTCGGTTTGGGCGCAGGTACGATGTTGTTCAACACCAAGAAGACATACGAGGGCGCAGCGTTCAACTATAATGCACAGGCCTTCGTTGAAGGACATTTCGGTAAGGTGCATGGTGTACGTGCTTCGTTCGAATACTTGTCTATCAATAGCGTTGCGCCGGACAGCTATACTGGCACAACTGAGTATGGTACAGAATACACCACTACTGGACTCTTCAAGAACAACTACAAGCGAGGCTTCGTGGCACTCGACTATCTGCTGAATGTCACCAACCTCTGCTCAGGCTACCAGAGCAATCGTATGTTTGAAGCGGAGTTGTTCGCAGGTCCGGCGTTGCTGCTGTCGTTAGGCAATAACACAGAACCCGATGGTTCGATAAAGGTGAACAGTTCGCACACCATGTCGTACTCACCAAGAAAGTACAGCACCAGCCCGCTTATGGGTGCCAATGGAGGTATCAAGATAAAGATGAACGTGGCTAAGCACATCGCTGTGACGCTCACACCGCAACTCTACGTAGTGCGTTACAACCCAAACATGCTTGGCGTTAATATGCTGAAGCTGCGCACGTTCCAGACACTCAACCTCGGTGTGCAGTACACACTGTAATCGGTGTGCTGTAAGTATTATAAGTAAATAATAGGGCGGAGGGAGCAACTCCTCTGCCACTCTTAAAGCTATACAAGATATGAACATGAGAAAAATCGCTATAGGCTTGCTCGCTTTCGCACTTGTTGCGCCTTCGATTGCTTCTGTCTCGCTGAAGGACAAGAAGGAGAAGAAACCGAAGACCGAAAAGAAGGCAAAGGTTGACAATAAAACAAAGGCTAACAAAGCGTCAAGTTCTAACTCGCCACGCAAGGTGCAGACCATCAACGATGTAGAAGCCGCAATTTTGGGTATAGAGAAGATTGTGTCGCACACACTCGTTGAGGTGGAACCTATTGTGCAGCAGATTTGCGAGTCGCAACAGACCAAGAAAAGCGTGTGCCCACGTATCTACGTAGGCGCAGCCAATGCCTTTTGGCTCAAATCGGGTGTCAGCGATACCACATACGCTTTGAAATACATCGACAAAGCAATAGAACTCGACCCCCATTATAGTCCTGCCTATATGCTCAAGGGCGACATCTACAAGTGGGCTGATGATACTGCTGTAGCTGTAAACTGGTATAAGAAGGCGATAGAGATGGCTCCCAACGACTTCAGGACGTATCATAAGTATGTGTCATTTGTAGAGGCTGGTTTGGACAAGGTGACAACGAGAGCTTATGCGGGCGATACTGAGGCCCAAGAAGAAGTACGTAAACGTAGAGCAAAGCTGGAAAATATCTACGCAATGGCGAAGGAGGCTAATCCTACATACCCATATAATCGTAATTGCGCACGTTTGTATGATAAATATGGTCTTACTACAAATGATTTTCAAAAGGGTATTCAGTTGTATGATGAAGCTCAAAAGGACTCATTAGAGGCTGGCGATTATTCATCTAAAATACGAATGTTATATGCCTTTTTGGAAAAAGCTAATGGTAATAAAAAGTTTGAGATCTATACACTCATGATGAATACTTGCGACAGTGGCTTGGTGAGATTTCCTACCGATTACTATATATTGTCAAACGGACTTCGCAACATAACTGCTGCTTACGATTTGGTAAAGCGACAGAAGGGTGAAGGGTTTGTAGAGTATAAGAACAAGTTCTCTACCAAGGCACTCGAATACGGTGAGCGTTTGATGGCAACTAAGGATACAATGATAAATAATGATGATATTTACCGCTATGGTATAGCCCTTATGAACCGCTATAAGCAGCAGCAGGGTATTGATGTTCTGCAAGAACTGATGGCACGTCCTAATATCGACGACAAAACTGTCTCTAAAGCGATGAACGCTATCTGTGAGGCATATAGAGATTTGGGCGAATACGAGAAGGGTGAGAACGCATACGAGGAGTTGATAAAAACACTTGATGCAAAGGGCTCTTTGCAGGTAGCTCATTACATTGACTACGCATCGATGTTGAAATCGCAGGCAGAAGAAAGCTTCGGTCAGCAGATGATAGATACTTATCTGAAAGCATGTAAGGTGTATGAACGTGGTGCTGAAAGATTCCCTGAATATGCTCCATATTTATACTATTACGCATGGCAGATTTGCAAGAACGATGCATTGGATCCAGGCAAGACCCTCGAACTTGCTATCAGACCAGCAAAGAAGGCATACGACCTCTTGAAGAATAAAGAGAGGTATGAGGGCGACGAAGGTATTATTATGAACGATGTATGCTGGTGCCTGGTGGATTATTACTTTAATAAGAAGAAGGACTATCCGGCAGCCAAGCAGTATGTATTAAAGTACTACCAGTTGGTTAAGGGTACAGAGAGCGAGGAGTCGTTTGCCGGCATCCTGCGTAGACGTTACAAGATGAAGATATAACTTTACATCAGATATCAGGCTATGGCAGCAATGTCATAGCCTTTTTTGTTCATTCGGAAAACCCTTTTTTATATAGAAGCAATATATCATAGTAAAGTATCAGTACGCGAAAAAATCTACCATATCTCCCAGTGTCGCTGCAACTTACAGATTACGAGCATGTTAAAGGCTGGCAGATATGCTTCCGAGAGCTATATCTGCCAGCCTATCTACCAGACATCTACCATTCATCTATCATTCTATCCGTTGTCTAATCTGCTACGTCGTTCTCATTAGCCTTCTGCGGCAACATTGTTGTCCTTCTGCGGCAATATTGTTGTCCTGCTGCGGCAACATTGTTGTTCTGCTGCGGCAATATTGTTGTTCTGCTGCGGCAATATGAGAAAGGCATGAAGCAATATAAGGGAGATGTATTATTTACAGGACAACAATAAAAATTAATTGCTTCATGCCGTGTTTTCAGAATAATAATTGTAACTTTGTAAAGTAGCATTAAACCTATTGTATTATGGGAGGACTGAAAGATAGATACATACGTTTCGACTGGGCTATCAAGCGCTTGCTCCGTCAGAAAGCCAACTTCGACGTGTTGGAAGGTTTCCTTACCGTGTTTATCGGTGAGGAGGTGAAGATTGTGGAGATACTCGAGAGTGAGGGCAATCAGCAAACGCAAGACGATAAGTTCAACCGTGTGGACATAAAAGCACGAAACTCTAAGGGTGAGATAATACTTGTAGAGGTGCAGAACACAAGCGAGCTTTATTATCTGGAGCGCATCCTGTATGGCGTAGCGAAAGCCATCACCGAGCACATCCATCTCGGTGATACATACAAGGAGGTGAAGAAGGTGTATTCTATAAGCATCCTCTATTTCGATATAGGTAAGGGTGCCGACTACCTGTATGTAGGACAGAACAAGTTCATCGGTGTGCATACAAACGACCAACTCGTTATAACGGCTAAGGAGAAAGGTGCTTTAGTGCAGAAGAGTCCGGCAGAGATATTCCCCGAGTACATTCTTGTGCGTGTCAACGAGTTCGACAAGGTAGCAGTGACTCCGTTGGAGGAGTGGGTTGCTTACTTGAAGAGTGGGGTAATAAAGGAAAACACCACTGCTCCAGGATTGCAGGAGGCACGCAAAAAACTTCAGTATTACTCGATGACCGATGCCGAGCGTTATGCTTATGATGAGCACCTCAACGCTGTGATGATACAGAATGATGTGCTTGGCAATGCACGCGAAGAAGGACTTGCTGAAGGTCGTGCCGAGGGACTTACGCAGGGTCGTGCCGAGGGACTTACGCAGGGTCGTGCTGAAGGACTTGCTGAGGGTCGTGCAGAAGCAAAGAAGGATATTGTTAAATCTATGTTGAGCAATGGTCTGTCGGTAGAGCAGGCTGCAAAATATAGTGGTCTGACTGTAGAAGAAGTAGAAAGTATAAAGTAAAATCACGATATGGGAGAATATATAGTATCGGCGCGTAAGTACCGCCCGATGACATTCGACTCGGTGGTGGGGCAGGCTGCTCTCACCGCTACGTTGAAGAATGCCGTGAAGAGTGGCAAATTGGCACACGCCTACCTGTTCTGCGGACCGCGCGGAGTAGGCAAGACGACGTGTGCACGCATCTTCGCGAAGGCAATCAACTGCATGAACCCTACTACGGAGGGCGAGGCATGTGGCGAGTGCGAAAGCTGCAAAGCGTTTGCTGAAGGACGCTCGTACAACATCTTCGAGCTTGACGCAGCCAGCAACAACTCCGTGGAGCACATCAAGTCGCTCATGGAGCAGACACGCATACCGCCACAGGTGGGCAAGTACAAGGTGTTCATCATCGATGAGGTGCACATGCTCTCGCAGGCAGCGTTCAACGCTTTCCTGAAAACACTGGAGGAACCGCCTGCACACGTGGTGTTCATTCTTGCCACAACCGAGAAGCATAAGATTTTGCCAACCATCCTCTCGCGTTGTCAGATTTACGACTTCGAGCGCATGAGCGTGGAGAACACCATCAACCACCTGAAGTATGTGGCAGAGAAGGAAGGCATCACCTACGAGGAAGAGGCGTTGGCACTCATCGCCGAGAAAGCTGACGGCGGTATGCGCGACGCTCTTTCTATCTTCGACCAGACGGCAAGCTTCTGCCAGGGCAACATCACATACGCAAAGGTGATTGAGGACCTAAACGAACTCGACACCGACAACTACTTCAAGTTCGTCGACTATGCCCTGACGAACAAGGTGAGCGAGTGCATGGTGCTCCTCAACTCGATAATAGAGAAAGGCTTCGACGGTGGTAATCTTATCAACGGACTCGCTTCGCACGTGCGCAACGTGCTCATGGCTAAGGATGCGCAGACGCTGAAGCTCCTTGAGGTGAGCGAGAAACAGCGTGAGAAGTACAGCGCACAGGCAAAGGCGTGTCCCACGCAGTTCCTCTACAAGGCGCTGAAGCTGATGAACCAGTGCGACCTAAGCTATCGTCAAAGCAGCAACAAACGTTTACTCGTAGAGCTGACACTCATCCAGGTGGCACAGATCACGCAGCCGGAGGATGCCGACAGTGCGGGGCGTAGCCCCAAGCAGCTGAAAACCCTGTTCAAACTTCTTGATTTCACCCGGACGAAAGTGGCTCAGCAGGTGGCTGCTCCGGTAAGCCATGCCTCGGTGAGCCATGTTTCAGCTGAGGCTCCTCCTTCGCAGACCGCCGCATCGGGTTCGGCAGCCGTCTCCGACAAGTTGTCTGCCGGCGTACCACGCTTGAAGCTCTCGTCGCTCGGCATGACCTTCCAAAGCTTGCAGCGCAAGGATGCGGTTGCGGCAAAGAAAGAGGCGGAAGAGACAAACAAGGATGAGAACGAGCAGTTCACGCAGGAGTTCCTTGATCTGCAATGGCTCTCGATGTGCAACCGTATGCCGCAGAAGATGGTGGGGCTTGCTTCCCGAATGAAGAACATGCAACCGCGTATCACCACCTTCCCCGATATCGAGGTGCTGGTAGACAACCAGATATTGCTCGACCAGGTAAACGAGATAAAAGGTCGCATACGCGTCACACTCGCCAAGGCACTGCACAACGGAAATGTGTCAATATCGCTCCGCCTCGCCGAGGCAGAAGAGATAAGCCGCCGAAAGACAAAGAAAGAGGTGTACGACGAACTGATGCAGCAAAAGGAAGTGCGAGCGTTCGTCGAATCGTTAGGGCTCGAACTTGTTTAAAAGTAAAAAAGTAAAAAGGTTAGGAGGTATGGGTATCTTGCCCATACCACGCACCCACAAGCAAAGCATTTAAAAGTAAAAAGTTAGGGCTGGATTCCAAATGAGGAATTCAGCCCTAACTTTTATTTGTGCTTAGTATATTGGTTTTACAACTTCGACTCTCATTCCAAGAGCATTGATGATTTGGTAGAATGCGCCAACGCTTGGAACGATAATTCCATTTTCTACTTTTGAAATATACGATTTGGTAGAATTGATGCGTTTTGCCAATTCTGTTTGTGTAATTTTGGCTTCTTTGCGTGCATCAAGCAGTATTTGTCCTGAATAGAAGGAAAGCGCATCCTCTTTGGCCTTCATGCGCTCCGGAGTGCCTTCCTTGCCGAACTTCTTGTCAAGAACGAGATCGTAATCAACGATTTGATGATTGTTTGTCTGCATAATATGCCTCCTTTATCTTTAATGCTTTTTCTATTTCTTTGGGTGGTGTCTTTTGGCTTTTCTTTTGGAAACCATTGAACAATACAACGATTCTTCCTTCATCAAAAATGAAGAATACACGAAAGATGTTTCCTCCATATTCTGTACGCAATTCATACAGACCATCTTTAATAAGTTTTATAAACTTCGTGGAGAGTCTGTCCTGTGTTTTTAGTAGAAGAAGCCCATACTGAATCTTTTCCTGCTCCTTTTCTTTCAAGGTACTCATAAATGCCTCGAAATAACCGCCGTATGTAAATATCCGCCGTTCCATAATGCAAAGATAATAGAAGTTGTCAAATCCTGCAACTTTTGCGGACTATTTCTCAACGATGCTTTCGATGTACTTGCACACCATATTGATGCCCTTCAGGTTGTCTCCACCCTCTGGTATGATGACGTGCGCGAAGCGCTTTGTCGGCTCAATGAACTGCTCGTGCATAGGTTTGAGCACCTTCAGGTAGCGGTCGACAACCATAGACACGGTGCGTCCGCGGTCGATAGTGTCGCGTTGTATGTTGCGTATGAGTCGCTCATCGGGGTCGCAGTCGACGAAGATGCGCAGATCCATCATGTCGCGCAGACGCTTGTTGAGCAGTGTCATAATGCCCTCCACGATAATCACCGGCTTCGGCTCCACGTGTATCGTCTCCTTCTCGCGGTTGCACTTCAGGTACGAGTACGTAGGCTGTTCGATAGCTTTGCCCTCGCGCAGCTCGTTAATCTGCTTTATCAGTAGCTTCCAGTCGAACGCATCGGGATGGTCGAAGTTGATAGCCCGGCGCTCCTCTTCGGTCATGTGCGACGTGTCGTTATAGTACGAGTCGAGTGGTACGACAGCCACGTGGTGCGGCGGCAGTGCCTCAACAATCTTCTTCACTACAGTGGTCTTGCCGGAGCCTGTGCCACCGGCAATACCAATTATTGTTATCTTGTTGTTTGTCATATTCTTAAGCTTGGTCGTATAATGTGCTGAACATGCGGCTGTAGAACTCTGCCTTGCGTTCGGGCTTCATGGGGTAGGCGCGTGAGCTGCTCGGCATACGCCATAGACGCAGTGTTCTGTCGTCGAAGCCGAACTGCACGTTCTCGCCAACCTTCGGCTGCACCTTTATGTCGAAGCACGCGCAGAGCACGTCGGTGGCTTTCTGTCCGGTGGTCACGATGTCGGTGAGCGAGGATAGGGAGCGCACCATTGCCTTCAGGTCAGTAGGCTCCACCACTTCTAAGTCCTTGTCCGATGCCGTGTTCTTCAGTCGGCGCACCACCGTCGCCGTGTCGTACATGCCGATGCGGTGCTCGTTGAGGAACGGGATAATGCGGTCGAGTCGGAACGTCTTTGCTTCGGTGTCGACAAAGTGCAGCTTGTCGTTGAAGAAGCATAGCCCGAAGATGCGCCACATGTCGTTGGTGAAGTTGGGGTAGTAGAACCGCATCGACCAGCGTTGTTCGCCCGGCGGAAAGCTGCCGAGCATGAGCAGCCGGCAGCCGTCGGGGAGAAACGGGGTGAAGGGATGGCGTTCGGTATTCATTACTTCTGCTCCTTCACCAGATACACCACTACCGGCAAGTGGTCGGAATAGCCGTCGAGCCATACACCGCCTGCGGTGGTACGCTTCGGCGAGCCCTTGTACTTGCCCTCGCTCTGTATGAGGTACGGGCGGATGTGAATTTGATGCTGGAAGTACTTCAGAGTAGAGAAGTCCTTCACGCCCTTCGGGTTGAGCAGGTTCGGAGTCATCACGATCTGGTCGAAGAGGTTCCACGATCCGTTGTAGAACAGTGTGCCCTTGCCCTGCTTTGTGAGAATGTTATACCACGGATTATACATGTCGTCCTTGCCCGTCTTCTCGATAGACGGTTTGCAAGAGAGTCCTTCGGTCATCGACTTGTTTGTAGGGTCGTCGTTCATATCGCCCATCACGAACACCTTGCAGTTGGGGTCGGCGTTCAGCAGCGAGTCCTTCACCACGCGCACCTGTCTGCCAGCCACCTCGCGGTAGTAGGATGTGGCGAAACGGCTCGGCCAGTGGCACACGATTACAGCCACGTGTTCGCCGGCGAGCGTGCCGCTAACGGTGAGGTAGCCACGTGTCACGTAGTTAGAGTCCTTCTTCTCCTCGGGAACGTATGGCACGAGGCGCACATCCTTCACGGTGAAGAAGCGAGGGTTGTAGAGCAGTGCGCAGTCGATGCCGCGGCGGTCTGGACCCTCTACATGTACATATTTATATCCGCGCTGCTTCAGAGCCGGCTGTGCTGTGAGGTCGTCGAGTGCCTTCGAGTTCTCCACCTCCGAGAGTCCGATGAGGGCGCATCCGATGCCTGGCAGCTTGTCCGTGCCAAGGTCGGCTAATGCCTGCGACATATTGCGTAGTTTGTGGCTATATTTCAGTCCGTTCCATTTGTATGCGCCGTTAGGCAGGAAGTCGTAGTCGCGTTTTCCCTCATCGTGGCAAGTGTCGAAGAGGTTTTCCTGGTTGTAGAAACCTACGGCATAGAGATTGAATTTCTTCTGAGCCGATGCTCCAAATGTCACGCATAGGAGTAAGGCGAGGATAAAGAGATTTTTTTTCATTTGAGTTATTTGTTTTTTTGTTTTTATTCATTACACACTGCGTGTACGTGATACACGCCTACAAAGTTACAGTAATTTGTTATCATTGTGCCCTATTTCGTGTTTTTTTTGCATGAAATTGCGATTGTTTTCCAATCCGTTGGCATGTTCTGCATTGAAACATATACTTAATAAAAATTAAATATGGAAATGTTTCATTAATTGAATAAAAATGTGTTACTTTGCAATCTATTTCTTAAACTACCCTAATTGAATGAAATAAAAAAAGTAGTAGTTGATTTAGAAACGAAAATTTAAAACTTAATTATAAACATTACATGCAAAAGAAGCTTAAATTAGCAGTGTTGGCAATGTGCTGCGCTCCGTCTGCTTTCGCTCAGACACAGACCGACTCGATCGGTTATCATAGCGAAGCTGCAAGCGAGGCTGCCTTCACTTTCACTGAGGCACAGCTCGGTGAGGACGATGACATGACACAGAATGTGACAATCGTCAACTCCAACACCGACATCTATGCCAGCCAGGTGGGCTTTTTGTTCTCACCGGCACGTTTCCGTTATCGTGCTTTCGATCAGAAGTACAATGAGGTTTATCTCAATGGCTTGCAGCTGAACGACATGGAGAGCGGACAGTTCCGTTACTCTCAGGTCGGCGGTCTGAACAACATGACCCGCAACCAGGAGTTCGCCCTTCCGTTTGAAGGCAACAACTTCACCATGTCTGGCATGGGTGGCTCCAACAACTACAACTTCCGTCCGTCGGCAATGCCGGTAGGTCATCGTATGACCCTCAGTGGTGCTAACCGCAACTACACTCTGCGTGGCATGTACACCTATAGCACTGGTCTCTCAGAGAAAGGTTGGGCGTTCACTGGTGGCGTGAGCTATCGTTGGGCACGCAACGGCTACGTAGAGGGCACATTCTACAACTCGCTCTCTTACTTCCTCGCCGTGCAGAAGGTGATGGGTAAGCACAGCCTCTCGCTCTCTACATGGGGCAACCCGACCGAGCGTTCTACACAGGGCGCAGGTACAGACGAGATGTATTGGCTCGCCAACAACCGCTACTACAACCCTTATTGGGGCTATCAGAACGGTAAGAAGCGCAACTCGCGCGTGGTGAACGACTACGCTCCAAGTGCAATCCTCACATGGGACTGGAACTTCAACGAGAACTCGAAGCTCACTACATCGTTCTTCGGCAAGTACTCTATGTACAAGAGCACAAAGCTCAACTACAACAGTGCTGACAATCCGCATCCTAACTACTGGAAGAATATGCCGTCAAGCTACTACGACGTGTGGAATAGCGAAAACTCTGCATATCGCACAGAGCAGGCTTACGAGGATTGGTTGACATCATACAACTATTGGCGTGCATCAAAGGCTAATCGTCAGATCAACTGGGATCGCCTCTACTACTCAAACAAGAACGCAGCAGCACAGGGCGGCGACGCTATGTACTACATTCAGGCTAAGCACAACGACAACCTGATGCTTTCGTTTGCCTCTACATTCAATCACCAGATTGACAAGGACAAGAAGGTAAACGTAGGCGTACTTGCAGCTACCAATAAGGCAATGCACTACCAGACAATGGATGACTTGCTCGGTGCTACCCAGTTCCATAACATCAATACATATCTTATATCAGATAAGTACACAGCTACTTCGCCCGAAGCACAGTACGACCTCAACCATCCTAACGCAGTCGTTAAGGAAGGCGACCGCTTCTGCTACGACTATAACCTGCTCATCAACAAGGGCAAGGTATGGAGCTCGTACACAGAGAACTTCGGTTGGGCTAACTATACTATAGCTGCTAAGCTCGGCTACACCTCTTTCCAGCGCGACGGCAAGATGCGTAACGGTTTGGCTGCCGACAACTCGTTCGGCAAGAGCAAGACAGCCGAGTTTGTAGACGGTGGCTTCAAGTTCGGTTCTAACCTCACACTCGGTCGTGGCAACGTGCTCTCGCTCGGCGTAGGCTATGAGCACCGCGCACCGGAAGCACGTGCAGCGTTCATGTCGCCAGAGATTAACAACGACTTCGTTCAGGGACTCAAGAACGAGCGCATCTTCAGCACAGAGCTCGGCTATATGTACGAGAACTCTTGGCTGCACCTCAATGTGAAGGGCTACTACAGCCGCATGACTAACGTATCCGACTGGCAGAACTTCTACAACGACGATAGCAACTCGTTCATCTATGTGTCTATGACCGATATGAACAAGTCGTACTACGGTGCAGAGCTCGGCGCTAAGTTCAAGCTCGCAAGCTTCCTCGACATTAAGCTCATCGGTACAATCAGCGAGGCCAAGATTACGAACAACTCTAAGCTCTGCTACATGAAGTCTACAGATGCCACACTGTACGGCACCGCCCAGACAGGTGACAACTACGACTATATCCACAACAAGGGTATGCGCGACAGCGGCACACCGCTCACCGCTCTCAGCCTCGGCGTAAGCTATCATCAGAAAGGTTGGTTCATCGACCTCAACTGCAACTACTACGACCGCATCTACCTGTCGTACTCGCCTAACTACCGTTTCCACAAGAACGTGGTGAACCGTAACGATGTGATGAAGGCATTCGGTCAGCCGATTATCAACGACGTGACCGGCGAAATCGTTTCAGGAGCACTCGATCAGGCTAAGGGTCACGGTGGCTTCATGCTCGACGGCTCAATCGGTCGCAGTATATACCTCAAGCACGGATCGCTCTCAATCAACCTCATGGTTCAGAACATCCTCAATAACCGCGACATCGTTACAGGCGGTTACGAGCAGAGCCGAAGCGGCTACACACAGAGCCAGAACGTACGTGGCTACTCATTCGAGAAGAACCCGTTCAAGTTCTACGCCTTAGGTACAAACGGTATGCTGAACATTACTTATAAATTCTAAATCACAGAAAGAAGATGAAAAGTATAAAATATCTGAAACTCGCGCTCTTCGCGCTTGTTATAGGTCTTTCTGCTACATCATGTATGGATGAGGACTGGACCGACCCTACTGGCGAGGTGGCACCGTTCGGCAACAACCAGCTTCAGGAGACCAATGTCGTTTCTATTGCTGATCTTAAGGCAAAGTACGGTGCACAACTGAAGGATGTAGTGAACGACACAGTGCGCATCGCCGACGGTGTGCAGATCAAGGGTCGCGTCACAGGCAACGACATCTCTGGCAATATCTATAGCCAGGTTATGATCGAGGATGCTACCGGTGGTATCATCATCAGCGTTGCTCAGGGCGGCATCAACGGCCAGCTGCAGGTTGGTCAGGAGATTCTCGTTGACCTCGGCGGACTCTACTATGGCGTATATCGCACACAGCCACAGCTGGGCATCCCGTACACCGACTTCAAGAAGAACCAGACTTACCCGAGCCGCATCAGCCGTGCAGAATGGCAGACACGCTTCAAGATTCTCGGCAAGCCCGACGCTTCGCTCGTGGTACCTCACGTGTTCGAGACTTCTGAAATCAGCACACTCAACGACGAGACCGTTGCACAGAAGTACTCTGGACAGATTGTGACACTGAAGGGTGTGGAGTTCGACACAGCCGACGGCATCGTCACATTCGCTCCTGAGGCAGAAGGTGCCACTACAGGCCACGGCGTGACACGCTACTTCAAGGGGTACACTGGTCAGAAGAAGCAGATCGGCATCCGTACAAGCTGCTACGCTAAGTTCGCTGCCGAGAAACTGCCGAAGGGCAAGCTCAACGTAACCGGTATCCTCACCGTTTACAAGACCAGCGCAACATCGTCTTACGGCACAACAGTGCAGCTCGTGCTGCGCACACTCTCCGACATCGAAGTGCTCGAGCCAGAGAAGAATCAGCCGGCAGAAGAGAAGTAAGGCTATCTCACATCATTATATATTATATAACAAGCAAACAAACAAAAGAATATGAAAAAGATATTTTTCTCAATGCTCGTCGCAACAATGACAGCATTCACATTCACAAGCTGCGAGGACGTTCCTGCAGCTTATGAAATTCCAGGCGGTGGTAACGGCGGTTCAACAACTGAAGTTCCGACATTGTATTCAGAGGCATTTGATGACAATACAACCGCATTTGAATTTAAAGATGTAAACCTCACAGGCGGTTTGACAAGAGTTTGGAAGGTGGCTTCTTACAATAATAATGGCTATCTCAATGCTTCTGCATTCTTAAACAATGCAAGCCATGCATCAGAGTCTTGGGCTGTTTCTCCAGCTATTAACCTCTCTGATAGCAAGAAGGCTGTTCTTGCGTTCTCGCACGCTATCAACAAGCTTAGCGATACAAGCACAATGAAAGACATGATGACAGTTTGGGCTTCTACCGACTACACAGGCGATGTTAGCGCAGCTACTTGGAAACAACTCGTTGTTCCAAATTATCCGGCAGGTACAAGCTGGACGTTTGTAGAGTCTGGTGATATCGACCTTACAGAATATTGTGGCAATAAGGTTTACATTGGTTTCAAGTACACAAGTACAGACGAAAACTCTGGTGGTTGGGAGGTTGACAACTTCACAATTAAGGGCGACGGCACACCAATGGTTACTCCAGGCAAGCCTGACACTCCCGATACTCCTGACACACCAGCTGGATCAAATCTCGTTTCAAATGGCGATTTCGAGGCATGGACAAATAGCCTTCCTAACAATTGGAAGTCGGCTTCTTCTGCAAGCAATGCCAAACTTTCACAGAGCACAGATGCTCATAGAGGCCAGTATTCTGTATGTGTTGCAGGTGGTGCAAAGAACCAGCGTCTTGCATACAAGGAACTCACTTTGAAGCCAGGTACATACAAGATGTCGTTCTATACAAAGGCTGCTACTGCTGATGGTGCGGTTGTAGACTATGGCTATGTTAAGGTTGTTGATGGTAAGATTAGCGGAGGCAACGATTATATCTATGCTGAGAAGTACGACAAGTTGACAAATACAGAGTGGACTGCAATCAGCCATGAGTTCACACTCGCAGAAAAGACAACAGTAGCTCTTGTTATTGCTGTTATAAAGAATCCTGGCAAGGACCTCCTTGTTGACGATTTCTCTCTCACTACTGCTGATGGTGGAGTTGTTGAAGGTGGTTCTACAGAGCCTAATCAGCCAGAAACATCAACCGCTTCTACCTACACGCTTGTTAACCAAATTACTGATGGTACATACGTATTGGTTGCAAAGACAGATGCAGGTTACCTCGCTGCCTCTCCGTTGGCTGCTACATACAATTACGGTTACCTCAAGAACCCTGTAAGCGTAACAGAGAGCAACGGAACTGTAAAGGTTTCTGACGCTAATGCCTTTACTATCAAGAAAGTTGATGGTGGATACACTATTCAGGATGCTACTGGTTACTACTTTATGAACGGAGCGTATAATAGCTTTAGCCGTTCTGCAGAACTTCCTGCAAGTGGTCATATTTGGACTATTACTGTCAACAGCGATAAGACTGTTAGTATCAAGAACAAAGAAATGGGTAAGACCATACAGTACGATACAGAGTTTACAAGCTTTGGCGCATACGAAGAGATTAAGGCTATATTGCCTTTCCTTTATAAGAAGTAAATATCATTAGCTGATACATTCCTATTCCAAGCCATTTCAAACGATGAGGTGGCTTGGAATTTTTGTTTTCAAAAATTTGTCGGTCTCATAAAAAAGTCGTAACTTTGCATCCGCTAAGCATTTAAAAGCGAAATATTTATTTAACACTATAACAATTTAAACAAAATGAAGAAGGGAATTCATCCAGAAAACTATCGCCCCGTCGTATTCAAGGATATGTCCAACGGCGATATGTTCCTTACAAAGTCTACATGCAAGGCTACAGAGACAGTAGAGTTTGAAGGCGAAACTTACCCAGTGGTAAAAGTCGAAATCTCAAGCACATCTCACCCGTTCTATACTGGTAAGAGCAAGCTTGTCGATACTGCAGGTCGCGTAGATAAGTTCATGAACAGCTACGCAAAGGTTCGCAAGTAAGGAAAAGAACGAGATATATACTTCAAATAGACACGCTCTATTTTTGAAATAGAATATTGAGAGTGTGTTCCATCCGTAGTTGCATATACGTATGGAACATACTCTCTTTTTTATTTAAGGTAAAAGAGGGACTTTTAAAAGTAAAAAAGTAAAAGAGTAAAAAGTAGGAGGTATGGGCATCTTGCCCATACCACGCAGCCCAAAGATAAGAGTAAAAAGGCTTTTTAAACGATATATTCAAATGAAGCAATATCATAAATACGCATTGCGCTACGCAGCTATGATAGCGTTGCTGTTCTCCGTGCTCACCTTCACCGCTTGTGGAGGCGACGATGAAGAGGGCAGCGGCAGTCAGAGCAGTCAGGTTGATAAGAAGAACAAGAATGCCAACATTCCGTCGGCTGCCAACGGCTACACCAAGGCTATTCAGCGCAGGGAATTCCCAGCTCTAAAGAAGACGGGCAAGCAGAAGGTTATTGTCTATCGCATGACATCTACATCTTACGATAAAGACGGCATAAACTTCTCGGTTGAGTGGGACTGCTACAAGCGTTCGCAGCGTTGGACGTGCTATCAGATGCACAAAGGCTACTCGGGCAAGTATTCGCGTGAGTCGGACTTCTTCTTCGACACCACGAACCTCAATAGCAACGAGTATTGGGGCGAGTACAAACGCTTCCCTGGTTACGACCGTGGACACATCTGTCCGAGTGGCGACCGCACTGCATCGAAGGAGATGAACGTACAGACTTTCGTTATGACGAATATGCAACCACAGTATCATAAGTTTAATGGTTTCGACAAGAAAACAGGTGATAATGGCTTGTGGGTGCGTATGGAGAACCAGCTGCGCAAGTGGGCAGACAAGCTCTCTGTAACGGATACTATTTTCGTTTGCAAGGGTGGCACAATCGACAGCGAGACGAACATCATCACGCGCATCGGGGGCAAGCTCATCGTGCCGAAGTACTTCTACATGGCTATCCTGCGCAAGAGCTCGTTCGGATATGCAGGCATGGCGTTCTGGAGCGAACAGACAAACGCGTGGCGCACGAACGAGACGTTGGGCTCACACGCTATCTCTATCAAGGAGCTTGAGGCGCGCACCGGCATCGACTTCTTCTGCAACCTCCCTGATGATGTGGAGGCACAGGTCGAGAAAACGTTCAACCCGAGTGTCTGGTCAGGCTTATAATCTTTCTCTTCCCACAGATGTATTGTAGGAGGGTATGGCATCCTTGCCATACCCACGCACCCACATAGCTTTCTGTTGATATATCCTCCCACGGAATACACTTTCTTGCTGTAAAATCTCCCACAGATTTCACAGATTTCACAGATTCTTAGGGGGCTTTCAGGGGGTGCACTTGTCTCAAGTGCACCAACAGAGCAAGAAGTGCACCAACCGAGAAGGCGTACCGTCTGCTCGGTTGGTGCAGCTGAGACAGCTGCACCCCCTGGGTGTGCTCCCACAGAATTCACAGAACCCACAGAACTTTCTGCTGAGAAAAACTCCCACAGAATTCACAGAATACACTGGGCTTTCTGCTGAGAAAAACTCCCACAGAATTCACAGAATACACAGAACTTTCTGCTGAGAAAAACTCCCACAGATTTCACAGATTTACACAGATTTTTATAGCAAAAGGTTCTGTGTGTTCTGTGAATTCAGTGGGAGAATAACGCAATCAGCATCTGTGTAGATCTGTGAAATCTGTGGGAGTTTTTGCATCCTAACGTATAGTGTGAAATCAGTGGGAGCTTTCATATTTCTTTGCGCTGTTCGTAGCCCACAACCCTGCGAAGGTGAACGCCCCGTTGATCATGAGCAGCTCGTAGCCGAAGCGGTAGCCCCAGAGATGCTGCGCGGTGATGTCGAGAGCGTAGCAGAGTAGGGGGGAGGCGAGGCATACATAGGGCACGAGGCGGTCGTTGACGGAGCGGTGCGTGAGCAGTCCGAAGGCGAACAAACCTAACAGCGGACCGTAGGTGTAGGAGCAGAGCACGTAGATGGCGTCGATGACGCTCGTAGAGTTGAGCATACGGAACAGCAGGATGAACGCCACGAATACCACGGCGATGCCCACATGCGCACGGCGGCGCAGATGCTCGTCCTCGGGACGCTCGCAGATGTCGACGCAGTAGCTCGTGGTGAGAGCCGTGAGCGCCGAGTCGGCACTGGAGAACGACGCCGCTACGATGCCGATGGTGAAGAAGACCGTGACGACGGTGCCCAATGCGCCCGTCGCAGCGAACATCGGCAGCAGCTCGTCGCCAGCCGCAGGCAGCGGTGTGCCCTCCTTCTGCGCCAGCATCATAAGCAGCACGCCCAGAGCCATGAACAGCAGGTTGGCTGGTACGAAGGCGAAACCATACGTACACACATCCTTTTGAGCCTCGCGTAGCGATTTGCACGTGAGGTTTTTTTGCATCATGTCCTGATCCAAGCCCGTCATCACGATAGCGATGAAGGCTCCGCTGAGCAGCTGCTTCCAGAAGTTCTGCGTCGACACCCAGTCGTCCCACACGAACATGCGGCTGTGTCCGTCGGCAGCCACCGCCCGCACGGCTTCTCCCACGCTCATGCCCAGCTGCTGCGTCACATTATATATAATAAGGAGCAGCGCGGCAAACATGCAGGTGGTCTGGAATGTGTCGGTCCACACCAGCGTCTTGATGCCGCCGCGGCGCGTGTAGAGCCAGATGAGCAGCGTCATGCCGACGACGGTTATGGGGAACGGCACGCCCACGGCATCGAACACGAAGCGTTGCAGAATGATACAGACGACGTAGAAGCGCACCGCTGCGCCCGTCATCTTCGACGTGAGGAAGAACCATGCGCCGGTCTTGTACGACCGCTTGCCGAGCCTCTCCTTCAGATATGAGTAGATGGTCGTCAGGTTCAGCCGATAGTAGACCGGCAGTAGCAGGAAGGCGATGGCGAAGTAGCCGAGGATGAAGCCGATGCAGGTCTGCACGTATGTCATATCGGTGCGCATCACCATGCCCGGAACGCTCACGAACGTGATGCCCGAGATGGAAGCGCCTACCATTCCGAACGCCACCATGTACCACGGCGAGCGTCGGTTGGCGCGGAAGAAGGTCTCGTTGTTGTCGCCGCGTCGTGCGGTGAGGCGGCTGAAGAGCATGAGAGCCGCGAAGTAGGCGGCTACGGTGAGGAGGATTGTCATGTTTTGGTTGATATAATAGGAGGCTACGGCTTTCTTGCCGTAGCCACACTGCTTGCAGACTTTTGTTGCTAATGGCTACGGCAAGAAAGCCGTAGCCTCCTACAATTTGCCCTATATTTTGTTTTTACTTGTTAACCCTCGATTTTAGGTTGCGTGGGTATGGCAGGATGCCATACCCTCCTATGTTAAAAATTACAGGTTGTGCTCAGTGAGCCAGCGCTCAGCCTCGAGCGCAGCCTTGCATCCAGAGCCGGCAGCCACGATAGCCTGGCGGTAGTTCGGGTCGGCGCAGTCGCCGGCAGCGAACACGCCATCCACGTTAGTGCGCGGTGTTCCGTCGATGGTCTTGATGTAGCCAGTCTCGTCGCAGTCGACGAACGGGCGGAACACGTCGGTGTTCGGCTTATGGCCGATAGCGAGGAAGAAGCCGTCGATAGCGATGTCGTAGCGCTCCTCGTCGGGCTCGCCCTTGCGCTTCACGAGGTGAGCACCCTCCACGCCGTCCTCTCCGAAGAGTCCGAGAGTGTTGTGCTCGTAGAGAATCTCGATCTTCTCGTTGTCCTCTACGCGCTTGCGCATCACGTCAGATGCACGCAGGTAAGGCTTGCGCACAATCATGTACACCTTCTTGCAGAGACCAGCCAGATAGAGAGCCTCCTCGCACGCTGTGTCGCCGCCGCCCACAACGGCAACGGTGCGCTTGCGGTAGAAGAAGCCGTCGCATGTGGCACATGCGCTCACGCCCTGTCCGTTGTACTTCTTCTCGTCGTCGAGTCCGAGGTATTTGGCACTTGCTCCGGTAGCGATGATCACGGTGTCTGCCTCAATCTCTGCGCCCGTGTCAGTTGTGAGCACGTAAGGCTTCTGCGAGAAGTCGACCTTTGCGATTGAGCCTTCGCGCATGTCCACGCCGAAGCGCAGAGCCTGCTGGCGCAAGTCCTGCATCATCTGATTGCCGTCCACGCCCTCGGGGTAGCCGGGGAAGTTCTCTACGACGGTAGTCTGTGTGAGCTGACCGCCAGTCTGAATGCCGCAGTATTCTACCGGGCTGAGGTTGGCGCGTCCTGCGTATATTGCAGCAGTGTAGCCTGCCGGACCGCTGCCCACGATGAGGCAACGCACATGTTCTCTATTTTCCATTTCTATTGATTTGTTTTGTTGTTACAGGTTGTTATGGTGAGGTGTTGTTGTGGTGAGGTGTTGAGGTGTTGAGATTTGTTGTGGTGTTGAGATGTTGTTGTGTTGACATATGTCACCATATCACCACCTCACCATCTCACCACCTTTTTACAACAGTTCTTCAATCTGCTTTGCGATATTGTCGAGGCTCTCTGTCGGTTCGAATCGAGCCACTACCAT
>ERZ1505052.252-NODE-252-length-15946-cov-4.709144_pt1 | contig 15946 bp, 10 predicted proteins | sample MGYA00571781_ERZ1505052 | MGnify/ENA primary metagenome ERZ1505052 (study PRJEB39906, sample SAMEA3182110) | gut metagenome | biome: human; feature: gut; material: Stool; isolation source: human stools | place: Canada | collected 2013-04-23 ...
AAGCCGAGCAGGATGAGCGCAGGGATGTCATGCCCAAGCCGATAGCACTGGTATAGATACGTCCGCGTATGTTGCGCAGCACCCACTTGTCGGACATCACACCACCGAGAAGCACGCCCACGAACGACGAAGCGGCAATGGTGATGGTAGACATCGGACCTGCCTGCGCCATCTCCAGCCCAAGGTTGTCGGCGAAGAGCGTAGGCAGCCAGTTCTTGGTAGCCCAACCCGGAAGGCTCGGCACAGCGAAGTAGATGAGTATCACCCAGAACGCCCATGTAGAGAGCACTACGCTGAGTCCGCGCCAAAGGCTCTCCTTCTTCATCAGCGTTGCAGGATCGGGCGAAGCTGCGACAGCAGCCGCAGCCTTCGGTTTGTCGTGCAGAAGCAGTGCAAGTACCACCGAGTAAGCGATGCCGATGATGCCGAACCAGTAGAAGGTGCTATGCCATGAGAAGGTGGCAGCGATAGTAGCACCAAATCCGCCCACCGCCTGACCCACGTACAGACCCGTCATGTGTATGCCGATAGCCAGCGAGCGCGACTTGCCCTCATGCCAGTCGGCAATGAGCGACAGAGCCGACGGTATGTACAGTGCCTCACTCACGCCCATAAGCGCACGCAACCAATAGAGCTGCGTGAAGTCGGAGGCGTAGCCCATGAGGTACGTAACGGCTGACCATACGAACAGACTGCCCACCACGAGCTTCTTACGGCTCACACGATCGGCAACAACACCTGCGAACGGACTCACGATGCCGTATATCCAGAGGAACACAGCCATGAGCGCACCGAAAGCCTCAGCCTTCTGCAGCTCAACGATGTCGAGTTTCATTGCGCCCTGCATGGTTGAGAGCATCTGTCGGTCCATATAGTTGAGCAGTGCCACCACCCAAAGCAGCGCCACTACCAGCCACGGATAGAACTTTTTGGTTTTCATTTTGATAGAGATTTGTTTTTAGTTGTTTGTTTTTCAAGTTTAAGGCTGCACTCCGTAGCTGAATGCGGGGCGCAGCCTATCTTATTCAATGCAAAAGTATCACTTTTTTTCTACACGACAAAACAGAACGTGTGCTTAATTGTGTTTTCCAGCCTCACGCTCTGCAATTTTTTCGTTTGCCTTATCACGGGCGTATGCTGAGTCGTGCGTCTTTCTGTCTTCATCATAGTAGACGGTGCGATAGGTGACATTGCCACCTCCACCACCTTTAGGCTCGGGCATTGCGTACAGAACGAAGCCTATAATGACTCCGACTATAAGAATCTGGATAATCAGTTTGAAGATAACGACAACCAGTCCCCATACGGCTACGATGCAGCCGAGGATATAGACAATAGTGAAGAGCGTGAGCAGGAGGCCCAACTTCTTGCTCTTCATAAGCTCGATGTTGCGCTTCAACGAGAGAAAGACACCAATGCCCAATGCCAAAAGGAAAGAAACGAGTATTAAGACTGATTCAAGCCATCCGCCCAAGCCTAAGAAATCGCATATGAGAGCAGAAGCTATCAGCACGGGGAATGCAGCGAGCATACTTATGAGTGCTGGTTTGACGGAGATACCATCTTGCACATCGCCATCAAAGGCTTCGCCTAAGATTACAGGCTCGTAGAACTTGATGCTCATAACCTGATAGAACACAATCAAGCCGAACGGAATGATGCGCAACAACGAACCAAAGAAGCCATAACGGTTCTTGTCGCACCACCAGAAGCAATTGGTGCCCAACACGCTATAAGCCCATATCTCGAGCAGCGTGCCAACCATGATACATGCGGGTATTGCCACCACGGCTATCGAGCGTATCTTCTTGCTCCTTGTAGCCAAGATGTTGAGCACCATAACGCCGAGGAACAACAACGCTATTATAATATAAGGTATAATGGAATTGAAGATGCGGCCCTGTATGGTATGCGCCAACTCGTCCGACTTCGTCAGCACCTTGTCCTCTACACCCTCCGGGTTGTCCTTACTGAACACGAGGTTCTCGCTAAGCGTGCAGTATTTCTTGCCGTCTTTCTGTATTACGGCATATCCAATGGAGCCTCCCGTATCAATCACACCCTTGTAGTAGAACTTATCCACGCCTTCTACCTGGTCGCCATCGTGCAGATAGAACACGAGTTTCTCGCCCTTACTGTAGTAGGTGTCCTCTGAGCGGATTGTCTCCACAACATCATATACAGCAACAGAGTCGCCACGTAGACACTTCACGTCGTACTTCTGCGCACTTGCCGCTACGACATACAGCAGCAGCAACATCAATAGGTTAATTGCTTTTTTCATAAGTTTTGTTGGTTTTTGGTTTATTAGTTGTGTTTATTAGTTGCGTCTTTTCACTTCTACAAATATAGTAATAAATACTCAGACTGTGCAACTTAAACCAAACAAAAAGCCCAGAAACCGAATAAAAACGCCCGTTTGCTGACACTTTGTCACCGAAAACACCTAAAACAGCCGTTCATAGCGACATATTGTCACACTTATAACGTGTGGAATATAGTTTGTGTAATGGTTTATAGAAAACAAGAAAACAAAAAGAAAGGAGAACGATATGACATTCGACAAATTCACAATCAAAGCACAAGAGGTTGTTCAAGAGGCATTGAACACCGCACAGCGCAGTGGTCAGCAGAGCATCGAGCCGATGCACTTGCTGAAGGCTCTGCTTGTGAAGGCTAAGGACGTTACGACCTTTATCTTCCAGAAGCTTGGCGTGAATGCCATGCAGGTGGAGAGCGTTGCCGACGCCGAGCTGCAGCGTCTGCCGCGCGTTCAGGGCGGACAGCCTTATCTTTCTAACGATACCAACGCCGTGCTGCAGCGTGCGCAGGACTTCGCTACGAAGAACGGCGACGAGTTTACGAGCGTAGAGCCTATTCTGCTCGCTCTCTTGCAGGTGAACTCTACGGCGAGTCGCATCCTCAAGGACGCAGGCATGACCGAGGCTGACACCGTGAAAGCTATACAGGAGTTGCGTCAGGGCGAGAAGATACAGTCGCAGTCGGCTGACGAGAACTTCCAGAGCCTCGAGAAGTACGCCAAAAACCTCGTTGAGGAGGCGCGCCAGGGCAAGCTCGACCCCGTTATAGGTCGTGACGAGGAGATACGTCGCGTACTGCAGATTCTCTCGCGACGTACTAAGAACAACCCGATATTAATCGGTGAGCCGGGTACGGGTAAGACTGCCATCGTGGAAGGCTTGGCGGAGCGCATCGTGCGCGGCGACGTACCAGAGAACCTTAAGGACAAGCAGCTCTACTCGCTCGACATGGGCGCACTCGTAGCCGGAGCCAAGTACAAAGGCGAGTTCGAGGAGCGTCTGAAGAGCGTCATCAAGGAGGTGACCAACGCCGACGGTCGCATCATCCTCTTCATCGACGAGATTCATACGCTTGTTGGTGCGGGCGGTGGCGAAGGTGCTATGGACGCTGCCAACATCCTCAAACCGGCACTTGCGCGTGGCGAGCTGCGCAGCATCGGTGCTACGACGCTCAACGAGTATCAGAAGTACTTCGAGAAGGACAAGGCTCTGGAGCGCCGTTTCCAGACCGTAATGGTCGACGAGCCTGACGAGCTTTCGGCTATCTCCATACTTCGTGGTCTGAAGGAACGCTACGAGAATCACCACAAGGTGCGTATACAGGACGATGCCTGCATAGCTGCCGTGAAGCTTTCGGAGCGTTACATCTCCGACCGCTTCCTGCCCGACAAGGCTATTGACCTCATGGACGAGGCGGCTGCAAAGCTGCGCATGGAGCGCGACTCTGTGCCCGAGGAACTCGACGAGATTACGCGCCGACTGAAGCAGCTCGAGATTGAGCGCGAGGCTATCAAGCGCGAGAACGACACCGAAAAGATTAAGCAGCTCGACAAGGACATCGCCGAACTGCGCGACCAGGAGAAGGCGTTCCGCGCTAAATGGGAGAGCGAGAAGGGCTTGGTGAACAAGATTCAGCAGGACAAGCAACAGATGGAGCAGCTGAAGTTCGAGGCGGAGCGTGCCGAGCGCGAGGGCAACTACGAGCGCGTGGCTGAGATACGCTACGGCAGACTGAAGGCTCTTGAAGAGGACATCCGACAGATACAGAACCAGTTGAAGTCGACGCAGGGCGGCAACGCCATGATACGCGAGGAGGTGACAGCCGACGACATAGCCGAGGTGGTAAGCCGCTGGACGGGAATACCCGTTACGCGCATGATGCAGAGCGAACGCGAGAAGCTGCTGCACCTTGAGGAGGAGCTGCACCGCCGCGTCATCGGACAGGACGAGGCTATCAAAGCCGTGAGCGACGCCGTAAGACGTTCGCGTGCCGGACTGCAGGACCCGAAGCGACCTATCGCTTCGTTCATATTCCTCGGCACGACGGGTGTGGGCAAGACGGAGTTGGCAAAGGCTCTCGCCGAATACCTGTTCAACGACGAGACGATGATGACGCGTATCGACATGAGCGAGTACCAGGAGAAGTTCAGCGTGTCTCGACTCATCGGTGCGCCTCCAGGATACGTAGGCTACGACGAGGGCGGTCAGCTGACGGAGGCTGTACGCCGCAAACCTTACTCTGTCGTACTCTTCGACGAGATAGAGAAGGCTCACCCCGACGTCTTCAACATCCTCTTGCAGGTGCTCGACGACGGCAGACTGACCGACAACAAGGGCCGCACCGTCAACTTCAAGAACACCATCATTATTATGACTTCAAACCTTGGTAGCCAATACATACAGGCTCAGTTCGCCGGCATCACGCCCGAGAACCGCGACCATGTCATCGACGACACTAAGGAGAAGGTGATGGAGATGCTGAAGAAGACGATACGTCCGGAGTTCCTCAACCGTATCGACGAGACTATCATGTTCCTGCCGCTCACGAAGGAGGAGATTGCGGAGGTTGTAACGCTGCAAATGAACGCCGTGAAGAAGATGCTGGAGCCGCAGGGCTTCACGCTCAACGTCACGCCGGCAGCCATCGGCTTCCTCGCCGACGAGGGCTTCGACCCGGAGTTCGGTGCACGCCCTGTGAAGCGCGCCATACAGCGCTGCGTGCTCAACGACCTCTCGAAGAAGATTCTCTCCGACGAAGTATCGCGTGAGAAGCCGATTACAATCGATGCAGACAGCGAAGGCTTAGTGTTCCGCAATTAAAAATCGCAATAACTGTCATCCGCATCGGTCGACGCAGACATCCGCATCGGTCGACGCAGACATCCGCAACGGTCGATGCAGCATAGATAAAGATCAACATAGATACTAAAAAAAAAGTAGCAGAGGTCAACGACTTCTGCTACTTTTTTTTGTTTAAACACTTGCTAAGAGTGTGCCGAACGCACCTCTTGAGATTTTATTTACTTCACATATTTCTTTCCGTTCTGGATGTATATGCCCTTTCCTAAGGTGCTGAAGTTGTTGCCAACATAGCGTCCGTCGATGGTGTAGATACGTCCGTCGTTGGTCTTAACGTCGACCTTCACGTCCTCGATGCCAGTCTCGCCAGCCACGCATACCTTCACCTCGTCGAGGAAGAAGCGCTTTCCGCCGTTGAAGTAGACACGGTCGTAGCCGTTGCCCTCAAACTCTACAGCGTAGTCGTTCCACTTGCCTTCCTCCATGAAGAAGCGCTCAAGCATCTTGTTGCCGAAATAAACGTCGATAGTGTTGTCGTCGCCCTTGAACGGAGCCGCCTTAAATGTGAGGCGCACCTTGCCCGGCACGTTGAACGCAGGCGTAGAAGCCTCGCCCGGCACAGCCTTTGAACCAAAGCGTGCGCACTTGTTGCCGGCGTTGCCCTTGTTGAAAACCCAACCTGTCAGGTCGGTCTTCAGTGCGTTGCTTGTATTAGGATTCCAAATGCCGTCGTTGCCACCCTTAGCGGTGTTGGCATCGAAGGTCTCGTTGAGGAGCACTGCTCCCGGAACGATGTCGATGTTCATGCCAGGCAGACCGCGGAAACGGAACGAAACAGTTCTGTCGGCGTTCTGTGTGATACCGAGTAGAGCCTTACCCATGAGCTTCGAGCCGTCGAAGTTGGCGTTGAAGAGCGTAGCAGCAGGCGCAGAAGTGTCGGTAAGACTGTCGTTCTTCACAACGCCATTCTCCATGTACGGGTATGTATCGTAGGCTGCTTTATGACCTGTCGCCATGTTGTCGGCATGGAACACCGACATACGCTGGTGAAGTGGGTCGTCGTTCACGCTGTTTGCATCCCACACCGACTGGAGATAGTCGACATGGGTCACGAGTAAACCGTTACCTGGCAGCGATGCGTCCCAGTTTGTTTTCTGGCGGTTGTCGATGATGTAGTACTCGTCGCGGTTGTTCTCGTTGTACATGATGTATGTCTTGCCACCCTCGCTGAGCGGTTTCATGTTCGAAATGTCCTGATTTTTCACCAGCTCGATTGGCTCTATCCAGCCAGCCACCCACTTCTCGTAGCCTGTGAAGCCTGCCGGGCAGAAGCCGTTGCCGTTGTAGCAGCCAGAGTGGAGCAAGTCCCAGTCGTCCATGCCGTAGCCGCCGGAGTAGGTAGTGTCGTACATGTCGGCGAAGCCAAGACAGTGAGAGAACTCGTGGCATACAGTGCCGATGCCGTCGCACTCCTTATCGGGGTTGAGCTCGCTACTGCAAGCGTATGTGTTTATGTAAATGCCCTCGCCAGTATCGTACACCTTACCGTAGTCGCTTGCGCGGAGAGTGCTCATGTGAGGCCAGATGTTAGACGCAGCTGCTCCCTCATAGTTCTCGCCACGTCCGGCGTAGAGGAGGAACACCTGGTCGGCATAGCCGTCGTTGTCCCAGTCGTAGTCCTTGAAGTTCACCTTGCCCTTGCACTGGCCGAGTGCCCATGCCACGAGCTCGCCGATGTGCTTGTCCGTTCTGCCGTTAGAGTAGTTCTCGCCGTAGTAAGCAGCCTCCTTCAGAGCTGTGACCGGACCGACGATGTCGAACGTCAGCTCGAACTGACCACCACTCTGTGCGTGGTAGTAGTCGCGCACTGAACCCTTGAATGAGCCTTCCACGTAGTTCTCCTTGTTGGCAAACTTCTCGTAGAACGCCTTGTCGTGCTTGCTGTTGAACTGACGGTCGGGGAACTGCACGAGCATGATCAGACCCTTCTTCTGTCCGAAGTAGCCCTTCTTGCCCTCGTCAGCCTTCTTCATACGCAGACGTTTTGCGCCAATGACCTCGTTCACCTTTGCACGCTTCTGGCGCGCACTCTCACGAGCAGCCGGCATGTCCATGAGCTCGTAAAGCCCATCGGCATTCTGATAGTAGCACTTGCCGTCCTCGGCGAGATAATAGTGCAGGAACTCGTCGCCCTGAAGCGAAGCCTTCAGTTCGGTTCCATTGACAAGCTTGATGACGGTAGTGCCCTTTCTTGCAGGAACAGCAAAAGCAGAGAGCGACGCCATAGCTATGCACAACGATAGTAAAGTCTTTCTCATATAAGATTTGGATGTAATAAAATAAATATGCGATAATGATTTAAATCAGTTGCAAATTTACTTATTTAATTTTCATTTTTCAGTGTTTTTCAAATAATTATGTCTGATGCGATGTGTTTTTCACCAATTTTAAACTAACTTTGTAGAGTTGATATCAACACCTCACCATCTCAACATTACAACATCTCACCCCCTCAACATCTCAACATCATTTAAAACCCAACAATATGGAAAACAACGAAAAAGACCACATCCAGTTGCCCGACAACGCCTTCACCGAGTTGAAGCCGGGCGAGGAGTATCAGCCCGTGATGGAACCGGGCAGGAGTTATCCGGAAGTGAACCTATGGTCGGTGACCTGGGGCATCATCATGGCGATGCTCTTCTCAGCCGCCGCTGCCTACCTCGGACTGAAGGTGGGACAGGTGTTTGAGGCAGCCATCCCTATCGCCATCATTGCCGTAGGCGCATCAACACTTGCCAAGCGCAAGAACCCGCTTGGCGAGAACGTCATCATCCAGAGCATCGGTGCCTGCTCGGGCACCATCGTAGCCGGTGCCATCTTCACGCTGCCTGCCATCTACATCCTGCAGGCTAAGTATCCGGAGATGAGCGTATCGTTCGTGAAGGTGTTCATGTCGTCGCTGCTCGGCGGCATCTTGGGCATACTATTCATGATTCCGTTCCGCAAGTACTTCGTGAAGGACATGCACGGCAAGTACCCCTTCCCCGAAGCCACTGCCACTACGCAGGTGCTCGTGAGCGGAGCCAAGGGTGGCTCGCAGGCTAAGCCGCTGCTCATCGCCGGACTCATCGGTGGTCTGTACGACTTCATCGTGGCAACCGTCTACTGGTGGAACGAGTGCTTCACGACGCGCGTCGCGGAATGGGGAGCCGTAGCTGCCGACAAGGCGAAGCTCGTGTTCAAGGTGAACACCGGTGCTGCCGTGTTAGGCTTGGGCTATATCATCGGCTTGAAGTATGCCTTCATCATCTGCCTCGGCTCATTCGCCGTATGGTGGCTCATCGTGCCAGGCATGTCGATAATCTTCCACGACCAGGTGCTCAACCTCTGGAACCCTGAGATTACGCAGACCGTCGGCGCAATGTCGCCAGAACAGATCTTCAAGTTCTACGGCAAGAGCATCGGTATCGGTGGCATCGCCATGGCTGGTATCATCGGCATCATCAAGTCGTGGGGCATCATCAAGGGTGCCGTATCGCTTGCTGCCAACGAGATGAAGGGTGGCGCACAGTCGTCTGCCAACACCGTGCGCACACAACGCGACCTGCCGTTCAAGTTCATCGCCATCGCTTCCATCGCTACGCTCATCATCACCTTCCTCTTCTTCTGGTTCGGTGTGATGGATGGCAATCTGCTCTTCGCCGTTGTAGGCATTCTACTCGTCACCGTCATAGCGTTCCTCTTCACCACCGTAGCCGGCAATGCCATTGCTATCGTAGGCTCCAACCCCGTATCGGGCATGACGCTTATGACGCTCATCCTCGCGTCGGTGGTGCTCGTGGCTGTCGGACTGAAGGGCACTGGCGGTATGGTTGCCGCACTCATCATGGGTGGCGTGGTCTGCACCGCACTCTCTATGGCAGGCGGTTTCATCACCGACCTCAAGATTGGCTACTGGCTCGGTACAACGCCGAAGAAGCAGGAGACGTGGAAGTTCCTGGGCACACTCGTATCGGCTGCTACCGTTGGCGGCGTGATGATTTTGCTCAACCAGACATACGGCTTCGCAAGCGGAGCCCTCGCAGCTCCTCAGGCTAACGCTATGGCTGCCGTCATCGACCCGCTTATGAACGGTGTGGGTGCTCCGTGGGCATTGTACGCTATCGGAGCCGTAATCGCTGTGGTGCTCACCTACTTTAAGATTCCGGCTATCGCCTTCGCACTCGGCATGTTCATCCCATTGGAGCTGAACACTCCGCTCCTCGTTGGTGGCATTGTGAGTTGGTACGTTACATCGCGCTCTAAGGACGCAGAGGTGAACCGCGAACGTGGCGAGAAGGGCACACTGCTCGCCAGTGGTTTCATCGCTGGTGGCGCACTGATGGGTGTTCTCTCTGCCCTGCTCCGCTTCTGCGACGTACACTTCGTAACTGATGGCTGGATGGAGTCGTGGCTTGCTAATCCTCTGTCAGAGGTAGCTTCGCTCGCAGCCTACTGCTGCTTGATCGGCTACTTCGTGTTCGCCACAAAGGGCAAGAAGTAAGGATATAGAATATAGAGCATACGCATCGGCTGATGCGCAACATCATACTAACGCTATACATACAAAACAAGGGGTGCAACCGCGGTTGCACCCCTTGTTTTGTATGTATAGCGTATAGCTTAAAATATTAATCGATTTCTTCATCAGCCTCGTAACCACCCATCTCGCGGATAGCATTCTTCAGCATAGTGTACTGCTGATAGAGGTGGTTTACCGGCTCCTCGCCCTTAGTGTAGTCGTGCATCGGAGCCTTGAGGAAGAAGCTCAGGAAGCGCTGTATGCCGTAGCGTCCGGCACGTGCAGCGAGGTCGCTGAGCAATGTGAGGTCGAGCAACAGCGGAGCTGCGAGGATAGAGTCGCGGCAGAGGAAGTTAATCTTGATCTGCATCGGGTAGCCCATCCATCCGAAGATGTCTATGTTGTCCCATCCCTCCTTGTTGTCGTTGCGAGGCGGATAGTAGTTGATGCGCACCTTGTGATAGTACTGTGTATCCTCGTCGTTGCCGTGTCCGTAGAGGTCGGGCTGCACGTCGGGCTTGAGGATCGTCTCAAGTGTAGAGAGCTTGCTGACCTCCTTGGTGTGGAAGTTGGCAGGCTCGTCGAGCACGAGTCCGTCGCGGTTGCCGAGGATGTTTGTAGAGAACCATCCGCTCAAACCGAGGCAGCGTGAGCCAATCATCGGAGCGAAACCGCTCTTCACGAGCGTCTGACCGGTCTTGAAGTCCTTACCGGCGATAGGCATCTTGGTCTGCTCAGCGAGCTCCCACATAGCTGGGATATCGACTGTAGTGTTAGGAGCACCCATGATGAACGGTGCGCCCTCTGTCAATGCTGCGTAAGCATAGCACATAGACGGAGCTACATGCTCGCGGTCGTCAGCCTTCATAGCTGCTTCGAGAGCTGCCACTGTGCCGTGTTTCTCCATGTCTACTGGTACGTAGATCTCGGTAGATGCTGCCCAAATAACAACGATACGTGCGCAACCATTCTGCTCCTTGAAGTCGCGGATATCCTTGCGGAGAGCCTCAACCATCTCCCAGCGAGTCTTGCAGTCCTTAACGTTGTCGCCGTCGAGGCGCTTAGCGTAGTTCTTGTCGAAGGCAGCCTTCATCGGCACCACCTGTTCCAACTCTTCGCGCACGGGGTTGATATCCTTCTCCTTCAGCACCTCAGCATACATAGCTGCCTGATAAGCATTCTGTGGATATACGTCCCATGTTCCGAATACGATATCGTTGAGATCGGCAAGAGGCACGATGTCCTTGTAGTGCAGATACTTCTTGTCTGCGCCCTTACCAACACGAATCTTGTCGTACTGAGTCATTGAACCAACCGGCTTTGCAAGTCCCTTGCGAGCCATGAACACACCAGTCATAAAAGTGGTGGCTACTGCGCCACAGCCTACAACCAAAATACCCAGCTTTCCTTCTGCTGGCTTAACGTTAGTTTGTTTCATCTTTTAGAGATTAAATTTTTAATAATTAGGTTTCTATGTACATTCTGTTATGAAACCACAATCGAACAGAAGCATATTAACGCTTCAAACCAGAATTGTTTCACAACACGACTTAGCAAAAGTACTAATTTAATCCGAGAAACACCCAACTTAAACCATTTGTTTTAAAAATATGGTACTATTTAACACTTTTGTTGCAATATACAACAGCATAAAGACTCTACGCAACTAATCACAGGCTATAGCTCACAGGCTATAGCAAAACATCTGAAAGCAGCAAACAGATACACGTTTTGTCGGGCAATGGGTCTTCTTTTGGGTTGGCATAATAGATGAGTGCCACCTTTTGATTGGATCCGTCTTCATCACGCGTAATGGTTAGCTTGGCATGGGAGCCGCCCCCGAAGAAGTTTTCGAGCATGAAGTCCTGACGTTTCTGGTATAGCTGCATATCGATAATGTTGCCTTTGTAGCGCACGCTGTCGCGATAAGTCAAAGTGCAGCACTGCTTACGTTGCTCGCTATCGTACGTCACGACCAACCTACCCATATCTGCAACGAGGGTGTCCTCGGGCAGTTCGCTGGAGAACTCGACGTGATAGCGGAACGAATAGGGATTAAAAAAACTGTCCTGTGCATGACTGATGCATACACAGGATAGTATAATGATAACGAATGATAAAAATCTGAACTTTGCCATTTCAGTAGAAATACTGTTCTGTCAATTCTGCATGTCAGCACTGATTAGACTAACATTACCACCAACCGAGTGAGCAATCGCTCTCTGGGCAGTTGTTGGTTGCATACTCATCAGCGAGTTTGCGACAAGCGGCTCCCAACTCTTTTCTGTTGAGCTGCACCGACTCGTCGCCATAGGCTGTTTCGTACACCTTCTCCATCATCTCTAAAGCCTGCTCGTAGAGGTTGCAGTCCTCTGGAATGGCGCAGAGCTCGAACAAAGCCTGCTCGTACTGCTTGCCATTGATGAGCGTTTGTGCCTTACGTATGATTGATGCGGCGTTGTTGTTGTAGTAGTCGATGATGCGCTGCTTCGACTTGTCAACGAGTTTGCGGAGCTGTGGCGAGTTCTTGATGTTCTTCAACGCATTAGTGAGCGCCTGCTCTTCGGTGTTGCCGATGCCTGTGAACTCAACGATAGACGTACCGAAGCACGACTTTGTGCGTGCATCGCCAACGGCGAAAGTTGCTGATATGCGTTGCGCTATCTTTGTGCCTGCCACTTCTGTCTGCAACGGAACCGTCTTGCACGCCAATACGAAGCGCGAGTTGTAGCCACTCACCAGCTTCATCGAGGTGATGACGCTGCGCAAACGAGCCTCTACGATAGCCTTCTGACCTTCAGTTGCCTTGCTCTCCTTTGCGTCGTACATCGGCGAGAGCGTTATCTGTGCAGAACTTGCGAGCGAGCAAAGTGTCAACGCTGCAAGAACAAATAGTTTTCGTATCTGCATAATCATAATGTTTTAGAACAACATGTTATTTGTTTTGAAGTCTCGCAAGCCGATAGAACTTGCAAGACTTTCCTTTTGCTATTACTCAACGAGGAAGTTGACACGTCCGAGCGTGTTGCCCTGTCCCTTGCTTACCTTAAAACCGGTCTCTGCCTTGAATGCCTTTCTTACGCCCTTAGCCCAGTCTTCAGCCTCGATTGGTTCACCGCTCTCGTCGAAGAATGGTATGCGCACAGCCTTGAACTCAACCATCTTAGCTGTCTTGCGTCCCTTCTTGCAAGCCTGATTTACGGCGTGCTTCTTCACCCACGAGTAGAGGAACTCGTCGTATGTGTCGCCGTCGTCGCCGATCTCGTCCTTGATGAAGTTGATGCCAGCACTTGGTGCTGAGCGGAACACAACAACAATCTTGCGACCGTTGTCGCGCAGGTCCTTATAATACTCGATGATGCGGTCGCACAAGTCGTCGCAGTTGCCTGCCACTGCCTTACGCAGTGCGAGGTCGGTAGGATCCATTGTCATCTCGATAGTGCCTTCTACCGACGACACTTGCTCAGAGGTGTAAGCGTCGACAGCCTTTATGGAGTAAGAGATGTTCTTGCGCGGACCAACCTTAGACACAGCGTAGTCGACATCTACACGGATGTCAGGACGCGCCTGCTGCATGAGTTCATCCATAGCACCCTTCTCAGCCTCGTCGCCGTCAGCTGCATTGGCAAGTTCTTCGGCGCGTTCGCGCTTCATATCCTTCAAAATGCTCTGCAGGTCTTCGTGTTCGAACTTACGCTCCTCAAACACCTTCTGTATTGCCTGGATTACGGTACCCATCTCGCGTGTGTTCACGAAAGCGTCATTATACTTCGGTATGTATTCGGTTTCGCCCTGATTGTTGAACGTCTTCATAAAGCCGTGGTCGTTCATCCACGAGTCAGAAGGGAAGACGATGATAGTAGGCATTGCTGCCTGCTGCGCCTTCATCACAACTGCGAAGGTAAGGAGCAGGAACAAACTAAAAATTCTTTTCATAATACGTTTTTCTATTTACATTAAAACATCTGCTATTATCGAGTATTAGCGCGAGAATATGCTACGCGCTCCTTCTATAATGCCGTCCTTTTCGAGGCGTTTGCGTAATCCGTTGAGGTTGACCTGTACGAGCATACCAACCTGCCACTCCTTCTTGCCCTTGATTACATCGCCGGCAGACTGTGCGCCACGGCTTGTAAACTGCACAAACTGACGATACTCGCCCGACTCAAAGAAGCGGTCGAAGTACTCCTTGTGTGCCTGATAACCTTCTGGGCAGAGCGGACGTACATTGCCCTGTGTACCCGAGTCGTTGGCAGCCAAACCTTTAAAAAGCAGTCCGTGTACAGCATTACGCATACAAATATCTTTTGTAAGCAGTTCTTTCTTCTTGCCGTAGCTCCACACCTTAAACACCTTGAAGCCTGATGTTGCTGCAACATTTTCCTTAGCGAGTGTCAACTCGTATCTATAGTCGACGAAATCCTTTTTCTTACCCGCACTTACTGAAAGCGCCATGCAGAAGCAAATGGCGATAAAGAGTAATCTTCTCATAATCAAATCTATTTAGTATTTAACCAAAACGTCTTTTAAAAGCTACATACCTATTATATATATGTATAGTAGCTTTTAAAAGACAGTAAATTTACACTATTTTATTTTGCGAGACGGATGAGACAACCCTCACCCATTTTCTTTCCTGGTTTGCCATCGAATACGGTGTACTTCAACTCGGCATTGCCTTCCTTCTTCTCACCGTCTTCTGCTTCGCCTTCGAGGGTCTCGTTAGCACCTTCCTGGTTGTCCCAAACAGAGTTCTTGGCAACCTTTATTGTGCCTACCTTCTTCCACTCTACTTCATTGTCGGTCTTCTGACACATGAACACGTCGAACTTATCGCCTGCCTTCACGCCTTCCTTTGTACCGATGTAAGCAACGAGTTTGCCGCCATCTACGTGGAGCGAACTCATTGGGCGGAACTCGTCGTAGTCGCGCTGCAGGGCTGCGAAAGCAGCGTCGGTAGCACGCAATGCACCACGAGCAATCAGTTTGTCGAGGTTAGCCGACTTCATTGTCAAGCCTGCGCCTGCGTACTTAGATGAGCGACCAACATACTTCAGCTGGTAGTTTGCGTTAGCGTTGAAGTCGGCTGGTTTATCCCAGTATTTTGCATAGAAATCGTCGAACTTAGCCTTATCCCAATCGAGTTTGAAGAGGTAAGCATTTGTTCTTACGAAGTAGCCCTTTGTCTTAGCAGCAGCTGTCTCGGCAGCCTTCACTGCGATGTTGCCTGCCATCTTAGCAATGTCTGGCAAGAACTCCAACGTAACCTTAGCCATTGCAATAGCTGTAGCGCTCTTCTCCTTTGCGTTCATCATACGATAGTTGTTAACGCATACGTATGTTGTGCCGAGGAGCTTGTTCTCCGAATTGCCACAAAGAGCAACAAGGTTCTGGGTCTGCTTTGCGTTCTCGCGAGCCTCATCGCTCAAGCCCTTCATACCGAGAGCCATGATAACGCCAAGCTGCTCGTCCCACGCAGCCACGTTCTTATAGTCAGCTCCCTGCGGAACGTGCCATTTAGCCACGAGCTGGTTGCCGAACTTGTTTGCATTGAAGTAGTTGAGCAAGCGTGCTGCGTACTCGCGTTCTGCGATTGGGTCAACCTTTACACCCATTGAAGCGAGCGTGGTCTTGAGGAGTGCGTCCTTAGCCGACTCTTTCTCGATAGCGTCCATCTCTGCCTTTGTGGCTGTAGGTACGGTAGACCAGTCGATGTGGTGGCTACCCAGGTTGAAGTCGTTATAGTTAGGATAGCGCGTTGCGAAGTCGATGCCGTCGAACGCCTTGTTTGTTACCTCGTAAGCGTGGGCATACTCCTCGTTGTCGGCTGGCATATCGAGTTTAAGCATGTACACAGAGTTACGGATGTAGAGTGAGTCAGCATTTTCCTGTGCGCTCACAGCGTTTGGTGCCATGCTCAGAAGAGCAAGACCAAAGAACAGATTTGTCTTCATTTGTTGATATTTTTTAGGTTTTAAATTCGTTGGTTGTAGTTTCGCAAGCTCAGCACTTGCGAAACTATATCTTCAGTTGTTTGATTTCTCTTACAGCTCGATGACGAGGAAAGCAGATGCGTTCCAGAACTTCTCTGCATCAACGATGGTGAGTGTAGATGTGCCGTCGCCGTTCTTCTCGATGGTGTAGCTACCCTGTGGGTTGCCCGAAACGACTTTCGGCTTCTTCGACTGCAGCTTGAGAGTCTTGAACGAACGCACGTCAACCTGTCTCTTATACACATCTGACGCTGCCGACGAATAGAGAG
>ERZ1505052.324-NODE-324-length-13860-cov-4.142485_pt1 | contig 13860 bp, 9 predicted proteins | sample MGYA00571781_ERZ1505052 | MGnify/ENA primary metagenome ERZ1505052 (study PRJEB39906, sample SAMEA3182110) | gut metagenome | biome: human; feature: gut; material: Stool; isolation source: human stools | place: Canada | collected 2013-04-23 ...
GTGCGGTATGATGGCGTTGCCTTTTGTCGCCTCCGGAATGCGGGGAAGCAATGTTTTTTCAGAAACGGGGCGCGCATCCACTTTCACATTGAATTGCTGCCCGTCGCGGGAAACGGTCAGCAATGCCGGCCCTTCCCTAAGAGCTTTGACCAAGGCTTCCTTGGTGCTGACACTCTGGTGGTTTACGGCAAAGACCATGTCGCCGGCCTGCAATATCTGCCCTACGGATTTCTTCGGATTCACTTGAATGACCAGCAACCCCCGAGCACCTATGGATTGTTCTTCCGCAGTCAGTTCACGCAAATGCATTCCCACTCCTTCCATGAAGTCTTCCCAAGGAGAAGGAACATTTTTTAAAATACTATCTCCCACCTTCAGGGTGACGTTCATTTTCTGCCCTTTGCGCCAGACTTTCAGCCAGAACTTGTCGCCGATGGAAAGATTTTCAATGCGTTCCTTCACTTCCTCATCCGTCTGGATGGGGACTTCGTTAAAACTCAGTATTACGTCACCTGTTTGAAGGCCTGCCTGCTCCGCCGGGGAACCATGCTTCACGATGTTGATTACTGCGCCTCCCGCCTCATGATAATCCAGGAAGCTGCGAAGCGGGGGAGTATTGCGCACAATGTCCAATCCCAGATACCCTTTCATGGGGCGGCCATGTTTGCAAATCTGCTCAAAGCTGTGCATCACCAGATTGGAGGGAATGGCAAACCCAATGCCGGCGTAATTTTTCTCCGCATTGGGAAGCACCGATTTATTGATGCCGATGATTTCCCCGCGGATGTTGACGAGGGGACCTCCCGAATTCCCCGGGAAGATACTGGCATCCGTCTGGATCAAGTTAATGCCGGAATCCACCAGCTTGCGTTCACGGGCACTGATAATGCCGCGGGAAACAGTCGTGCCCAGCCCATAGGGATTGCCGCATGCCAGAACAATCATGCCGGGCGCAATTTCATCACTGTTGCCGAACGGAAGAGGGGTAAACGTCATCGGGTTTTCTACCTGCAGCACGGCAATATCCAGTTCCGGATCCACCCCTACCAGGCGTACGGAAACGCTTTTCCCATTGCTCAGCGTAACGCGCAGCGCATGCTTGTTCTGAATGACATGGTAGGCGGTAATAATATGCCCTTCTTCAGTAACAATGACGCCGGAACCCAAACCATGAACCGTCAGCCTCTTTTCAATCATGAAATCACCATCCTCGGAAGGCTGAGGAACGCTTGTCACGCCTGTAGTGTCTATGCTGACCAATACCCGTTCCACCAGCCGGGCAACGCGTGAATATTCCTCATTGAGCTGGTGCAAAACAGGAATATCCTCCTCCTTCAATTCGGGCTGTTGGGCCAGGGTAAACACTTCCGACCGGAAGGAAACATTCTTCTCCGTAACACGACTGTTCCATCTCCAATAGGCAACGGAGACCACGGTCATCATAACCGTCATCATGATGACAAGTAAAGCCCGTGTCCATATGGTCGATCTCATGGAAATGCCCTGCCGTAATAACGATCAAACGGTTTGCGGCTTGATCACAAGGAGATGCCTGAAAACGGAGCCTGTCAAGCTTCAGCCGCTTTTTGACATTCCGGTTCCATTGATACTATTTAAGTACTTTCTCTTCAAATGAAAAAACTTTCAAATGACAAATACGCCTTTCAACAAGGCGTGCTTTATGATATCATGCGGCTACGGTTTTATGGGTTCCAGCACTTTACAACAACAGGCCATTCATCTCGTCTTCGGTACGGATGAAGGAATGGTGCGTGAAAAGGCTTCCGGCATCTTTGCCGCTCTGACGGAAGGCACAAACGAATTTTCCCATGAAATTCTGGAAGCGGCCTGCGGTGATTCCGATGAAGCGGCCCAGCTGGTACGCCAGGTTATGGAAGCTCTGCGGACCCTCCCGTTTTTTCCGGGGCGCAAAGTAGTCTGGATGAAGAACTGCAATTTTCTGGGAGACTCCGTCACGGGGCGTTCCTCCACCACGGAAGCGGCTCTGGATTCTTTCAGGCAATTGCTGGAAAGCGGCCTGGGGCCGGACGTCCTGCTGCTTATTTCCGCCTCCGAATTTGACAAACGCCGTTCCTTTAACAAATTCCTGCTTCAATACGCCGCATCGGAAGAATTGAACAAGCCGGACATCACGAAAGCAGGCTGGGAAGGCAGTTTAATGCCCCTCATTAATAAGGAAACGGCGGCGCGCGGCATGAATTTCGACTCCGCCGCCCTGGAACTGTTTATTCACCGCGTCAGCGAATCCTCCCGCCAAATCATTTCCGAAATTGAAAAACTGGATCTTTATCTGGGAGCGGACAGACGCACCGTAATGCCGGAGGATGTGGAGCGCATGGTTCCGCTGACGCGTACAGGCGTTATTTTTGAAATTTCCCGGGCTTTGGAAAACAAGAAAAGCGATGCGGCCATCTCTCTAATTGATTTTCAACTGGAACGCGGTGAAAACGCCATCACCATCATGCGTGCCGCATTCATCCCTACGTTAAGAAATTTGCTGGCTGCCAGACTTTTATGTGACGCATTCAACCTGAAGCCCACCAATTTCAAGGAATTTACGGCCCGCATTTCTTCCCTGCCCTCCTATGCGGCCGCGTTAATTCCCTTGAAAAAAGACGGTACACCCAATGCGTATCCGCTTTTTCTGGCGGCGCAAAATGCTTCCAAATTCAAGACGGAACGGCTAAAGCAAACTTTGAAAGAATGCATGAAGGCGGATAAAGCCCTGGTGTCCTCCTCTCTTGATCCCCGCCTGATTCTGCATCGTCTTGCTATCTGCTCCGCATCCTGATGAACTCCTCCCCTTCTTCCGTTTTCCCCCTGTTTGACGTTCTCGTCGTCGGCGCCGGGCACGCAGGCATTGAGGCGGCACTGGCAGCATCCCGTCTGGGGTGCTCCGTCGCCGTCCTAACTCATAACCTGGATACTATCGGACAAATGTCCTGCAATCCGGCTATTGGGGGACTTGCCAAAGGGCATATCGTCCGGGAAATAGATGCCATGGGGGGAGCGATGGGGTTGAACACGGATGCTACCGCCATTCAATTCCGGATGCTGAACGCTTCCAAGGGGCCCAGCGTGCGCGCTCCCCGCGCCCAGTGCGATAAAACAGCCTACCGCACAAGAATGAAAATGGTTCTGGAAACCGCCCCCGGCATACGCCTGTTTCAGGGAGATGTGGTCAAACTGCTCGTCAATGGAGAACAGCAGGCAACGGGAGCCGTTACTTCTCTGGGATGCGCCATCCATGCCCGCAGCGTGATTATCTGCTCCGGGACATTCATGAAGGGATTGCTTCATGTGGGCCTTCAACACATAACAGGAGGCCGAATGGGTTGCGCTTCTTCCAGCCTTTCCGCCGATCTTGCCATGCTGGGTTTTCAGGTGGAAAGGCTTAAAACAGGAACTTCTCCCCGCGTCAATGGGAGATCCATCGACTTTTCCGTCTGCGAAATACAGCCCGGAGATGCTCCGGAAGCCCTGTTCAGCTACCGTTCCCGTGATATACTGAAACGTGATTCCGAACCCTTTTGCACTTTGAACACGTGGGGAGATGAAAATTTCCGGATGAAGCAAATGCCGTGCTGGATCACCTACACCAACCAGACTACGCACGACATTATCCGGAAGAATTTAAAATTCAGCCCCCTTTACAGCGGTATCATTGAAGGCGTAGGCCCCCGGTATTGTCCTTCCATAGAAGATAAAATCGTGCGTTTTGCGGAAAAAAACAGCCATCAGGTATTCCTGGAACCGGAAGGCCGCAGTACGGAGGAATTCTACCTTAACGGAGTTTCTACTTCACTGCCCTACTCCGCTCAGTGCGACTTCATCCATACCATTCCCGGCCTGGAAAACGCGCAGCTGATCCGTCCGGGATATGCGGTGGAATACGACTTCTGTCCTCCCACGCAATTGCATCCTACGCTGGAAACAAAACTGGTAGAAAACCTGTACTTTGCAGGTCAAATCAACGGCACTTCCGGCTATGAAGAAGCCGCAGCGCAAGGACTAATGGCGGGAGCGAACGCCGCTCTGAAAACCCTGGGCAAACCTTCTCTGGTGCTGCGCCGGGATCAGGCTTACATCGGCGTCATGATAGACGACCTCGTTACCAAAGGAACCGATGAACCTTACCGCATGTTTACCAGCCGGGCAGAATTCCGCCTGTTGCTGCGTCAGGATAATGCAGACCTGCGGTTGGCCCCTCTGGCTTTTGAAGCGGGCCTTATTACCTGTGAAATGGCCCGGAAGGCTGAAGACAGGAAAAACGCCGTTGAAGAAGGAATAATAAAAGCTGCCGCGCTTAAACATGAAGGAGTTTCTCTCTCCACATGGCTTAAAAGGCCCGGCAATGACTGGACTCTATTGCCTGAAGAACTGAAAAAAATGTTCCACGTGGAACATTTGGATGCCATTGCTACGGATATCCAGTACGAAGGGCATATTGAAAGGCAGAAAAAACAGGCGGAAAAAATCATACGGATGGAAAATAAAACTATTCCCTCCGATATTGATTACGAACATGTCCATGCCTTAAAAAAAGAGGCTGTCATCAAGCTGGGCAACATACGTCCTGCAACTATCGGGCAGGCCTCTCGAATTCCCGGAATTACCCCGGCAGATATCGCCCTGTTGCTTGTGCATCTGCAAAAACGCAGCAGGCAACAAACATAATACCCCGCGTTTTTTATTCAGAAATTTCAATTTAAGGAGGACCATAGGAGGCGGGTATTGAAAAATAAATATGGCAGGGACATCCTTGAGCCGTATATGATCCCATTATATTTCCCTGTCGCCATTGCCTGGAGTCGATAAAAAGATTCAATACTGTTTTCTGAATGTCTTTTTGCGCGACAGCAGCTCTTCCCTTCCTCCGAACAACCACCACTTTCTGCTTGTCGTAAAAAGAAATGGAATATCCCTTCAGTATTATTGAATACCGGCCTTCCTGATTTATCCATCGCAAATCATTAAGAAGCGTCACACGATTTCTTCACGGATTCCATTCAAATACTGCCGATAAGAAAAAGCAGCATTGAGCTTACTCCAAGAGGCAAGGGAGGCCGGAAGGGCTGAATGACAAATCCACCGGGCGAATGAAAATTACCTTCCCAAGTTTAAAATTCTTCGGATAACCAATAAACAAAGACCTCATCCATTACCGGTAACAGATATCTCCCCGGATACATACATCATCTCCAAAAATATTTACAACAGGTTGTTCAAGATGGGCTTCATGCTCCAGAAACGGACCGGGCGCTACGCCGTCCGCACCGCCGCCGATAATGATGGGAGCATAAAACCCCACCCACTCGTCGACTAAACCGGCTTTCAGAAATTCCCGGACCAGACAGCCTCCCGCTTCCAGCAGTATAGTTCCTATTTTTTTATTATTATATAATTTTTTTAATAATTCCAAATAATTGAAAACATTCTCCACAACCAAAGTGCGGTCACGAAATTCATCTGTTAAACAAATGGAATCCGCAGGTATGGAAGAAGCATCATGGGTTAGAATAATACGCCAGGGTTGTTCCTTGAGGGGAGAAACAGGACGATCCGGTTTCCTAATGGTCAGGGACGGATTATCAAGACGCACGGTATTTCCTCCGGTAAGAACCGCATCGCATTCCGCACGCAGGGTATGTACAAAAGATCTGGATTTTTCATTCGTCAGCCATTGAGAACGTTCCGGACTACGGGAAATGCGGCCATCCAGAGACATGGCGCTTTTTGCAATTACCCAGGGACGCCCTTCCAGCATGTTTACCCTGAACCCCCTGATTAAACGATCGCATTCCTTCTCCAGAACCCCGCGGGTAACCTTGATGCCGGCCTGTTCAAGAATATCAGCCGCAGCGCCGCGGTGTTTGGGATTAGGATCTTCCGAACCATAAACCACCCGTTTGAAACGATATTTCAAAATGGCATCCGTACAAGGCGGTGTTTTTCCGGAAGTACTGCATGGTTCCAGAGTAACATACAAAGTTGAGTCCGCGAACAGGGGTGCATTGCCATTCGCCACTCCGTCGGCAATGGCCTCTCTTTCCGCATGAGGCAAGCCGGCTTTTTTATGAAATCCCGAACCGATCACCTGGTTTTCATGCACAATAACTGCTCCCACGCAGGGATTCGGACTCGTAAGTCCGATTCCATTTGAGGCCAGTTTTATGGCCATGTTCATCCAACAGTCATCCTGATTTTTCGTATTCACGCCGTTTTGTAGCATGAAAACCGGAAGAAGGACAATCACGTTGTGTGATTGAAGAATATTAGGTTTAACAATATTAAATTCCTTCTTCTTCTGCTGTGTGCCCAGTGTGAATAAGATTTTAAATGACTGTAAATGAGAGCATTGAGTATCATTTCAAATGTTAATAAATTTGGCCTGCAAATTTGTGGATAATATCTGAATAAGTTATTCACATCATACTCACAGTTAATCAACCTGGCCTTTCACAAGGTTATTGGCAGGTGCGGCTGTAAACAGAAACGGCATTCCTGCTTGCAGAAAACCCGGAGGAAAGCATACCATCCTTTTGTGAAGGCTGCCAGATTGATTTACATTCCGGAGAGGGATCATACTTTTCCCGCTACAAGCCCTGAAAGGCCCTTCCACGGCTTTTCCGTGGCTGGAATGAATATAGCCGCTTACTGTGCTTCCCGCCTTCGGGAAGTGGGCTTTGAAGCGGTTTTTGACCCGGGAACGCCGGTTTCAGAAGAAAAAGGGGAAATCATAGAAGTGTCCATGCATGATTTTTCCCCGGAGGCGGCCATATGGCTTGCCTTTTGCGGGGCAGGGGAAGCAAGGAGTGAAGAAGGGCATTTGCTGGCCCGGAAAAGCGGGGAAAACGGGTTGACGCGGGTATTCACGCGGAAGGAAGCAGCGATAGAGCGCCTCGTTTATCCCTGGGATCTTCTGGAATGGCAGGAAAGAGTGATGGAGAAGATGGAGTGGGAGGATTTCTCCGGAAGGGAAGGGGTTTATGTCATGGGAACGCTCCGGGTAGGGGAAGGAACCGTCATCATGCCCGGCGTGGTTGTAGAGGGAGCCGTGTGGGCGGGTGATGGCTGCCGCATAGGGCCTAATTGCTATTTAAGGGGTTGTGTATCTTTGGGGAATGGCTGTGTAGTAGGGCAGGGAGTGGAGCTGAAAAATTGTATCATCGGCACCGGAACATTTATTCCTCATTTGAGTTATGCGGGGGATTCCATTATTGGCAGTGACGTTAATTTCGGCGCCGGAACGGTATGTTCCAATTTTCGCCATGATGGCGGCGAACACAGAATGGTGGCGGGAGGAAAGCTGGAATTTACTGGAAGAAACAAGCTTGGCGCCGTCATTGGAGACCATGTTCGGCTGGGTGCCAATACCGTCGTTTTGCCGGGGCGGGTTCTTCCTCCCGGTGCTTGGACCAGACCGGGGGAAGTCTTCACGGGGGCATGAATCGGGTAAAGGAATTCTCTTAATACTGAAAAGGCCGCATGCGGAAAAACGTCTTCCCGCATGCAGCCTTTGGCGAATGGTTAAAGTTGCTTCAGCAGCACCGGCGGCGGCGCATCATCAGGGCAGCCAGCCCCAACAGGCCCAGGGAAGCTGTGGCTGCTTCCGGCACAGGAAGCACAACGCCGTCATAAAATTTGACGTTGTTGATATCCATAGTGCCGTTCATGGGGCGGGTATTTCCAAAAGAAGCTCCAAACTGGGAGCCTGTCAGGGCGGGGGAGGATGGATTCCACCCGGTAATCGTACCTGCCAGAGCGCCGTTGACATACACGGAAAGCGTTTGGGAGGAAAGATCGGAAACGATGCTCAGATTAGTCCAGCTGTCCTGCTGGAGATCCGTCCAGGTCAATCCCGTATTGATATTTCCGCCAGTTTGGCCGCCGAACCCCTTATTGTAGAGGTATAGTTCTCCGTTATTAGTGAATTCCAGCACCATGCTGTTGGATTCTCCGGAGACCGTTCCATTGGTGTACAGGCTGAAAATGTCTTTCCACCCATTGCTGGTGGAACTCAGGTTTTTCAGGTCAAAGCTCACGGTGAAACTGCCTTGGATGCCCGTTATGTTTGAGTTATAGGGAGTGCCGGAACTGTTGCCGAACGTAGCGTAATCATTGCCGGAAGTGTAATTGAAGGAACCGTTCCAGTTGGGGGCGGTTATTTGTGCTCCTTCCGCAGTCCATTCCCAGGAATAGATAGGGGTAGCCGCCTGGGCCATGCCTGCCGCTGCCAGTAAAGATAAAATAATAAATGAGCGTTTCACGGAAATTCTGAAATATGGGTTAAAATCAATCCGATAGGAGGGTAGCGGATTATAAATCCGGGGTCAAATTATTTTTCTGAAAACAAATCATTTAACGGAAAAAAGATTACGGAGAAGATAAAAGAAGAGAAAACAGAAACGGCATTCCTGTTGGAAAGAAAACGTACATTTCCAATAAAATTGCCGCATCCTGAGAAAAAGAGACAATATCCGGATTTATAATCCGCACAAGAATATTGAAGAAATCTGATTCCCCGGAATGGATTTTTAAGAATGCTTAAATAATTTGAAAAACCTTTTCATGCAAGATATGCCCGGAGAAATTGCATATTACTATATATAGTATGCTTTTAAAAAAATACTGCCAAATATTAGGGTTTGACGGAGAAATGGCTTGAACCATGAAAGGCACTTATGAGAAGATGCGAGGCAGATAAAAGCACAGACACATGAAGTTTACCATTTCCAAGCAAGTATTTCTCGACGGGCTGAGACAGGTTGCCAGCGTCGTGTCTTCCAAGACGACGCTGCCCATTCTTTCCAATGTCAAGATTGAAGCTGAAAACGGCCAGATACGTTTTACGGCTACTGATCTTGATGTATGCATTACTGGCGTGGTTCCCGCAAATGTGCTGCGTGAAGGCACCGTGACCCTGCCCGCTAAAAAGCTGGTGAGCATCATCAGCGAACTTCCTGAAGCCGAAGTCCAGGTGGATGTCAACCAACGCAACCAGGCTGCTGTGGAATGCGGCCGCTCCCAGTTTAAACTGAACGGCCTTCCGGCGGATGAATTTCCGGAACTGCCGTCTTTTGAGCAGGCTACTGTGTACCAGGTGGAGCAGAATATGTTGCGTGACTGTATCCGCCGGACGGAATATGCCATTTCCACGGATACGACCCGCTACGTGTTGAACGGCATTTCCCTTTCTTTCCGCAATGGTAAAATGACTTTGGTAGCCACGGACGGACGTCGTCTGGCTTTGGCGGAAACCGCCCTGGAATTTCCGGAAGAACAGCAACTGGACGCCATCCTGCCCACTAAGGCTGTCGGAGAACTCCGCCGCCTTCTGGATGAAGTGGGAACCGTCACTATCCGGTTCACACGCAACCAGGCAGCCTTTGAAATCAACGATACGCTCTTAATCAGCAAACTGATTGACGGCAATTACCCGAACTACCGGCAGGTAATTCCTACGGATTGCAAGGAAAGTATCGAACTTCCCTGCGGGGAACTGCTGGAAACAGTGCGCCGTGTTTCTCTCCTTTCCGTGGATAAGAGCACAAATATCAAGCTGAATTTTCGTGAAAACGAACTGGAAGTGGCTTCCAGCGCAGAAGGAGTGGGCGAAGCTCATGAATCGATGACAATCACTTATTCCGGAAGGCCGCTTTCCATTTCCTTTAATCCGGATTTCTTCATGGCTCCCCTGAAGACGATGGCCGGGGATACGGTCATTACGCTGAACCTCATTGATGAAATGAGTCCGGGCGTCTTGAAGATTGGCGATGAGTTCCTGTATGTGCTCATGCCGATGAGATCTCCCAATTGATTTTGGTGACACAAAATCGTTCATACAGAGGGACAGGCGTCGTGGAGACATGACGCCTGTTTTTTATTGGCTGAGAGTGAATGGAAAAGAAATGTTATTCACATAAATGTTCTACGTGGAACATTTTTTATTTTCCATTACAGGAAAACTGTAATCTGCCTTGAAAAGACGGAACACCTGCATGGGGCGCGAGGGGAATCGCCGGAAACCTCTGCGACGACGGGAGAATGCCATTATCCGGGAATGAGAAGATGCGGGGACAGCAAATATTCAGAGCGGAGAATTGACAAATTTTACTCCGTATCACTCGCCCAGCAGACCCGGAGGAGCGAACAAGTCCGGAGCAAGATGAAAGGGATAAAAACCGGATGCTTGAAGAATGGCTTCACGGACGGAGGATATGGAATTGAAACAGGAATGTTCCACATCCAGAATACGTCCGTCCTTCAGTTTAATCATCAATCCGGGTTCTGCCTCATTATTTGGAGTGCATCCTATGCGTTCAATTAATTCCCACGGTATTTCCCTGCGTGAAATGCTGTTGCCCCAGAAGATGGAAGAAGAAGTGATTGTGAGAAAATAAGGCCTGCCCATAATAACGGGAAGCCACAGGAACAGTAAAAGGGCGCCGAGAAGAAAGTTCCACCAGCCGGAACCGAAAAAAGCCCAGGCCAGGCTGCACCCCAGGGTTCCGAGGATTCTCCCTCCCAGCCGATAACTGCGGTAGAAATAATAAGTGTTCATGAGTTGCGAAGTCAATGAAACGTCAGACCGACCATGGAACAATAAGTTCCCGACCGTATTCTATACGATACCGCTTTATCCCGGCAAAGACAAGGTGATAAGTCAGGAAATCCAGTTCAGCATGTCAGGCGGTACGGAACCGCAGGAACGTATCAGGGAAAGAAAATGCTCTTCCATTTCCGGCGGCGGAGGAAAAAGGCCCGGCAAAACTCGGCCTTCGGCAAGTTCCAGAGCTCCCTGGTTATGAAGAGCCAGGGGCGGATCAATGTAACGCATTTGCGTAGGGTCCGGCAGAATAAAATTAAGAGGGCGGCCTTCGTTCAGCAGGCGGTTCTTCGGAATTTCCGGCCCCCATTCATCCTCCACACCCATATTGGCAAGCAGAACGCCGGAAGAGAAGGGCATGGCCGGGTCAATAAGCCCTGACATGGCATGCCGCTTTCCTGTAGCCGTAACGGCGCAGAAAGCGTGCCTGATTGCGTCAGTAAGGGTTTCCCTGTCCGCTGCCGGCACAAAAGAGGCGGAAGCCAGAGGTTTTTTTTCCACGTCCGCTACAATGACATTCAGTTTCCGTCTGAGAGCATGCAGAGCTATTCCGCGGCCAACTTTTCCATGTCCAATGACTACCAGAGTCTGTCCCTGTTCATTTTTTATTCCAAGAGCTTCCAGAGCCCGGAAAAAACTTTCTCCGGTTCCAAGGCAGGTTTCTATCTGTTTAATCTTTCCGGCGTCCACCATCCACACAGGCTGCGGGCATGCCGCATAGCGTTCCGCACCCGAGCGGGTTAATTCCACATACCCGCAGCGGCTGGTAACATGGCTGAGCGCTCCGGCGCAGTCCATGACCACATCATAAGGTCCGCCTGCCCGTTCCGCTTCCACCACGGGAATTCCATACTGCCCCAGCAATACGACTGTATCCGGGTCATAGGGCATTACCGGTGAGACCGCTACTGTCAGCTCCGCTCCTGCGGCCAGAAGAGAGGCGTATTTGGCGCAGGTATTCCGGAACACGGGAGAAGCGTCAATAATCCGGCATCCTTCCAGAGGGCGACTTTCCGACCACGTTTTATACTGATGCAGGAGAACGGGAAATTCTTCCTGCCGGTAAAAGGGGAACAAATTTTCCAGAATGCGCTCCGGAGATGCAGGCATAACAAAAATCTTAGGGTTTCTCGCAGCAGAGGGTAATCCCTATCCTGTCGTTTTCCCAGAAAAACTTTGTTAAAGAAATATCTTTTGTTTAATAATTTTTAAAAGCTATAGCCAGTCCAGGGAAGACAAACTGCTAAGTTATCTATATTCGCTTGCAGGTATTTTATGTGCGTGTCGTGGCATGCCTGAGAAAAATCTTTTAACTGCATTCTTCACTTTGTTTGATGCAGGAGTATTTTTTTTTGCGTAGAATAAATAGGATAGCAACTGTTAATGTGGTCAACATTTCCGACAGACAAAGTGCTAGCCACGCACCGTTCGTTCCCATTGCTTCAGGCAACAGGATAAAGCATGGGATAAGGAAAACAAATCCTCGCAACAGGGCAAACAAATTGGCGAGTTTTACATTTTTCACGCTTTGGTAATAACCGATGAGCATCAGGTTGATGATAAAGAAAACAAATGCCAGGGAGAAATATGGAAATCCCTCAATGGCTATGAGCGCCGCAGTGTTGTCCGGATTGACGAACAAGCCTACCAGAATGTGCGGGAACAAAATGAATGCTGCCGTCGTGACTATGCCGCAAATAACGGAGGTAAATAATGCGATCCGTTTTGTATCGGCTACGCGCTTTTTCTCTCCAAGCCCGAAGTTATAACTGATGATGGGTTGTACTGATTGCGCTATGGCATTGCCAACCATGAATACGAACGGAAGATAATAGCAGGCAATGCCGAACGCTCCTACTCCATTATCTCCCAGATATTTCATCAATGTGTGGTTCCCGACGAACATGAGCGTGGCCAGTGTCGCTTCAGTCAGCAAAGCGGAAGAACCGATGCGACATTGACAGACGATATTAAGGAGGGAGAACCGAAAACTTCTGATGCTCCATTTAATAGGATAAAGCCGCAGTTTATGTGCAAATTTCCATAAATAAATAAGGCCCGTGGCGCCGCTCGCAAACAGTGCTATGGTTGCGGCGAAAGCAGCTCCCGTCAATCCCCAGCCCAATGGAAAGATAAACAGCCAACCGAGTATTACGGTGATGATTGCAGCAATGATATTGCACATCATAGCCAACTTCGGAGCGCCATCCAAACGAATCATGAATAGGCAGACAGAGCACCACATCTGGAATATCAACGAGGGGATGAACCACAACAGGTATTCCCTAACCATGGGGGTAAGATGTTCGGAAGCGCCTAAAAATCGGGCTGTAGCTGACGGATATGCCATCATCAAGGCAGATGGCACGATGGCGGCAATGGTGACGAACAACAAGGCCTGAGTGACATTAAGGCGCGCTGCCCCCAGTTTTCCTTTTGATAGCTGAATGGAAGCGACTACGGATGAGCCTACGCCTGCCATGAGCCCTATCCCGGTAAACAGCATCAGCAGGGGAATGCATATATTGATAGCGGCAATGCCATCGCTTCCGATTCCGTGGCCGACGAGTATTCCGTCTACTGCCGTTACTGCCGATATGCTAAGCATCCCGAATAAGGTCGGGATAAAATACTTTCTGAATAATGTGCATACGTCCAGTGTGCCTAAATCAATTGCATTTCTTTTCATATATGTCTGTTATTCTTATGGCTGTTTTTTGCCGGGAAACAAAAAATGCCGGATAAGGTGATTGGTTTTACCCAGTCATCTTATCCGGCATTTTTATTTGCCCTCCGATGAGGATTACAAAACGCTTCTTTTCGTTGTGTGGCCGTAAAAATAGTGCAATAATTTAGGAAATATAATTTTTTTATACGTCATGTTAATGCTTTGGAAAAAATGGGATAGAAAAAAGACTGCTTTTCGGGCAGTCTTTTTAAAATAGTTTGTGTTTTAAAGGGGGCGTTTTCCCGGCAGGCTATTGTTTACGGCCTTCGGATTCCTGTTGTTGTGCGGGAGGGATTTTCTGCGCTTCCGATACGGGAAGCGGCGTTTTCTGGATGGTAACGGGCGTTCCTATGCTGGTTTGCCTGTAGAGAATTTCCGCAACATTTCGCGGCAGACGGACGCAGCCATGGGAAACAGGATGCCGCCGAACTTTCCCTACATGCAGGCCCAGCCCCGCATTGGTAACACGCTGCGAATAAGGCATGGGAGAGCCGTCAAAACG
>ERZ1505052.377-NODE-377-length-12761-cov-4.300094_pt1 | contig 12761 bp, 9 predicted proteins | sample MGYA00571781_ERZ1505052 | MGnify/ENA primary metagenome ERZ1505052 (study PRJEB39906, sample SAMEA3182110) | gut metagenome | biome: human; feature: gut; material: Stool; isolation source: human stools | place: Canada | collected 2013-04-23 ...
CGGTCTCGTGGGCTCGGAGATGTGTATAAGAGACAGGAGGTACGTTTCCCCTGTTCATAAGGGTTTTTCAGCGGTCAGACAGGCAGACGCCGCCTTATAGCTGTGAAAGGCATAAGGCCCCCAGAAGAAGCATAGGTAATACCTCCAATTAGCATAACTTATTTCATTTAAAATAGATACTTTTTTAACATATTGCGCAAAAATCGCAACAATTTTTTCAAAATTTTGTGGCGAGGTCCCACGGAAAAAGCCGTGTCAGCAATTGACATTTTCTGTCGCGTCTGAGATAATGATTACATTGAAGCACAGGCAACTGACGGAACGTGGAGCACCACATGGAAGCCTGCTGTTATACGTACTGTCGACCGTCTGGGCAAACCTGTTCTCCATGGAGATCCATGGGGACCGGTTTACCCTTTTTTTATTTGCATTTTTATCTTTTTAAGGAGGATCGCATGAAAAAAGTAGCAGTCATTATGGGAAGCGACTCTGACTGGCCTGTTGTAAAGGGTGCCTGCCAGCAGCTCGAGACCTTCGGCATCCCCTATGAGGCCCACATTCTCAGCGCCCACCGCACCCCCGCCGCCGCCGCGGACTTCGCCAGAAGCGCCCGGGCCAACGGCTTCGGCGTATTGATCTGCGCCGCCGGTATGGCGGCCCATCTGGCGGGCGCCTTCGCCGGAAACTCCACCCTGCCGGTTATCGGCATCCCCATGAAGGGCGGCGCTGCGGACGGACTGGACGCTCTGCTGGCTACCGTCCAGATGCCCAGCGGCATCCCCGTGGCTACCGTGGCCATCAATGGTGCGAAGAATGCCGCCGTGCTGGCCGCTCAGATTCTGGCCGTCAGCGATGACGCACTGGCCGCCAAGCTGGACGCTCAGCGCTCCGAGATGGCGGAGCAGATCGCCGCCAAGGAGGCCAAGCTGCAGGCGGAGCTGGCCCACTAAGCTGTTCACACAAGCATTGATCTTTTCCTGATAAAACCGATATTCAAAACATTTTGGAGGTACAATACTATGGAACTCGTTTATACTGGCAAGACCAAGAACGTTTACGCTCTGGAAAACGGCAACTATCTGCTGAAGTTCAAGGATGACTGCACCGGCAAGGACGGCGTATTCGATCCCGGCGAGAACTCCGTGGGCCTGACCATCGACGGCGTGGGCGATGTGAACCTGCGCATGAGCATCTATTTCTTTGAGAAGATCAACGCCGCCGGCATCAAGACCCATTTTGTCAGCGCCGACCTGAATAATACCACGATGGAAGTCCTCCCTGCCAAGGTCTTTGGCCATGGCCTGGAGGTCATTTGCCGTCACAAGGCCGTCGGCTCCTTCATCCGCCGCTACGGCGAGTATATCGCTGAGGGCGCCGACCTGCCCGCCTATGTGGAGACCACCTTCAAGAATGACGAGAAGGGCGATCCTCTGGTGACCAAGGATGCGCTGGTTGCTCTGGGCGTGATGACCGCCGAGCAGTATGATGCCATCAAGGAGGAGACCCAGAAGATCACTCAGATCGTGGCCGATGATCTGAAGGAAAAGGGCATGGTCCTCTATGACATCAAGTTTGAGTTCGGCTATGCACCCGACGGCAGCGTTATGCTCATCGACGAGGTGGCCAGCGGCAACATGCGGGTCTATAAGGACGGCCAGTACATCGATCCCATGACCCTCTCCCAGCTGTTCTTCGCGTAATGGGCGGTTATTTTGGAGCGATCTCCCACCGGGATGTGGGACTGGACGTATTTTTCGGCACGGACTACCACTCCCATCTGGGTACCCGCCGGGGCGGCATGGTGGTTTACGGGCCGGAGACCGGGTTCGTCCGGGAGATCCACGATATTGAAAACACCCCCTTCCGCACGAAATTTGAAAGTGCGCTGCATGAGTTCAAGGGCCACATCGGCATGGGCTGCATCAGCGACACCGACCCCCAGCCGCTGCTGGTGCGCTCCCATCTGGGCCTGTACGCCATCTGCACGGTGGGTATCATCAACAACATCGACGAGCTGATCGATACCTATTTCTCCGACCACGGGCATCAGTTCATGGCCCAGAGCAGCGGAAAGGTCAATGTCTCCGAGCTGGTGGCCGCCCTCATCAATATGAAGGAAAATCTGGTGGAGGGCATTTTGTACGCGCAGGAGATGATCAAAGGCTCTATCACGATCCTGCTGATGACGCCGGACGGTATTCTGGCTGCCCGCGACCGGCTGGGCCGCCTGCCTGTGCTGGTAGGCAAGCACCCGGACGGCAGCCTGTGCGTATCCTTTGAATCCTTCGCCTATCATAAGCTGGGCTATGAGGACGTTTACGAGTTAGGTCCCCGTGAGATCGTGGCCCTGACCCGGAACGGCTATGAGACCGTCTCTCCTCCGGGTAAGGAAATGAAGATCTGCGGCTTTCTCTGGACCTATTACGGCTACCCCAACTCCAATTACGAGGGCGTCAACGTGGAGGTCATGCGCTATCGCAACGGCGAGATCATGGCCCGCGACGAGGTGGCCCAGGGCCGGCTCCCCAAGGTGGACTATGTGGCGGGTGTGCCGGATTCCGGCGTCCCCCACGCCATCGGCTTCGCCAACCGCAGCGGCAAGCCCTTCGCCCGCCCCTTTGTAAAGTACACCCCCACCTGGCCCCGGTCCTTCACCCCTGCCAATCAGGAGGTCCGCAATCAGGTGGCCAAAATGAAGCAGATCCCCGTTTCCGAGCTGATTCAGGGGAAAAAGCTGCTGTTTGTGGACGATTCCATCGTCCGGGGCACCCAGCTCCGGGAAACGGTGGACTTCCTCTATGAGTCCGGTGCGGAAGAGGTCCACATGCGCTCTGCCTGCCCGCCCATTATGTATAGCTGCAAGTACCTGAACTTCTCCCGTGGCAACTCCGATATGGAGCTGCTGGCCCGGCGGGTGATTCAGGAGCTGGAGGGTGATGAAGGACATAAGCATCTGGACGAGTACTCCGATTCCTCCACGGAGCGGGGTCAGTGCCTGCTCAAGTCCATCTGTGAAAAATTCGGTTTTGATTCTCTCGGTTATCAATCTTTGGACGGCGTGCTGGAAGCCATCGGCATCGACCGGGATAAGGTCTGTACCTACTGCTGGAACGGAAAGGAATGATCGACATGGAAAAATCTCACTCCGCCGCCTATGCGGCAGCCGGTGTGGACATCACTGCCGGTTACAAGGGCGTTAAGCTGATGAGCGCGGACGTCAAGCGCACCCACATTCCCGGCGTAGTTTCTGACATTGGCGGCTTCGGCGGCCTGTTTGCCCCCGATCTGACCGGTATGACGGAGCCGGTGCTGGTCTCCGGCACCGACGGTGTGGGCACCAAGCTGCGTCTGGCCGAACTGCTGAACAAGCACGACACCATCGGCATCGACTGCGTGGCCATGTGCGTGAATGACGTGATCTGCTGCGGCGCGAAGCCCCTGTTTTTCCTGGATTACATTGCCATCGGCAAGAACGTGCCGGAAAAGGTGGCAGCCATTGTCTCCGGCGTGGCAGAGGGCTGTGTTCAGGCCGGCTGCGCTCTCATCGGCGGTGAGACCGCCGAGCACCCCGGCATGATGGCCGCTGATGACTACGATCTGGCGGGCTTCACCGTGGGCGTGGTAGACAAGCCCAAAGTCATCGACTCCAGCCGCATGGCGGAGGGCGATGTGGTGCTGGCTCTGCCCTCCTCCGGCTTCCACTCCAACGGCTACTCTCTGGTCCGCAAGGTATTCGACGTGGAGAACGCCGATCTGGGCCGGTATGATGACGAGCTGGGTGAAACTCTGGGCGAGGCCCTGCTCCGTCCTACCGTCATCTATGTCAAGCCCGTCCTCCGCTGCATCGAGGCCGCAGACGTGAAGGGCGTCAGCCACATCACCGGCGGCGGCTTCTATGAGAATGTCCCCCGCTGCATCCCCGACGGCCTGTGCGCCAAGATCGACAAGGCCGCTGTCAAAACACCCGCCATTTTCCGTCTGCTCCAGAAAAAGGGCAGCATCGACGAGCACGATATGTTCAACACCTTCAATATGGGCGTGGGCATGGCGGTGATCGTCAGCCCCGAGACCGCCGACACAGCCCTCTCCGCTCTGAAGGCCGAGGGGATCGACGCCTATGTCTGCGGCGAGATCGTTGCCGGCGAAGAAAAAGTTGTTTTGTGCTGAGTGAAACCGCTCCCGGTACGCACTGTTCCTCTTTTCCGCGGTATCCTGACGTATACTGCTCCGGTGCGCTGAAAGGAATCGGCGCATCGGCGGCAAAGGAGAAATCATGACTATGAAAAAAGCGAAGATCGCCGTGCTGGTCTCCGGCGGCGGCACAAATTTACAGGCACTGCTGGACGCGCAGGCGGCGGGACTGCTGCCCCACGGAGAGATCGCGTTGGTGGTCTCCTCCAACGAGGACGCCTACGCCCTGACCCGGGCGGCCAACGCCGGCGTTCCCGCCGAGACGGTCTCCCCCAAGCGCTGCGGCGGTCAGGCGGCCTTTGAGTCCGCCCTGTCCGACCTGCTGGCGGCGCATGAGATCGACCTCATTGTTCTGGCCGGCTTCCTCACCATCCTCAGTGCGGACTTTACCGCCCGCTGGCCCTCCCGCATCCTGAACGTGCATCCCTCTCTGATCCCCGCCTTCTGCGGCAAGGGGATGTACGGTCTGAAGGTCCACGAGGCCGCTCTGGCCAAGGGCGTGAAGGTCACGGGAGCCACGGTGCATTTTGTCAATGAGATCCCGGACGGCGGAGAGATCCTGCTGCAAAAAGCGGTGGAGGTCCTGCCGGACGACACCCCCGAAACCCTTCAGCGCCGGGTCATGGAGCAGGCCGAATGGCTGCTTCTGCCCCAGGCAGCGGAGCTGGTCTCGGAACAAATCGTAAAGGAGAAGAGCAATGCTTGATTTTCTGACCCTTCTGCGGGAGAATCCCTACCCCGGCCGGGGCATCCTTGTAAGCCGGGACCTCGTTTACTATTTCATCATGGGCCGCAGCGCCAACAGCCGCAACCGGATCTTCGTGAAAACGGAGGACGGCATCCGCACCGAGGCTCATGACCCCACCAAGCTGGAGGATCCCAGCCTCATCATCTATCATCCCGTCCGGACCATGGGCGACGCGCTGGTGGTCACCAACGGCGACCAGACGGACACCATCTGCCAGCACGGCGATTTCCGCAAGGGCCTGATGACCCGGGAATACGAGCCGGACGAGCCCAACTGGACCCCCCGCATCTCCGCCATTCTGAATGCCGACGGCTCTTTTGAGATGTCCATTCTGAAGCGCAAGAACGGCCGCTGCCTGCGGGAATTCTTCTGCTATGAGGGCTGCGACGAGAATCAGGGCTATTTCATCAGCACCTATCAGGGCGACGGAAATCCTCTGCCCACCTTTGCCGGTGAGCCTCTGGAGGTCACCGTTCCCAAGCCGGAGGAGGTCTGGGCCGCTCTGAACGGAGACAACAAGGTGTCCCTCTATACCAACGTGAACGGCGAGGTGCGCCTGTTCAACAAAAATCTGGGAGATTAAGGAGAAGGTGCCGAAATGAACGAGTTGGAACTGAAATATGGCTGCAACCCCAACCAGAAGCCGTCCAAGGTCTTTATGCAGGACGGCTCTGACCTGCCCTTTACCGTTTTGAACGGAAAGCCCGGCTATATCAACCTGCTGGATGCGCTGAACTCCTGGCAGCTGGTGAAGGAATTGAAGGCCGCCACCGGCCTGCCCGCCGCCGCCAGCTTCAAGCACGTCTCCCCCGCCGGCGCCGCCGTGGGACGGCCCCTGAGTGAGGTGGACCGGAAGATCTACTTCGTGGATGACGCCGCCGAGCTCTCCCCCATCGCCTGCGCTTATATCCGCGCCCGCGGCGCTGACCGCCTGTGCTCCTACGGTGACTGGGCCGCTCTCTCCGACGTCTGCGACGCCGCCACCGCCCAGTACCTCAAGGGCGAGGTGTCCGACGGCATCATCGCCCCCGGCTATACCGACGAGGCGCTGGAAATTCTGAAAACCAAGAAGAAGGGCGGCTACAACGTGGTCCAGATCAACGCAGACTACGTCCCCGCCGCCGTGGAGCACAAGGATGTGTTCGGCGTCACCTTCGAGCAGGGCCGCAATAACCTTGTGATCGACAGGGAGATGCTGACCAACATCGTCTCTGAAAACAAGGAGCTTCCGGAGGCTGCCAAGATCGACATGATCGTGGCCCTCATCACTCTGAAATACACCCAGTCCAACTCCGTCTGCTATGTGAAGGACGGCCAGGCCATCGGCGTGGGCGCAGGCCAGCAGAGCCGCATCCACTGCACCCGTCTGGCTGGTCAGAAGGCGGATAACTGGTATCTGCGCCAGCATCCCAAGGTGCTGGGTCTGCAATTCGTAGACAACATCCGCCGCCCTGACCGGGACAACGCCATCGACATCTACACCTCCGACGAGTATGAGGACGTGCTGGCCGACGGTGTGTGGCAGAACACCTTCAAGGTCCGCCCCGAGGTCCTGACCCCGGAGGAAAAGAAGGCGTGGATCGCCACGCAGGCCGGCGTCACTGTTGGCAGCGATGCCTTCTTCCCCTTCGGCGACAATGTGGAGCGGGCCAGAAAGTCCGGCGTGACCTACATTGCCGAGCCCGGCGGCTCCATCCGGGATGACCATGTCATCGCCACCGCCGACAAATACGGCATGGTGCTGGCTTTCACCGGCGCACGGCTGTTCCATCACTGAGCCGCCGTACAATTCAAAGCTTCCGCGTCCGCACAGACGCAAACGCAGATCCGTTCCGCTGCCCCGCACGTTCCCCCGTAAACACCTTACCGGTTTGCGGAAGACGTCTGCGGGGCAGCATCCAAAATTCATTCAGGGAGGGAACCATGAACCTTCTGGTTATCGGCGGCGGCGGCCGTGAGCACGCCATCGTCAAAAAATTGAAAGAGAATCCCGCTGTGGAGACGATCTACTGCGCTCCCGGCAACGGCGGCATCGCCGCTGACGCTGTGTGCGTCCCGGAGATCGGCGCGAAGGATATTTCCGCGCAGGTGGACTTTGCCAAGACCCACAGCATTGACTTCGCCGTGGTGGCGCCGGACGATCCGCTGGTGCTGGGTGCGGTGGACGCGCTGGAGGCCGCCGGGATCCCCTGCTTCGGCCCGGAGGCGAAGGCCGCCATCATTGAGGGCAGCAAGGTCTTTTCCAAGGACCTGATGAAAAAATACGGTATCCCCACGGCGGAGTATCAGGTGTTCACCGATGCTGCCGCCGCGATGGACTATGTGAAGTCCTGCGCCCTGCCCGTGGTGGTCAAGGCCGACGGTCTGGCCCTGGGCAAGGGTGTGCTCATCGCTGAGACCCGGGAGGACGCCGTTGCCGCCGTGGAGTCCATCATGCTGGACCGCGCCTTCGGCGACAGCGGAAATCAGGTGGTCATTGAGGAATTCCTCACCGGCCCGGAGGTCTCCGTGCTGGCCTTTACCGACGGCAAGACCGTGGTCCCCATGGTATCCTCCATGGACCACAAGCGGGCCCATGACCATGACGAGGGTCTGAATACCGGCGGCATGGGCACCGTGGCCCCCAACCCCTACTACACCGAGGACATGGCCCGCGTGTGCATGGAGACCATTTTCCTGCCCACCATGGAGGCCATGAACGCGGAAAACCGTACCTTCCGGGGCTGCCTCTACTTCGGACTGATGCTGACGCCGAAGGGCCCCAAGGTCATTGAGTATAACTGCCGCTTTGGCGACCCGGAGACGCAGGTGGTCCTGCCCCTTCTGGAAAGCGACCTGCTGACGATCATGCAGGCCTGCCGGAACGGAACGCTGGCAGAAACTGAGGTGAAGTTCTCCGACGGTGCCGCCTGCTGTGTCATCATGGCGTCCAGCGGCTATCCGGAGCACTATGAAAAGGGCTTCGCCATCACCATGCCCGCCGAGACTGCCGCCCACACCTATGTGGCCGGAGCGAAGCGGGAGGAGGACCGTCTGCTGACCAGCGGCGGCCGGGTGCTGGGTGTTACCGCCACGGCGGCGGATTTGAAAAGCGCCATTGAAAAAGCCTATGAGCGGGTGGAGAGCGTTCATTTCGACAATGCCTTCTACCGTCACGATATCGGCCAGCGCGCCCTGAAAGCGCTGGACCACTGAAGGGAGCAAGGGCAGGCATGGTTTACAGAGTATACGTAGAAAAGAAAGAAGCGCTGGCCAACGAAGCCCGCGCTCTATTGGAGGACCTGCGGGCATTTCTGGGTATTCAGTCCCTGACAGGTCTGCGGCTGTTCAACCGCTATGATTTGGAGGGCATCAGCCGGGAGCTGTTCGACTACGCCGTTCAAACGGTGCTGTCCGAGCCCCAGCTGGACACGGTGACGAGTGAAGTGCCTCAGGGAGACACGGTGTTCGCCGTAGAGTATCTGCCCGGCCAGTATGACCAGCGGGCGGACTCCGCCGCCCAGTGCATCCAGATCTTATCCCAAGGCGAGCGGCCCACGGTCCGCACCGCCCGGGTATATGTTCTGGAGGGCGAGCTGACGGCGGAGCAGGTCGAGGCCGTCAAGAAATACGTCATCAACCCGGTGGAGAGCCGGGAGGCGTCTCTGGAGCTGCCGGAGACCCTGCGGATGGAATATGACATCCCCACCACCGTCCGGACCGTGGAGGGCTTCACCTCCATGGACGCTGCCGCGCTGGACGCTCTGCGGGACGAGCTGGGTCTTGCCATGGATCTGGACGATCTGAAATTTTTGCAGGGCTATTTCCGGGACGACGAGGGGCGGGACCCCACCATCACCGAGATCCGGGTGGTAGACACCTACTGGTCCGACCACTGCCGCCACACCACCTTCTCCACCCACATCGACCAGGTGGAGATCCATGACGCGGCCATTCAGGCTGCCTACGAGCGGTACCTGGCCGCACGGGTGGAGGTCTACGGCGAGGAAAAGGCCGCCAAGCGGCCTCAGACCCTGATGGACATTGCCACCATCGGCGCAAAGGTCCTGAAAAAGCGGGGCCTGCTGCCGGAGCTGGACGAGAGTGAGGAGATCAATGCCTGCTCCATCCACGTCACCGCCACGGTGGACGGCGAAGCCCAGGACTGGCTGCTGATGTTCAAAAATGAGACCCACAACCACCCCACGGAGATTGAGCCCTTCGGCGGCGCGGCCACCTGCATCGGCGGCTGCATCCGGGACCCCCTGTCCGGCCGTGCCTATGTCCATCAGGCCATGCGGGTGACCGGTGCGGGTGATCCCCGTGCCTCTCTGGACCAGACTCTCTCCGGAAAGCTGCCTCAGCGGAAGCTGTGCCAGACCGCCGCCGCGGGCTATTCCTCCTACGGCAACCAGATCGGTCTGGCCACCGGCCATGTGGCGGAGCTGTACCACGAGGGCTACATCGCCAAGCGTCTGGAATGCGGCGCGGTGGTGGCGGCGGCTCCCGCCTATAACGTCCGCCGTGAGTGTCCCGCCCCCGGAGATGTGGTCATTCTGCTGGGCGGCCGCACCGGACGGGACGGCATCGGCGGCGCAACCGGCTCCTCCAAGAGCCACAACCTGAAATCCCTCTCCACCATGGCCTCCGAGGTCCAGAAGGGCAACGCCCCCGAGGAGCGCAAGATCCAGCGCCTGTTCCGGGACAGCGCCGTGACCCGCCTCATCAAGCGGTGCAATGACTTTGGTGCCGGCGGCGTCAGCGTTGCCATCGGCGAGCTGGCGGACGGCCTGCGGATCGATCTGGACGCCGTTCGCAAGAAGTATGACGGTCTGGACGGCACGGAGCTGGCCATCTCCGAATCTCAGGAGCGCATGGCCGTGGTGGTGGCCCCCGAGGATGTGGATACCTTCATCGCCGCCGCCGAGGCGGAAAATCTGGAAGCCTACCGGGTGGCTGTGGTCACGGAAGAAGCCCGCATGATCATGGAGTGGAACGGCACGGTCATCGCCGACCTGAGCCGTGACTTCCTGAATACCAACGGCGCTGTGAAGCACGCCGGGGTCCGCGTGGCGGAGAAGGACCGCACCGAGCTGGCAAAGCCCCGGTTCCAGTCCCTCCGGGAGATGGCCTCCAGCCTGAAATGTGCCTCCCGCCGAGGCCTTGTGGAGCGGTTCGACAGCACCATCGGTGCCGGTTCCATCCTCATGCCCTTCGGCGGCCGGACACAGCGCACCCCGGCACAGGCTATGGCCGCCGTGTTCCCCGTCCTGCCCGGTCAGGAAACGGATCAGGCCAGCGTCATGGCCTGGGGCTGCGACCCGGAGCAGACCTGCACTGACCCCTACACCGGGGCCTACAACGCAGTCTACACCTCTATGGCCAAGCTGGTGGCCGCCGGTGCGGACTACAAAAAAGCCTATCTCTCCTTCCAGGAGTTCTTTGAAAAGCTCCGCAATGAGCCGGAGCGCTGGGGCAAGCCCTTCTCCGCTCTGCTGGGCACTGTGGACGCGCAGCTGGAACTGGGCGCCGCCGCCATTGGCGGTAAGGACTCCATGTCCGGCACCTTCCTGGATCTGGACGTGCCGCCCACGCTGATCTCCTTCGCCATTGCGCCGCTGAAAACCGGCGAGGTGCTTTCTCCTGAGTTCAAGAAAGCGGGCCATCCCGTTTACCTGTTCTCCGGTACGGACGCGGATAGCGTCAAGGCGGCATGGGAGCGGCTGCATGATCTGGCGCTGGCCGGCAAGGTCCGGGCGGCGTGGGCCGTGGAAAACGGTCTTGCCGAGGGCGTGATGAAGATGTCCTTCGGCAACGAGATCGGCTTCACCGCCGAAAACGCCGACTTGGACTGGAACACCCTGTATCCCGGCGCCATCGTAGCGGAACTGACCGAGGACACGGCGGAGGCCGTCCGCCTGGGCGTCACCACCGCCGAGCCTGTGGTGCGGATCGCCGGCGACAGCGCCCCCATTTCCGAGCTTCTGGCTTTGAACGAGGGCGTTCTGGAATCTGTCTATCCCAGCCGTACCATCGCCGATCCGGCGGAGGTCCCCGTGCTCTCCGCCCCTGCCGCTCCCCGGACGGCTCCCAAGGCTGGCGCGGCGGTCCCCAAGGTGCTGATCCCCGTATTCCCCGGCACCAACTGCGAATACGACTCCGCCCGTGCCGTTCAGCGGGCCGGATTGGAGCCTGAAGTTCTGGTGCTGAACAACCAGTCCGCTCAGGGCGTGGCCGACTCCATCAGCCGCTTCGCCAAGGCAGCCCGGGACAGCCAGATCATTTTCGTCCCCGGCGGCTTCTCCGGCGGCGACGAGCCGGACGGCTCCGCCAAGTTCATCACCGCCTTCTTCCGCAACCCGGAGGTGCGGGATGCCACCATGGACCTGCTGAAAAACCGGGACGGCCTGATGCTGGGCATCTGCAACGGTTTCCAGGCGCTCATCAAGCTGGGTCTTGTCCCCTACGGTGAGATCATCGACACCGACGAGACCTGCCCCACCCTGACCTTCAACACCATCAGCCGCCACCAGTCCCGTCTGGTGCGGACCCGCGTTGCCTCCAACCGCTCTCCGTGGCTGGCAGGGACGCAGGTGGGCGATATTTACACCGTCCCCATCTCCCACGGCGAGGGCCGGTTCCTGTGCAGTGAGGAGCTGGTTCGGAAGCTGGCTGACAACGGCCAGATCGTCACTCAGTATGTGGACGAGCACGGTGTCCCCGGCATGGACGTGGACGTAAACCCCAACGGTTCCATCTGGGCTGTGGAGGGCATCATGTCTCCCGATGGCCGGGTACTGGGCAAGATGGGCCACTCCGAGCGTGTGGCCGACGGTCTTTACAAAAATGTAGACGGCTGCTATGATATGAAGCTGTTCCAGTCTGCGAAGAAGTATTTTGACATTTGAGAACGGGAGGACACGGATCATGTTGACTGATATTGAGATCGCCCAGCAGTGCCGGATGCGCCCCATCACGGAGATCGCCGCCACCGCGGGGATCGACGAGGAATATCTGGAGCAGTATGGCCGCTACAAGGCCAAGATCGATCACCGTCTGCTGAAGGACCGGGCCGACCGACCTGACGGCAAGCTGATCCTGGTGACCGCCATCAACCCCACCCCGGCAGGCGAGGGCAAGACCACCACCTCCGTGGGTCTGGCCGACGGTCTGCGGAAGCTGGGCAAAAACGCCGTGGCCGCTCTGCGGGAACCGTCTCTCGGTCCCGTGTTCGGCGTCAAGGGCGGCGCTGCCGGCGGCGGCTACGCTCAGGTGGTCCCCATGGAGGACATCAACCTCCACTTCACCGGCGATTTCCACGCCATCGGCGCGGCCAACAACCTGCTGGCCGCCATGCTGGATAACCACATTCAGCAGGGCAACGCTCTGGGCATTGACGTAAAGCAGATCACCTGGAAGCGCTGCGTGGATATGAATGACCGCCAGCTCCGCCACATCATTGACGGCATCGGCGGCAAAATGCAGGGCGTTCCCCGGGAGGACGGCTTTGACATCACCGTGGCCAGCGAGGTCATGGCGGTGCTGTGTCTCGCCAGCGGCATCACCGATCTGAAAGAACGGCTGGGCCGTATGATCGTGGCCTACACCTATGACGGCAAGCCTGTCACCGCCCACGATCTGAAGGCCGAGGGCGCTATGACCGCCCTGCTGAAGGACGCACTGAAGCCCAATCTGGTGCAGACACTGGAGGGTACGCCCACGCTGATCCACGGCGGTCCCTTCGCCAACATCGCCCACGGCTGCAACTCCGTCACCGCCACCCGCATGGCCCTGAAGCTGGGCGATTACGCCTGTCTCTTATACACATCTCCGAGCCCACGAG
>ERZ1505052.391-NODE-391-length-12411-cov-5.193671_pt1 | contig 12411 bp, 9 predicted proteins | sample MGYA00571781_ERZ1505052 | MGnify/ENA primary metagenome ERZ1505052 (study PRJEB39906, sample SAMEA3182110) | gut metagenome | biome: human; feature: gut; material: Stool; isolation source: human stools | place: Canada | collected 2013-04-23 ...
GGCGCCTCGATGAGCCGAAGGCTCTCTCCGGCGGCGGGGGGCACCGTTTCCGGCCGGGTAAAGGCCCTTTGCAGCCCGGCCAGGGCGGGGCTTTGGTGGCGTTTATCTTCGGTGAGAATGAGGGGCTCCTCGCACATTAACGCGTGCGCGCACGCGTACGCACGCATACGCAGGAGAAATTTTTTCTGGTAAAGGAAGATGTCCTCCCCGGCATCCAGGGCGGGGCAGGTCATGGAGAGGGTGAGACTTTCCGCCGAGAGGAGCATCTGCTCCAGCAGGGCGCGCTCACTGACCGAAAAGTAATCGAAGCTATCCACCCAGATGTGGCGGCCGGCGAACCAGTTCTTTTCCGCCGCGCGGCCCAGCGCCAGGGCCAGTTCATCCAGGGGGTCGTGGAAGCGCAGCTCCACCAGGGCCTGGAAGGCCTCGTAGATGAGCTGGAGATCGGTGAGCTTCTGCCCCAGGGCGGTGCCGGCGGTTTCGGCGGCGATTTCCTCCAGCCGGGCGGGGGTAATGCCAGCGCGCTTAAAATCGGCGACGGTTTGCAGCATGGAGGAAATGAAGCCGGTGTAGCCTGCCTGCCGCCGGTAGAGGGTAAGCCGCTCCTGCACCTCGCTGATGGCTTCCCGCATCAGCAGGGCCCGGCTGACCTCATCCAGCGGGCGCTGCGTCAGGCCGCCGCATTCCCGGAAGATCTTTTCCGCCAGGCGGGGGAAGCTGAGCAGGGTGATATACTGCTGCTCCTCCCCGGTAAAGAGGGCACTGACCCGGCGCTCCATCTCAAAGGAGGCGTGCTCCGGCACCAGCAGCAGGACAGACTGCCGCCGGCCGGCGGCTTCTTTTATCTGGCGGAGTACTTCGGTGGTTTTGCCGGTACCGGCTTCGCCCAGGATCATTCGCAGCATGGGACAGGGCTCCTTTCGGGTGGGTGGTTAGTGGAAAGTGCGGGGATGGCCGGGAGGGCGGCGGAGCCGCCGGGCGCAGCCCGGTACGCGCCGCCCCGCAGGGGTGGCGCGGCAGCCCCCGCAGGGGGCGCTCCGCCGCAATGGGCGGGCTGCACAGGGTGGTGGGGATAGATCGGGCAAGGGGTAAGTGAGAAAGCTAAGGCAGCCCGCGGCAGCCGCGAGGTAGCGGATAGATACAACATTCCAAGTTAATTGTAGCACAGGTTTGGCGGGATGGGCAAGACTTTGGGATGAAAAAACGAACAAATTTTCGTATTTGTAATAAATCTGGGCATATATGGGAAAACCGCCCGCTCCCCAGTAAACAGGGGACGGGCGGCCGGCATTGGCCTTTGTGGATCAGGCAAGGGTAAAATTGGAGCCTTTATAACGCAGGCGGATCTTATCCGCGATCATGGCAATGAACTCACTGTTGGTGGGCTTGCCGCGCAGATTGTGGATGGTATAGCCGAAATAGGAATTGAGAATATCCACATCCCCACGGTCCCAGGCCACCTCGATGGCATGGCGGATGGCACGCTCCACACGGGAGGCGGTGGTACCGTTCTTTTTGGCGATGGCCGGATAAAGCACCTTGGTAACGCCGTTGATGATCTCCGGTTCCCGGACGGTCATAATGATGCCATCCCGGATATACTGGTAGCCCTTGATATGCGCCGGGATGCCGATCTCCATGATGATCTCGGTGACGATGGTTTCCAGGTCCACCACTTCCACGGCGGGACGGGCCGCGGCAACCGCTTCTTCCCCGGCGGCCGGGGCGCACATCATTTCTACCCGCTCGGCAATGATATCGGGATCGAACGGCTTGACAAAGTGATAGGCGGAGCCTGCCCGGATCAGCTGATTGGTGATGCCGGGCGCATCCATACCGGTCATGGTAAAGATGGTGGGCTGGACACCGCACTCCCCGCGGGAAACGGCCATGAGCACACCCAGGCCATCCAGGCCGCTCATTAGGGCCTCCATCAGCACAGCGGTGGGCTTCTTCTCCCGGATCATATCCAAAAGAGCGCGTCCATCCTTGCGGCAAACCTCTACTTCAAAGCCCTTTGCCTCCAAAGCAGCTTTGCAGGTATCGCGGAATTCGCCCGCATCATCGGCGATCAGCATATAGTTGTGGTTCTCCATGTGAATACTCCTCCTAAAATGTTATGAAATCCGGCCGTTGAGTTGATGTTACCATAAATTGTAAAAGATTTCAACATATATTTCAATATTTTTTGATAAAGTTTTCGCCAATATTTTCCAATATTAGATGCTATGCCGCATTGCGGGTGGTTTGGTCGAGGTTTTTCTCGGCGTTTCGCACTGTTTCGGCAAAAATCGCGTAGCCGCGGTCCGGTTCATCCACAAAGACATGGGTCACGGCGCCCACCAGCATCCCATTCTGGACGAGCGGCGAGCCGCTCATGCCCTGTAGGATACCGCCGGTTTTTTGCAGCAGCGCCTCATCGGTCACCCGGATGACCATATTCTGCCCCGCGTGGCCGCTGCCCCGCAGCACCTTCTCGATAACTACATCATACTCCCGCGGAGCGCCGCCTGCAATAGTTGTCAGCATTTTAGCGGGGCCGGGCTGCACTTCGTGCGAAAAAGCCACTGGCAGCCGCTCCCCCTGCGGGATATAATCCGGGCGGAGAGCCCCGCAGACCCCGCATTCGCTATTGGCGGTGAGGCCTGCAAAGGTGCGCCCCGCCACAAACTGGCCCTTCAATTCGCCGGGGGAGCCGCTTTTGCCGGTGGTATAGCCGGTAATGACCGCTTCCACTCCCTCCCCGGTGGAAAGGGTCATGATCTCGCCGGTATCCACATCGCAGATGGGATGCCCCAGGCCGGAGAAGGTACGCGCGTTTTCATCAAAGTAGGTGACGGTGCCGATGCCGGCGGAGCTATCCCGCACCCAAAGCCCCAGGTGCCAGCGGCTGTCGGAAAGGCTTTTTTGCGGGGTGAGGCGGGCGGTGTACTGCCGCCCCTGCCGCTGATATACAAGCTGCACCGGGCGGCCGCCGCTGCCCTGCACCAGAGCACCCATCTGCTCATTGGAGGTCAATGTGATGCCGTCCAGACTCAGCAGGATATCCCCGGTGGCAAGGCCCGCGCTGCGGGCCGGATTGATGCGCCTGCCATCGGCGGAAAAATCGGTGAAGCCCACCACCATCAATCCCTCGGTAAACATCTTGATGCCGAAGGGACGGCCGGAGACCAGCACGGTATCCCGCTGCACATAGCGCACCGAAACAGTCTTGACCGAAACGCCCAGCGGCAGGCGCAGCTGGGCTTCGGCCGTTGCTTCCCCGCTGCGGGCCACGGCGGTCTCCTCGCCATAGACTGCAGTAATATTGCCGGGCAGGCGAAGGCTGCCGCCGCGGGTCAGGGCGTATTCATCCGGCAGGCGGGCCTGCCAGTATACCGCCGCGGCCAGCACCAGCAGCACCGCGGCGCCAAAGATCCAAAAGCCTGTGCGTATTGCTTTTCTCAAAGGATTTCACCCCCTTTCCCCCAAAAGCGGGGCCGCGCCCGCACTGATGCGCCGCCCCATAATCTACTGTGCGCCAGAAGCGGCGGATGATGTGATGTAAATACTTGCGGCGGATGCAGCAAAAGGACAGGGATGCCAAAAAATGCGTCCTATGACAAAAGTCCGCGGGGATCCCGCAGGACCAGGTGAACGGTGTAGCGGAGCTCCCCCAAGGGGATATTTTGTAAATCGTGACCGCAAAGCGCCGCCCGGGCCGAAAGCCCCAGCAGATCGCTGCGGGTGCGGGACATTTGGGTATTCAGCGCGGCCAGGCGCCGCTGCAGTTCATCCAGCAGGGCCGCTTCCAGCGTTTCCCGGGTCATGTTTCCATCGACGGACTGTACAGAGGCTTCCGCCGTCAGGGTGAGGGTGGGTGCTTCGTCCTCCCATTTGATCCCAGAAAGGGTCAGCCGCCGCAGCAGGATGCTCGCCTCCCCCGCTCCAGTCGAAAGCGCATAGCGCATTTCCGGGCGCTCGCCCAGCAGCATAAGGCAGATCTCCTCCGGCTCCTCGGGGGCGGTGTAGTCGCTTTGCCCGGTGGCGATGGCACCCGTTTCCCGCAGCTCGCCCTCCGCCGTCGTCAGCCAGGGGATCAGACCATCCCGGCCGGTCCCCTCCAGCAGGTTCAGCAGCTCCTTGAGTCCATTGCGGCGGCTATCGGTATATTGGCGGGTCAGCAGGGCGGTGATGCTATCCCCAGTGAGCGCTTCCCCATCATACAGTGAAAGGGCGTCCCCGCACAGGGCGATCTGGGTATTGGGGGAAAGCCTTCCATCGGCCAGCAGCGCACGGAGATACTCCCGCAGCGTGCTGCCATCGGGCACGCCGGAAAAGACGATGCTTTGCAGCGCGCCAAGGTAGACCTGCTCCCCGGTTTGGCGCTCGGCGGCGGAAAAGAGGGCGGTGAAGCTTTCCCCCTGCACGGTGATGGTCTCATTTTCCTCCTCCCGGATCACCTCCAGCACGGCGGTAAGCGGGCGGGCGGAGCACTCCACCCCCATGGAGGAAAGGACCAGACGGGAGGAGATGGGGCGCTCTCCGCAGCCGGGCAGCAGGCAGAGCACAAGGGGCAAAAGCAGGACAAAAAAGCGGCGAAGCGGCATGGGGGACCTCCTAAATGAGAAGATAAGCAAAGGGCGGGGCGGCGGGCAGAAGCGGCGAGCGGCCAGGCAGCGGCGAGGGCAGGCTGGCGCCCGATGAAATCGGGCTGGCGCCTGTTGAGCCGCTAACGCCGCCGGTCCCGCTTATTCCCGGTGCCCCGCGGCGGCAGCAGGGCAAAAATCAGCCAAAGCAGGCCCGTCACAGCCAAGATGGGATAAACGGCAGCATCCGGCCAGCCGGTATAGTGCAGCAGCGCTACCCCGCCAAGGGAAAGCGCCACGCCTGCCCAAAGGGAGCATTTTGGGCGGCAGCCAGCCATACCGCCCAACCGCGCGGCGGCGACCGCCAATCCGATAAGCCGGAAAAACGCCGCAGTGATAAGCAAAAAGCAATAGACCGGCACCATGCCGGAAAGCCCGGCCGACCGGGCCAGCTGCATCATGGGGTAGGGCTGCAGGCTGCCGTAGTGCCCCAGCACCAGCGCCGCCAATAGCAGCAAAAGGCCGCCCAGCAGCCAACCGGCGGGCACCCACAGCAGCAGGGCGGCAGACCGCGGCCGGCTGCACCGCTGGGCAAACAGCAACAGCAGCAGAGGTTCTATCTGGCGAGGCAGGATGAATATTATCTCCTCCCCCAGGCGGGAAAGATCCTCTTCGGGCAGGCGGAGATTGAGCGCCGTAGCCTGCGGCAGCACCCCAAGGGCAAGCAGCAGCACCGCGAGCAAAAATAAAAACAGACTGACAAAGGCGGCCCGGCCCAGGGCCTCCTGCCCGGCGGCAGCGGCCGCCCACACCGCGCCCAGCAGCACCAGCAGCAGGAGAAGCGGGGAAAACACACCCTCGAACAGAACACGGGCGGCGGAAAGCAGCTGTTCGGCCGTGACCGCGAAATATCCCACCGCAAGGAACGCACCCCATGCGGCAAATACCGGCGACAGAGGGGTCTCCCCCCGGGCGGCGCAGCGGCGGCAGAATACCGCCAGCAGGAACACCACCCCATAGGCCACCGCCGAGGCCGCCATGCTCAACAGGCCGTTGACAAGGGACGGGCGGCAGCACAGCAGCCAAAAGCACTGGGATAATACCAACAAAGCGAATATTTGCCCGCTGCCGCTGATCTCACGCGTCCTGGTCATCGGTCTGCCCCCTTTCCCGCTGGCGGGCGGAGGACACATTGTAGTCCTCCTGCCCCAGCCGCTGCCAGCCGCTGCGCCAGAATAGATCCCGCAGGGTGCGGGGCTGCCACGGCGCGATGGGCGCCGTGAGCGGTGTGCCCAAAGTATACAGGCTGCACAGGTTGACCACCAGCACCAAAAAGCCCAGCACCATGCCGTAAAGCCCCAATATCCCGCCGATGAAGATGAATAAAAACCGCAGAATGGTCACCGGCTCGTACAGGCTGGGCACCGCGAAGGCGCTTACGGCGGTCAGCGCGATAATGATGATCATGGGCAGGCCCACCAGTCCGGCGGTCACAATGGCATCCCCGATGACGATGCCGCCCACCACACTGAGGGTATGCCCAATGGCATCCGGCAGGCGCAGCCCTGCCTCCCGCAGCAGCTCATACAGCAAAAAAAGGGCCAAGGCTTCCCCCATAGCGGAAAGCGGCGTGGCCGAAACAGAGCCGAGGAAGGCGGGCAGCAGCATCCGGGGAATACGCTCCGGGTGGAAGGTGACCACCGCCACATAATAGCCCGGCAGCAGCACCGTAAGGAAGAACGCCGCCAGCCGCAAAAGCCGCACAAACGCCGTAAAATAGGGCCGCTGGGTGTAGTCATCCAGCGTATGGAAATGCTCGGTGAAGAGGTAGGGCGCGATCATCACATTGGGGCTGCCGTCCACCATAACGCCCACTCTGCCCTCCGCCAGCTTGGCGCACAGGGTATCGGGGCGCTGGGTGGTGCCCGTCCCGCTGAAAAGCGACGCCGCCCCCTTGCCGATGAACGCCTGCAAAAAGCCGCTGTCCAGCACCAGCGGCAGAGAAGCCTCCCGCAATTTTTGCCGCACGGCCTCCACCGTTTCGGGCGCCGCCACATCGCTGAGGTAGCAAAGGCGCACATTGGTGCGGCTCTGCCGGCCCAGGTACAGCGTTTCCACCGTCAGATTGGGGGATTTGAGCCGGCGACGCACCATGGCGGTATTGGTATTGTTGCTTTCGGTAAAGCCCTCCCGGGAGCCGCGGAGGTTCTTCTCCATGGCGGGCTCCCCCACGCCCCGTGTCTCAAAGCCCTGATAGCCCAGCGAGAGCGCCCGGGGCACGCCGTCCAGCATCACCATGGCAAAGCCGCTCATCGCCTTGGTAAAGAGATCCTCGTAGGTTTCCACGATGCCCTGCTCGCTGCTGAACAAAAACTGTGAGCGCAGGTACTCCCACAGCTTTTCCGGGTCGGCCTCCGGCGGGGCCATGCGGTTTATGGGGCGCAGCAAAAAATCGCTGACCTGGGTATTGCTCACCAGACCATCGAACATAAAAGCCAGGCCCTTTACCCCGGCCAGCTCAAATTCATCCAAAATGAGATCGGCGGAGCCGCGCATCCCCTGCTCAATGCGCTCCCGCAGCAGCACAATGCTGCTGTCCAGTTTTTCCGGCATCATTTCTCCCTCCACTCGGCGCCGCTCCCCGGCAGATATCGGGTCTTTCCCGGCAGGAGAAAGCCGCAGGCGGGCCAGGAAGCGCCGTGGGCAGGCTGACGCGCGATGCGGTTTTCTTCGCCGAAAATATCATTTTCCCTGCCGGGGAAATTCCTTTTCATTATTCGCCGCGGCCGCCGGAATATGTGCGGGAATATGCCGCCCAAATCCGTAAATAATACCCTCCATGCGAGGTGATTTTTTGTGCTGGTCACATTTTTGCGGACGATGATCCTGTATCTTGTGGTTGTGTTCGGCATCCGGCTGATGGGCAAACGCCAGATCGGGGAGCTTCAGCCCTCGGAGCTGGTCATCACCATCCTCATTTCCAATATCGCCACCCTCACCATTGAGGAAACGGACAGCCCCATGTTCGCGGGGCTTCTGCCCATTTTGGCGCTCATGTGCTTCGAGGTGCTGACCTCCTTCCTCTGCCTGAAAAGCGCCCGGCTGCGGCGCATTGTCTCCGGGCGGCCCATTATCATCATCCACGATGGGAAAATAGACCAGCGGGAAATGCGGGAGCTGCGCTTTTCCGCCGATGACCTGATGATCCAGCTGCGGCAGAACGGCATCTTTCGGGCAGAGGAGGTGGAGTTTGCGGTGGTGGAGACCAACGGCAAGCTCTCCGTCTACCAGAAGTACCAAAACCGCCCGATAACGCCGCAGGTGCTGGCCATGCCGGATCAGCCGGAGGATAACGCCCCGCCGCTGGCTGTGGTGTGCGAGGGCACCGTGATGCACGAGGCCCTGCGCCGCAGCGGCAAGGACCTGCGCTGGGTGGAAAAGAAAGCCGCCGCCCAAAAGCTCAAAATTGATGAGGTGTACCTGATGGTCGCCTGCCCCGATGGCAGCTGTGATATTGTGGCGAAGGAGCGTGGCCGATGAAACGATTTTTGGCGGCGGTGGGCATTTTGCTTATTATCATCGGCATCAGCATTTACACGCTGGTGGATATGCAGCAAAGCATCGATCGGCTTACGGAGCACACGGCGGCGGTACGGCAGCAGGTGGAAAAAGAAGGCGCCGCCACCGCCCAGTGCCAATGCGAGGAGCTGATGGCGGAATGGAACGGCATGGAGCCCCGGTTTTTGCTGTATGTGCGGCACGACCATCTGGATAATATCATGGAGCACCTTTCGGAGCTGCCGGCCTACTGCCTGGAGGATGACCGGGCCGAGCTGCTGAGCACCCTGGATGCCGCCCTGCGCATGATGGAGCATCTCAAGGAATCCATCACCCCCAGCTGCCGCACGCTGTTGTAGCGTTCCCCGGGCGCTGTGACCGGCGGCACCGGCAAAAGGCGGCGATGACTGCGCGGTCGGACCTTGTCAGGCATCAGCCTATCTGCGGCCCGTCCTCCTGTCCTCCCACCCTTTTTTCCATTCGCCGCCGCAAAATAAAAATCAGCCCGCAGGAGAGCGCCTCTCCCGCGGGCTTTGGTTTATTCTTCTGTTCAGCCGTAGAATGGCTCCTCCGAAGCGCCTTTGATGGTCACCGTGACGGTATCCACCTCGGCGGCGGTCCTGGGCCCGACGGGGCTGCCCGGCGCGATGCTGGTGCCCACCACCGTACCCGGTTCCCCGCCCGTTTCCGGGTTGGTATCGTAGACGATGGTATAGCTGATCTGGCAATCGGTAAGGATGCGGATGGCGTAGGCTTCATTGGCGCCGTACAGGTCCGGCATGACGGTATACTGCGGTCCCTTGCTGATATAAAGCGTCACGCTGCCATCCTCCGGCAGCACCTGCCCCACCGCCAGCGATTGCTTATAGATCACCCCGCTGGGGTAGGTATCGCTGTACTCATAGCGGTAGATGAAATTATACCCACTCATCTGCTCCAGCTCGTCCTCTATCGCCGGCAGATAGTACCCCTCCAGGCTGCGCTCCATCACCGGGGTGGCAGGCTGCTCCTTGCCATCAAAGGCGCCGCTGTTCCACAGCGCCAAAAGGACATTCCCGATGACGCTGACCGCCAGCAGCACCGCCAGCAGCACCATGGGCGGAGAAAACTGCTTTGGGCCCGCGGCCGCCGGTTTTTCCGTCGGGCGGGGCGGGGCCTCCGCCCGGAACACGGCGGTATTGGCACCGGCTTCCTCCAGCAGGGCGGCGGAAAACGCCTCCATGGAGCGGTAGCGCTGCTTGTGATCCACCGAAAGTGCCTTCATGATGCCCTCGCAGACATGCTCCGGCAGGTCGGGGCGCAGCTTACCCAGCGGCGCCAGGTAATCATCCCTTTCCCCGCGCAGCTCGGCGCTTACCGGGGCCTGTCCCGCCAGCATGCGGTACAGCACCGCTCCCAGGGAATAGATATCGGTCCATTCTCCCTGCCACAGTGCCTTGGAATACTGCTCCGGGGCGCTGTATCCGGCGTAAAGCTCGGCGTGCAGGCCGTTGCCCACGGTGCGCAGCTCCGGCAGGGCAAAGCCATCCAGGATGACCCGCTTGCGGCTGTCCACATAGATGTTCTGCGGGGAGATGCCGCAGTGAGTCAGGCCCATATTGTGCAGCTGGCTAAGCAGCGAAATGAGCGGGCTGATGAGCTGCCGGGCATCGGTCAGGCTCATCTCTCCCTTTTGGCGGGAAAGATACTCCTCCAGCGGCTCCATGCGCAGATATTCGGTCACCCGGTACAGGGTGTCATTTTCGGAAAAAAGCACCAGTGTTTTCAGCATCGCCTTGTGGTTCACTTCCATCAGGCGCTTCCAGCGGTCGTGCAGGTCGCTGGCCATGGTACGGAACAGTGTCTTGCTCTCGGCGGAGATGAGCAGGATGCCCTTATGGTCCTCTGCCCGCTTCAGGATGCCGGGGAAGAATTCCTCCACCCGCACCTTGCGGTCCTTTTCGGCATCCCAGGCCAGATAGGTGGTCAGCAGGTCATTGTGGTGCAGCACCATCCCCACGCGGTACTGCCCGGAGAGCACCGTTCCCAGCGGCAGGGCGGCATCGGGGTTGGGGGCCTCCGGTTTCTGCCCGCAGGCGGAACAGACCGTCTCCCCCTCCTCCAGTACGGAAAAACAGTGGCGGCACAGGTTCGGCTCCGGCATGGGCGCTCCTCCTTTCGGATCGTGGCTTCTCATGATTTGGTTTCATCGGCGGGGTCGTCCTCCCGCGCCGGGTGGGTAAACAGGTAAATGGCAATGCAAAGGGCCCCGGCCAGCAGCGCCCCGATGAGGATGTACCGCACCGGGCTGCCGGTTCTCGCTTCCCGCTGGGGCAGCACCAGCTCGGTGGGGGCGGCATCGGCCGCCTTGCTGCCCGCGGGTTTCTTCTGCTTCTCTTCTTCCTCCGGCAGGGCGGCATTTTCCCGCTCCGCCTCCCGGAACGCCTCATCGCGCTGCTGCTGTTTTTCCTCCAGCTCCCGGCGGGCCTGCTCCAGCTCCTGCTGCTCCTCGGAGGGCAGCTCGGTACGGACACCACTGTTGCCCGGGTCTTTCCAATCGCCCCACAGGTTATCATCCCGTTCCGGTCCTGCCGGCGGCTCCGGATCGCTCGCGGCAGGATCACTGACGGTTTCCTGGGCCGGCGGCTCGGGGGCGGCGGGCGTCTCCACAGTGGGGTGGTCATCGGGTTCTGTTATGCCAAAATCCCAGTCATCTGCCATCGCCGGCACCGCGAGCATTACGGCGCACAGCAGTGCCGCGATGATACGGAGTCCCTTCATAGTCTGTCCTCCCTTTTGCCAAAAAAGCGGCGCTTTGGGGGCGCCGCTCTTGGAATATTTGCGGGGATATTACATTTCCCAGTTGTGCCAAAAGCCCTGCACATCATCGCAGTCATCCAGCAGGTCCATCAGACGGGTCATCTTATCGGCGGCGTCCTCCGGCAGGGCGGTGTAGGTGCTGGGGATATAGGCCGGCTCGGCGGAAAGGAAGGTATAGCCCTTCTTCTCCAGCGCCTCGCGCACCTCGCGCAGCTCATTCACCCCGGTATACACCTCAATGGTATCCTCATCGAAATCCACATCCTCGGCCCCGGCATCAAAGCAGTCCTCCATCACCTTCTCCTCGTCCAGCTCGCCCTCGCTGTTATCAATGACGATCTGGCCCTTCTTGGTAAACAGGTAGGAAACGCAGCCGTTCTGGCCCAGGTTGCCGCCGCACTTATCAAAGTAATGGCGCAGGTCACCGGCGGTACGGTTGCGGTTATCGGTCAGCGATTCAATGATAACGGCAACGCCGTTGGGGCCGTAGCCCTCATATACCATCTCTTCGTAGCTGTTCTTATCCTCGCTGCCCGCAGCCTTCTTAATGCAGCGCTCGATATTCTCGTTGGGCATATTGGCAGCCTTGGCCTTGGCGATGCAGTCGCGCAGCTTGCCGTTGGTATCGGGGTCAGCGCCGCCCTCTTTTACCGCTACCGACATCTCACGGGCCACCTTGGTGAATACCTTGGCCTTGGCCGCATCGGAAGCGCCCTTTTTGCGTTTGATATTATTCCATTTGGAATGTCCAGACATAGGAAAAATCGTCCTTTCGTGTGATAGTGCATACTACATAAGAATTTTAGCACATCCCGCGGACGCTGACAACCTTTTTTGCAAAATTCTCCCGCTAAATTCTGAAAAACGGTTGACAAAGCCCCCCTCTTTTGGTATGATAACTGATGTCGCCAAAGACCGCCTTTGGACCTGCGGGTGTAGTTCAATGGTAGAATTCCAGCCTTCCAAGCTGGTTACGTGGGTTCGATTCCCATCACCCGCTCCACGCTTTGCTTGCGCCAGTAGCTCAGCAGGATAGAGCAACTGCCTTCTAAGCAGTAGGCCAGGGGTTCGAGTCCCTTCTGGCGCGCCAATTCAAGTTAATATGGTGGGTATAGCGCAGCTGGTTAGCGCGCCAGATTGTGGCTCTGGAGGTCGTGGATTCGAATTCCACTATCCACCCCATGCACAGGGGATACCTATTCGGGTATCCCCTGGCTTATACTCTGGGCCGTAGCCAAGCGGTAAGGCACGGGACTTTGACTCCCGCATCCCGCAGGTCCGAATCCTGCCGGCCCAACCAAAAAGAAGCAACCGAAAGGTTGCTTCTTTTTAGTTATTGGGGAAAACAAATTTCTTCTCGCCTGTCGGCGTCGCGGAGCCTTTTGCAAGGCTTAGTTAGCACGCCTACCCGGCGGGGGATAGTTTGTAGTCGCCTAGCGGCGGGGCGAAGTTTTATAAAAAGTATTCATTTGCACGCCTACCCGGC
>ERZ1505052.403-NODE-403-length-12213-cov-4.246011_pt1 | contig 12213 bp, 11 predicted proteins | sample MGYA00571781_ERZ1505052 | MGnify/ENA primary metagenome ERZ1505052 (study PRJEB39906, sample SAMEA3182110) | gut metagenome | biome: human; feature: gut; material: Stool; isolation source: human stools | place: Canada | collected 2013-04-23 ...
AGCAATATACCTTTACAGGCGCTCGTTTCATCGCCTTGCAAGGCATTGACCAGCTCGGACAAGGCCCGCTTGTCCGTTTCCGACACCGGAAGGCAGGAGACTGTCTGACACCAGACGATTTCCGGGGACCTCCCCGCTGCCAACGCCGCCGCACTTCTCTCGAACAGCTGGGAAACCTCATGGCAGCGGCCCCGCGCCGCCTGTCGGAACAGCGGCAGCAGCGGCGTCCGGTTCAGCCGGATAGACGTTTCCATGTAGTCTAACGCCGCCGCCAATTCCGCCAAGACCTGCCGCCGGCGCCGTTGCTCCTGATGCTGAAGCCACCAGACGCTCCCTCCCGCGAACAACACGCACAGACTGCCCACCAGTTTTATCACGGCAGATTCTCCACGGCGTACAGCCGCCCCTCCGGACCTGTTCGGATCAGCACCGCCTGACGGAACACCCGCCCGGCCAGCAGTTCCTGATACAAGGGCTTGGCCTGTAACTCCTCCACGTTGGCGGCGTGGATGGTGGCCAGCAGCGCCACGCCGCAGCCCGCCGCCTGCGAGATGGCTCGCAGATCCTCCCGGACGGTGATCTCGTCCACGGCGATAATCTGCGGATTCATAGCCCGCAGCGCCATGGGGATCGCCAGTGCCTTGGGACATCCGCTGAGAACGTCCGTCCGGGGGCCTACATCCATCTGAGGCTGGCCCCGATACATGACGGCGATCTCCTCCCGCTCGTCGATGAGGGTGATCCGCTGGGGCGGGACGCCCTCCCCTTGGGAAAGTTGCCGCACCAGATCCCGCAGCAGCGTGGTCTTGCCGCCTCCCGGTGGGGACAGCAGCAGGGTACTGACGAACCGCCCGTCCCGGAACAGCCGGGGGGCCACGGCCTGCGCGATGCCCTTCTGCTCCCTGGAAATGCGGATCACAGCGGAGGAGATCTGTTTCAGATTGGTGACCTCCCCGTCCTTCACCACAGCGGAGCCGCAAAGTCCCACCCGGAAGCCACCCCGCACCGGAAGAAACCCCTGCCGTAGTGTTTCGATGGAGGCGTAGCGGGAAAATTCAGCGGCGATGTCGCACAAGGTCTCCAATTCCTCCGTGGTGACGATGGCCTCCAGCGACCGCTCTCCCTCCGGCAGCAGCACCGACAGACAGTGCCCCGCCCGCAGCCGGAATTCCTCCGCCCGTCTCTTGTCCGTCTCCGGCAGCTCCATGGCGATCCGCCGCAGGCGGCTGGGCAGGATGGCCGCCGCCAGTTCATAGCGCGTCTCACATTCTCTTCGTTCCAAGGGTCGTCCCTCCTTTTGTTGTTGCTCCAGTGTATGACGGCCCCCGCCCGGATATGCCAGATGAAAAAAGCGTGGGTCCCCCATTTTTCACCTTATGGAAGCCTCCGCATAGACTGGATTGAAGGAAATTCCCTTCGCTACATCGTTTAGGAGGTAACACAATGCCTGAGAAAGTCATGCCCGGCCCCGTGGAGGGTACCGGCGGCATCCGTGAGGCGGTTTGCGTCCATACACGTAAGATCTATGATTCCTGCCGGGATAAGGACTGCATCGAGGACCTGCGGTTCTATCCGAAGCTCCAGTATGTGGACGTCATCAATCACGCCCTCTCCGTCAAGGGCGGGTCTGCGGACCTACTGTATGTCTATGTGGATGTGGAGCCGGTCAATTTCAATCGGGGTTTCTACACGGTGGATATGCGGTTTTTCTACAACGTGACCCTGCAAGCCTATACCAGCTGCCCCGCACCGGTGACGGTGGAGGGCCTGTGCGTCTTTGACAAGCGGGCCATCCTGTTCGGCAGCGAGGGCAGCGCCAAGATCTTCTCCTCCAAGTTCCGCTCCGGGGAGCCGGATATCCCCATGCTGCGCCGGTCTAATTTACCCGAGGCGGTTGTGGATGTAATTGACACCAAATGTGCGTGTTGGCTGTGTTATTTTTGCAGCGTGTGCGTGGGGCGTGGACTCCTATTTGGTGTCGATGACATCTATGGTCTACACCAAGTAGGTATGCAAAGCAGCTCCTCTTTACAAATTGCCCGTTATTTTTAGATTGATTTTCACCTTCTTTTTGTCGTCCACGATGATAGAATCTATAATTCTTCTGAGGTCCATATTGGTTGCAGATTGCAGGCTGAGAAACCGCTCAATTTCCGCCATCGCTTCATTCGTGATGCTTTCGATGGTCCTTTCCTGTGTCCGTTGTCCTTCGAGGAGAATAAGCTGGTCATCAATCACATTGATAGATTCGTTGATTTCTGCTGTCTTACTTTTCAACGCTTCCATCGTGATGATATCATTGGCGTACATCTCCATATACTTTTCCAGCTTTGCCTTCAGTTTGACCTTTTTCGCCTCAAGCGCTTGAGCGTCTGGCTTACTTCCCTCCACCGCATTTGCTTCCTTAAACTTGCGTGCGATTTCCTGAGCGATGGACTCTTTGTTAGAGACAACCTCTCTCAGGTAGGTGGAGAGTGTTTCAATTAGGTCATCCTCTCTGACGATTGTGTTGTTGGAACATCGTTTTGCGGTATACTGGTTGTTGGTTGGACATCGCCAGTAAATGTAATCGGAGTTTGGATAATGCGTCACTCTTCGTGAGAAAGCCCGTCCGCATTCCTTGCAGCGTATCAGGGTGCTGAATAAATGCCTGTTGCTGTATCGCCCGGTGAAATGCGTGTATTCGGTCGCGTATTGTTTTCTCCTCTGCTCCAAGATTTCCTGTGCCTGCTGGAAGCGTTCTGGCGTTATGATGGCCCATTCCGGGCGGTCATGGTGGTAATGCTGTTCCTTCGGCAGCGCCTTCGTCGTTCCTTCCAGAAAGTCCACAACGGTGTAGCGGTGATTGATGTAATGTCCGCTGTAAATTGGGTTCTCCAGTATTCTCCGTATGTTCCTCTGGTTCCAATCGTTACCAAACTTGGTTTTCATCTGCTTTTCGCCAAGTGTGATGGCGATAAGGCGGCATCCAAGTCCCTCGTCGATGTAGAGATGATAGATTTCTCTGACGACCTCCGCTTCCCTCTCGTTGATTTCCATAGTGAAGTTATCAATCCGGTCATATCCGAAAATTCGCGGCGGTACTCTTCCTTTCTTTGATGTAATATTCTTCCCGAACTTGACTCGCTTAGACAGGTTTGAGCTTTCCTCCTGCGCCACAGCGCCGAGCAGCGTGATGACGAACTCCGATTCGCCAAGCACTTTCTGGCTGTTATTGACAAAAATCACGTCGATTCCTCTCGATTTGAGCTGTCGAATCGACGTGAGTAGGTCTACAGTATTTCGTGCAAATCGTGAGACATCCTTGACCACAAGAAGGTCAAATAGCCCAAGTTTTGAGTCGCTCAGCATTTTGTTGAACGCATCGCGCTTTTTGAGCTGTCTGCCTGTAATTCCTTCGTCCGTGTAGACATTGACCAGATGATGCCCATTCTGCTTTGCAAAATCCGAGAAAAACTCCATCTGATGCTCTAAGCTATCTAATTGCCGTTCCTCGTCGGTGCTAACTCGTGCGTATCCGCACATTCTCATGTGCCGGCCTCCTTTCGATGCCAGCCAAATTCTGCTGGTTCGATTATACCACGCACATCCCGCTCGTTCAAGATGCTACCTCCGCTCGGCCGGCAAGCAGCTTTGAAAGCACGATATCTTGAATGGCCTGCATTAGTTCGTCAGGAGTCGCACCGCATTCGATGGTAAATACCACTTGTGTTGGCTTTTTCACCTGAAACACCTCCACTGCGAATTTTATGTTTCACACGGCCGAGTATATGAGAGTGATTCGCTCAGTCCTCGTCCTCGTCATCATCCTTTTCCCATTTCCTACGCTTTCTGCCGTTAGGAAGCAGAAATACGGCGAGTAGGCATTCCGTCAGGACCCATATTCCAAATTTCTTTTGAACCTCTGGGTCAAACGCCGCAGGTTGGTATCCTTCAAACAGGATTTGAGGGATATGGCGCAGGACGTCCATATAAAGCTCGCCCTGCTCGTGCCAAAAATATGCGATGCCAAGAATCAGGACACCTACTACAACGCCTTTATAGATGGCTCTACGCAATGGTAGCACTTCCCTTCACAGGAGGCAGCTCATGCCCCGCGTTGACGATGAACGGCATCCAGGCGTTTACCTGAATAGTTCCGTCGTGTCTATTTCTGGAATAAACGATGAAAGAACCCTTCTCGTGCTTCAGGTCTGCCAATGCTCTTGCGACTGCCGCAAAGTTCTTGTTTCTCATGGCGGAATACCTGGCCGCAACCTCTGCGAGAGAAGCATACGGGTTTGCCTTGATGCAGATAGACAGGCAGGCCAGTCCAACGGATTTAGAGTGTCCTCCTTTATCGTAGAAGCACACATCTTCAAAGGAACACTTCATGTCCTCGTCCTTATGCTGTTCAATTTCGCTCAGTAGGCGAAGCGTCCGCTCGCTCAGGTCAGGGTCGGAAGATACCAGGGCTTTCCCCTGTTCGGACAGCAGCTTGTCAGGGAGACTGCACCAGGCATCGACGCCCGGCTGCGTTTTCAGCGTTCGGTTTGCCATTTTTCAACTCTCCCCTTTCACCAGAAATTCAATGCTTTCCGCATTATCCAGAACCTCCGCTTGAATATAGACAATTACAGAGGTCTGCTTGCAGTTAGAGATATCTTGACTGAACTGGAAGGCAGGATTGATTTCTGCCGGTTCGATGACGATTTTAACGCTCTCGTCCCCGACATACTGCTCGGCGGCCACCAGATTGACCCCTGTTCCGTAGGCATCTGTAGAGAAAACAATCGCCTTATATCCGGCGGCATACCAATCATCGACGAGCGGGACCTGTTCCGGCTCCACCTGCACGATGTCAAGGTATTCGCTCAGGTACTTTTCGTATTCCTTCTTCGTGTCCAGCATTAAATATCCGTTCTTCTCCAGTTTTCTGTTTACCTTTGTGGAGAGCACGGACTTGCAGAAGGTTCCTTTTGCATCCATATCTGCAAGGGAATCCTCTGTATAGGGCTGGATGGTTACTTGACCTGAGATGCCGCCTCCCGACGGCATCCCGGTCATCAGTGAGATAGAGATTCCGACAACTGCCGCAACTATCAGCGCAACACCGGCAATAGCTGTCAGAAGTTTTGCCCTTTCTTTCGCTCTGCTGTGCATGACGGTCAAATTTCAACTTCGCCTGCGGGAACGGCAACGGCCACAGCGGGTTCGGTGGCAGGTGCAGCAGGCTCAACCGGTGCGACAGGCGCAGCAGGCGCGGAAGTAAACTCCGCAGCTACGGGTGCAGGAGCGGCTTCCTGGACAGGTGCGGGTGCGGCTACCTCAACTGCGGCAGCAGGCGCTTCCGAAGTGGGAGTAGCAGGCGTAGCCTGTTCAGCCTCCGGCTCTGCGTCCGGTGCAGCATTTACCTCCATGACCGGCGTGGCGGTCTTTACGAACAGAGCCAGGTCCATCTCATACTTCTTTGTGGACGTCTCCAGACCAGTCACGAGGAAAGAACGGTCTGTTCCGTACTTCTTGCGCAGATAAGCGAGGGCCTGAGTGGAATCGACAGCATCTGCGACCAGTTCGGACGGACATTCCTTGAATGCCGGCATACCGTTCTCCAAAACGGCCTCGGAATAATGGATGACCGTAGCGGTCACTTTTCGTGTGATTTTTTCCATGTGTAAGCTCCTTTCGGCGGGCAAAAATTTCAAAAAATAAGCGGCATCACAAGACAAACCCGCGAAAAACGGATAGTTTGCGACGCCGCTTTTGCTGGCTGCTGCTTGCCCGTCTCTCCGGACTGTCACCGCTGCGGGGCGGCTGCTTGCGGTTAGCCCCCGTGAGTCCCCGTTTTCCCTGCCCTGATGTGCTCTATCTGTGGGCAGACCGTTCAGACGTGTACTTTGTCCGAGCACTGGACGTGGAGCAACGTACCGGATTCGAACCGGCACCGCCGATTTGGAAGACCGGAGTGCTGACCGTTAAACACCAACGCTGCTTGTTGCAGTTCCCGACAATCAGAGTATCGTCTACTTGCGCGTAGTGGGCGTTTTCGCAAGCCGCCGTGTATACCCACCGGCTCCGCATCTGAATTGTCGGGCATTGTCATTCTTCGTGAGGCTTTCTGCACACGCTCACATCAGCCGAGAGCGACTCGGCAGCTGGTTTCGGGGGCGGGACTCGAACCCGCGTCAACCGGCTTATGAGGCCGGACTGGAACCATCTCCAGGCACCCCGATATGTATGGCAGGGACGGTTGGGAATCGAACCCACCACACGCGGTTTTGGAGACCGCATCGCCAGCCTTAGAACATTCGCCCCTGTATTGCGGATTCAGCTCTTTGCGTTTGCAACCGCATCCGAGCGAAAAACAGTCGTTTCGCCAGAAAATAGAGAGGCAATACAACTGAAAAAGTTCTTATCCGCGAGAGCTTTTTAAGGTGAAGAGAGGGCCATCAACCGTTGCCGCGAGGAGTCGAACCTCGCCGCTTGGGGAATCGAACACCCGCCCCGGCCCTCTGGTCCGGGACCATCCCGGATGGCATAACCCCCGCTTAGATTGTCACACACCGCGACCCGATGACTGTGCTCCGAAAAGTCGCAGCCCCGAATTTGCTCGGCTGTATCGGGCCGGACGCATCTTCCGGTGCAGTTTTCAGCAAGGGATGGAGCTGAAAGTCGGACTCGAACCGACAACCTACGCATTACGAATGCGTCGCTCTACCAACTGAGCTATTCCAGCATTTTTGTTCGGCTCCCGGTCGCGGACGCCTTCCTACCAGCCGCCAAACACTTAGCAATGATGCCAGCCGCCCAGCACTTAGCTTTTTGCGCTTCCTCGCCCGCATACCGGGATGGTGCTATCGAAGGGACTTGAACCCTTACACTGTTTCCAGCAGCAGATTTTGAGTCTGCTGTGTCTGCCAATTCCACCACGATAGCATATAGACTCCCCGCGAGCGAGTAGCTATTCCGCTCATGCCGGATTTACTATCCGCCCTCGGTGGCACATTTTCCGAGGAATCCGGGCTTGAAAAAGAAGAGATGTGGCTGGACAAACAACTTTTACTGTCCTGTCGGCACGGATGGGTTCCCGCCCCGGTGGATTTTCACCACTATATTTTTGTGGTGATAGGAACTGAAATGACATTCCAAAAGAAAATTGCCAATACCCCCGAAATCAATCCTCCTTCCACTACGTTGCGTGTTTTTAACTGCCCTTGAAACAGTCTTGATTCTCCCATAAAATTTTCGGGAATAATGAACTGTTTCAAGTCCTCGTTACGCTTATCGCTCACGAGAATGCAAGCCTCCTTTCAAAAAAGCCGTTTCAAAGAAAAGCGCGGCTCCGACTCCGGGTGGAGGGGAGCCGCACCGAAACGGTCGTCAGGCGTTGGGGAAATTCATGGGGCCTTGGGTGCCGATGCACCGGCACAGAATCATCCCGTTGTCCAAATAATTAAGAACCTTCAGCCGGACGGTCGAACCACGCGGAGGCTCGCTCCCAAGGAATTTCGCAGGCATATTGTTCACGAGTACGGGTAAATCGTACATCTTGATATACGCCAACACATTGATATTCCCAGGCTGCTTCTTACTCGCAGCCACGGAAGATACGATGCCAAACACGATGGAGCCGATTGGAAGAGCACTGCGCATTTGCTTCGCACGCTCCAACTCAGGCTGCTTACAGTTCACCTCGACGATGTGGTGGCCATCTTTCTCTTTGATGATTTGCTCTACCTGAACCATAATTTCCTGCCCCACCTTGTATTTGGTTCTCGCGTCAACAAGGTACTCGAAAGTCAGGGCGTGGAGCGACACCCGCGTATCGACTCCGCCAACCACAACGGCAATGCTGTCGCGTGCCACAGAGGTAATCTGAGCACGAACAAAATCGCCTTCCTGAATGCGCGGGCCATCACCGTCAGGTCGGTCTCCGTAATTTGCCTCCTCAATAATGTCGAGCGCAGCCTTACGGGACGCGACAATGACATAAGCCGGAACTCCGGCTTCAGCATCGGTGCTTTCATCGACCTGGATAGTCGTAATCACCATCGGCACATTCAGGGAATACAACTTTGCCGCCATCGTAGCGCAGCGGTTGACGTACTCTTCACGACCGGCCTTAGTTTCCATATTTACCGTCGCCATATCAATGGGATTCTTCTGATAGAACTCGTCAAAGGGAATGGAAACCTTGTAGCGGCCCTCTACGAGCGCGATAATCATGACACAGGGAACTTCCGAATCCACATCGTTTCGCTGCTCAATATGAGAGACGAGACCGTTTACGATGCTGTGGTTTTTGGCTGCGACCGTCAACGAAGAAAGCCCGATAAGAAACTCCTGATAAGCACGGACAGACTCACTTCTTTCCGCTCTCCGCCGTCTTGCCTCCCTCAGTACATCAGCACGGGTAGGCTTCCCTTTGGGAGCGGTTTCCTCCGCGCCGGACTGCTCAGGTTCGTTTCCATCAAGCCCTTCAAAGAGTGCCTGCATCTCTGCGTCCTCCTCATTGGGGGCCTGCGTTTCAACGCTCTCTGCGGTGGAGGATTGGACGTTGCTCTGTTCCTCAGCGGGAGCCTGCACTTCAGCGTTTTCCTCGATTGAAGCAGCTGCTCCATCTTTTTTGACCATTGCTATTGCCTCCTTTGCGTTATTTGGGGCATCTTAATGCCCTACGCTTTTATTATTACAACCTTTCATTCAAAAGTCAATTTTTTCGCGGATTTTCAAAAGTAAAAGACCTATGAACGGAATCCCGCTCATAGGCCTTCTTCTTGTTTTTCAATGATTACCCGATGATAGTGAGTACATAGGACGACTCAATGTCCGTTCTCGGAATCAATCCGACAATGGAGCTGCGGCTGTCAAGGCTGTTGTTTCTATTATCCCCCAGCACAAAGTAATAGTCCTCCTCCACGGTGAGAGGAAACGATATGCCATCGTCATATTCGATGTTGGTCGGGGTGTTCGTGTACGGTTCACTCAGCGCGATTCCGTTGCGATAGACCACCCCCTGTTCGAAATCAATGTCGATGGTATCACCGGGGCAACCAATAATACGCTTAACGATATTTTCATCCAGACCGCTCGAATTGCAAACAACAATGCTCTCAAACTCCAGATTCGGCTTAATGTGATTTGTCAGAATCACACTATTGTCCGCAAGCGTCGGCACCATAGAAGGGCCGGACACCACAACAACATTGAACAGGATTCGGAACAAAAGAAGAGCGATAATAAGCCCCTCCAGGGAACCCTTGAGCACTTCACGGCTCCATACAGTGCGGTTGGTGAGATTTCGTTCTTTCATTGGAATCACCTCTTCTTTACGCTTATATTATACCACACTTTATCTTATTTGTAAAGTATCGAATGAAGTGACCTTACATACAACGGCGCAAGCAAAAAGGCACGTCAACGAAATGTTGGCGTGCCTGTGGCCTGTGCTGATATTACCGCATCCCCGGCAGCTTCCCCGACATTCTCGGTTTCCCTGTAGTCGGCGTAGAACTGAAGCTGCGCTTCGGCGGTGCTGGGCGCTTCCCACCCTGCGCTACATCTTCTGCTTCGGCAGGCGTGGGGGCTTCCTTCGGTTTGCTTATGTCTTCCTGCTGCGGTTCTGTTTCGTCCTCGGCGCTTTCCAAGTCGATATCTGCGTTCGGCTTTGCGTCAACGGACAGTACCGGCTCCTGCTGTGCAGGTGGTGCTGAAGGTTCGACCGCCTGCTCCTCGTCTGTCTCGTCTACCTCGATGTATTCATCACCGCAGTCCTCGACCTCTATCACATCGTCATCGGAGCCTTTCTTATTTATCTCCTTGACGTATGCAATAACGGCATCCTTGCTCTCTTCCCAAATGCTTTGTACTGGTATCGAGTTGCACATCCCCGTGTACGAACGGTCTACCTCGTTGATGTGCGGATGCGTGATATTGAAAGTGTCCAGAATATTTTGCTGACGCTGATAAAACAGCTCTCGCCCCTCTTTGTCGGTGATGGGTGGGATTTCACGGAAGTCAAAATTGCTGAGTTTCTTGGCGTCCGTATGAAGCGTGTGGGGGTATTTTTTCGCAAGTATAGGGTTATGCCCCTGAAAGATAATGATGCTGTCGTTCTTCCCCATCTTAAATGCTTCATCCAGCCCCACCAGCGCACGCTTACCTTCGCCAGATGACCAGTTGTGAAGGAACTCGTTGTTTTTCAGCAGCGTTTCCATCGCCTTATGCTGGTTGGTCCGGACGTTTACGGTCGTATCACCGATACGAGAGGACACCATTTTCGCGGTAAATTCGTCGTTGATACCAAGGCTCACTAATGTCGAGCAGTTACTCAGGAGGGTTGCCCAGGTTGTCTGGTAGTTGTTCTGAAGCTGGGTGATGTCCTGAAATATCATGCAGACATTCATGGCACGCTTTCGAATCGTCGCCATTTTTCGGTCAAAATCCGGAATCGTGCCGATGGACGGAAACTCGTCCAGCAGGAAATCAACAGGGACATCGAGCTTACGGTCCTTGCCGTTATTATCCGCGTCGTTGATAAGGGTAATGAACAGCATGGAGAAGAACAGGGATACGATGAATTTGTAGGTGTCATGGCTGTCAGGGAAAATGCAGAAATAAGCGCAAGGCTGCTTTCCGGGCAGAGACATATCAATGCAGGGGGTGGAGAGCAGCGTCCGCACTTTTGCGTCATCCATAACCCCGATATCTGCCGCAAGGTTCACAATGAGGTTGCCGCGAAGATTCGGTGAGGACTGCTTGAAGGTCATGTACGGTCCGACGCAGGGTTGTTCCTCCGGCGTAAGACTGTCCGGGTCAAACATCATATCCAGATATGTCTCTCCCCCTGGGTTCTTGAGCATCTGATGGACAGAGTTGATATTTTTCTTCTCAGGCGGGTAGTCATGTCCAAGCGCAACGCGCAGAAGGAGCGCCTTCAGAAGAGATTTCGGCCCGCTCTCGTAAATGCCAGCACTCCCTCCGGCGTTGGAAATAATAACATTTGCAAAAATCTCTGCATTTTCGCCAATACGTTCCGGGTCTGCCAAAAGTGAGTCCATACAGTTCCAGCCGTCGCTCTTGCTGATATTGTGCAGGTCGAAGCGTCGCACGACATATCCGTTGTCCATGAAGTACCTTGCCATATCTGCGTAAAGACCGCCGTCCGGGTCTGTGAATATCAGGGATTCCCGGCGTTTTACCGCCTGGAAAGCGTAGTTCTTTGTAAAGGTATAGGTCTTGCCGCAGCCTGACGCGCCGATGACGGCGATGTGCCGGTTCGCACGGTTCGTTTTATCCTCTCGGAATACAATGGGGTAGCGGCCTGTCTCGTCCAGCTGTCCGAGGATAGTGCCAACTGCCTGCGGCTCATGCTGGATGATGGCGACATCCTCGTATTCTTTCGGGTCCTCAAAGTGCGCTTCTCCGTATGTCTTGCGGCCAATCGCCATGGAAAACAAGCGACCCATCTTATCGACGCCCGCTTCCTCGGAAGCGGAGTATGCCATCAGGATGGAAATGCCAATACCGATGAAAAGAAAACAGCCGAGGAACATCTTCCACGGAAAGCCGTACTCACCGAAGAGGCGAATCAAACGGAACGGGTTGAGCGTGGACTTCACTACGGAAATGCTGAGAACAATCCCCGTCATGTAAATGGACAATACGAGGACTACCAGCAATGCGATTTTCAGTCTGCGAATCAGATTCTGCTGTTGTTGAGTCATGGTCACTTACCTCCTCACCGTCCGCCGTAAGCGGGCCAGTATGTATTTTGCGCGAGATTGCCTCGCTCCACAGAATCTCCGACGCCATCACGCGGACGCTCAAATTTCAGGCACCACAGGAGTCCGGCCTCATACGCGCCATCTGATGTATTAGGCAGGTCCATGATGGCGTTCCACGCTGTACGCTCCGAAGATTCGATTTCGGTCTTGAAAAACCAGAGCTGTCCTTCTATAGAGTCTTCAGCAAAACCATTTTCCTGCAAAAAACTCAGTAGTGCTGTCTTTCTGCTATAGGACCACTGGCATAAACCATAACCTTCGCCCAGTCCATCTCCGTATGCGTTTTTATCCTCATGTCTTGCCGGGTTAAAACCAGATTCATTTTGGATATTTGCCATAACCCCGCAGGCGGCAGCATTGTTCAGGCCAAGCTCCTCTGTCAGGAACGAGAACACCTTCTCCTTGTTGGTGCCGCCCTGGATTTCCCAAAATGCTGTTTCAGGATATT
>ERZ1505052.409-NODE-409-length-12128-cov-3.944339_pt1 | contig 12128 bp, 9 predicted proteins | sample MGYA00571781_ERZ1505052 | MGnify/ENA primary metagenome ERZ1505052 (study PRJEB39906, sample SAMEA3182110) | gut metagenome | biome: human; feature: gut; material: Stool; isolation source: human stools | place: Canada | collected 2013-04-23 ...
AGAACTGGAACGACTGAAAACGCCCTCCTCCCTGGCGGCGGCATTGACCCCGCTCATGGAGGAAATCAACAAACGCGTGCGCTTCCTGAATGAGCTGGGACTCTCCTACCTGTCCCTGGACCGCCAGGCAAACACCCTCTCCGGAGGCGAACTGCAGAGGGCGCGCCTGGCTTCCCAGCTGGGAGGCGGCCTTTCCGGAGTCCTTTACATCCTGGACGAACCCACGGCCGGACTGCACCCCGCCGATACGGACCGCCTGCTCCGCGCTCTCCGGACGCTCCGGAACCAGGGCAACACAGTACTGGTCGTAGAGCATGATGAACAAATTCTAACCGCGGCGGATCACCTGGTGGACATGGGCCCCGGCTCCGGAACCAACGGAGGCCGTATTCTGGCACAGGGCTCCCTTGCGGAGATACTGGAAAATGCCGAAAGCCCCACCGGAGAATGGCTTTCAGGCAAGCGAAATATGCCCGCCTCCGGACGCAAGACGGCTCCTGCGGAGCGTCTGGTCCTGACCGGAGCGGACAAACACAACCTCAACAATGTCACTCTGAATATCCCGGTTGGTACATTGACCTGCATCTCCGGCCCTTCCGGTTCAGGGAAATCCACCCTTGTCCGGGACTGTCTCATCCCCGCGGTCAGGCAAGCCCTTTCCGGGAAAAAGGATATTCCGCGCCGCGTGCAGGGAACGGAGCACTTCAACCGCCTTGTCGTCATCGACCAGTCGCCCATCGGCAAAACGCCGCGTTCCACGCCGGCCACCGCTACCGGCCTGCTCCAGGTGCTGCGCCCCCTTTACGCACAGCTCCCCCTTTCCAAGCAGAGGGGATACACGGCGGCGCGCTTTTCCCCCAATATTCGCGGAGGCCGTTGTGAACGGTGCCAGGGAACGGGCATGATTGAAGTGGATATGAACTTCCTGGGAAATGTGGCCATGCCCTGCGACGCCTGCCACGGGCAATGCTACAACAGGGAAACGCTGGAAATCACCTGGAAAGGGAAATCCATTGCCCAGGCGCTGGCCCTGACCGTGGACGAAGCGGCGGAATTCTTTTCCTCCCTGCCCAGAGCCGCCGCCATCCTGAAAAGCATGCAGGACGTAGGGCTGGGATACCTCAATCTCAACCGCAGGGCGGACACCCTTTCCGGCGGAGAATCCCAGCGCATAAAAATAGCTGCGGAACTGGCCAAAGCCCCGTCCTGGAAACTGGCGGAAGACGGGAAAAGGGCCCTGTTCATTCTGGACGAACCCACCAGCGGCCTTCACTTCAATGAAGTGGCCCTTCTCCTGGCAGCCCTTTTCCGTCTGAGGGATGCCGGGCACACCATCCTCTGCGTAGAACACCACAAGGACCTGCTCAATGCCGCGGACTACCTGGTGGACATGGGCCCCGGTGCTGGCAGGCACGGCGGCAATATCGTGGCCGAGGGCTCCCCCGCAGATGTAGCGTCCAATCCGGAATCGCCCACTTCTCCCTGGCTCGTCCCCCGTTAACAACGGCAGCCCCTGAAAATCATTCATCTGTCCTGTCCTCCGGACATCCCGTTCCCGGCGTCTTCGGGAAAAAATCTGCCTCCCGGAGTTTATTCGTCTCCTTCCCCTATTTATTATCTTGACGACCTCCCTGTTTTTTAACAAAAAAGGAATTACGTATTCCTTTTTCCTATGACTCTCCGTTTCCTCTCTTCGGCTCTGGCGGCGTTGTTACTTCCCGGAACGCTTCATGCCGCGCCCGTATTCCTTGAAAACGTCTCCGAATCCGGCGGATGGTATGATTGCAATAAAAAAACCAAATGGACATGGGGGACCAAGCCCCACCCCACCAACCCGTTAAATCCTCCGGTTTCCGCACGGCCCACAGAATGGCTGTACCTTCCTTATGACCAGAATATCTGCTGGGCGGCGGCGGCATCCAACGTTCTCCAATGGTGGCAGGATACCAGAAGCGACCTGAAATCCACCACGCCCAACGGGAAATCCGCCACTTACGATGTCATGCCGCAGGTCGCCCAGCTGGCCATTTACCAAACCATCTCCACGAACTGGACAAACAGCGGAGGCTCCGTGGAACAGGCCTACAACTGGTGGGTCAACGGCGGGATGCTGGATACCACCGCCTATCCGAGCCTTTCTACGACGACAGCTCCCGGAGGATACTGGAAAGAGCTGGGACTGACAGTCCCGCAGTCCTCAAGCGGAGGAGCTGTTGACAACCCCTTATTTTCCGCATACAGCTTCTGGGAAGGAGACACCAGAAGCGGCGTTTACCAGAAACTGACAAACAGCATCAACAACAACTGGGGAACCACGCTGACCGTCGGGGAAGAAGGGAGAGGCCACGCCATCACCATGTGGGGCTACGACACGGACAAAGACGGCAATCTGATTATCTACCTGACGGATTCGGACGACTACGCTGTGGAAATGTTCCGCCAGAAAGTAGTCGTGAACGACTATACGGACGAATACGGCTCCTCCCACTGCGATATTTATCTGACCAGCCTGGATGGAGAAAACGACGTGTACAGTTATAATTACGAGGAAGCGGGACTGTCGGGCATCCGCCTGGGGGAAATACAGAGCTTCACCGCTCCGCTGGGAGATCTGAGAATCCCGGAACCCGGCGCCGGAATCCTCTTCCTCTGCGGTTCATTCCTTGCCCTGTCCCGCCGCAGGCGCGCTGGACGGTAACGCTTTCCGAACTCCGGCCCCAATAAAAACGGGTCTTGATTCTTATGGGGGAAATGTGCAGAATCGGTGAGCGCACAAGTTCAGGAGAGCAAAAATTGTCCCAGTGTTCCCCAGTGCGGTTACCTGTGAAATGAATGACGCTTCCCACAACCACGGCGAGCAGGAAAACACCGTCTCCACCTATTCCGTCGACGTAGAAACCCTTCAGCAAATAGCTCTGAAAGGAGACGCCCAGGCACTGTTCCAGCTGGCAATCAACTACGAACAGGGGCGCGGGGTGGCGGAAAACCAGCAGGAAGCTTTCTACTGCTACCAGCAGGCGGCGGAACTGGGCCACGTTACCGCCCAGCTCAATCTGGGATGGGCCTATTCCAACGGCATCGGCGCCCCTCAGGACAACGACAAGGCCTTTTACTGGTACCGGAAAGCCGCCGAACAGGGGCACCCCACCGCGCAATTTGACCTTGGGTTCTGCTATGTCAACGGCTTGGGAGTGGAAAAAGACGAACACCAGGCCATCGGGTGGTACAAAAAAGCGGCGGAACAGGGCCATGCGGTAGCCCAGCTCAACCTCGGCTGGATTTATGCCAACAGCCCCAGCCGGAAAAACTGGGAACAGGCCGTATACTGGTACAAGCAGGCCGCGGAACAGGGAGACCCCCGCGCCCAGTATAACCTGGCCTGGTGCTATGGCAACGGAAGCGGGACCCCCAAAAACCCGCGGAAAGCCGCTTACTGGTATGAAGAAGCCGCCATGCAGAACCACGCTACGGCCCAATACAATCTGGGCTGGTGCTATGAAAACGGTTTCGGCGTGGAGCCGGATCTGGACAAAGCGCTGGTGTGGTATCACAAATCAGCCCTTCAGGGCCAGATTACGGCCCAATACACGCTGGGATGGTGCTACGGCAACGGCCGGGGCATGGAAGTGGACATGGCCAAAGCCGTCCACTGGTACACCAAAGCCGCAGAACAGGGGCATACAACAGCCCAGCTCAACCTGGGGTGGTGCCATCTGAACGGAAAAGGAACGCCCGTCAACCGGGAAGAAGCCCTGAAATGGTACCTTAAGGCGGCAGAACAGGGCAACGCCACAGCCATGTTTAATGTGGGCAACTGCTACGCCCACGGCTACGGCATTGAGCAGGACGATAAACAGGCGGAAGAATGGTATCTGAAAGCCGTCCGGCACGGCAACAAAAAGGCCGCCAGCGCCCTGCGCCATCTGGCTTCCAAACAGGAAAAAGAGAAAAAACGGACTCGGAGGACTGAAAAGTCGTTTTCCTGCCTGCCTCCCCGGGAAATCCCATCTCCTTGACGTGGATCCGGTCATCAACACATGCGGGAAAACATGTCCCCGCCCGGAAATAGATACCTGACAGCCGTCAAAACCCCGGACAGTCATCGCCGCCTCTTCCTTCCGTCCGCCGGGCCTTTTCGGGACAGCCGTTCCACGGCCTCCGGAAGCCGGGACGCGCCATCGCCGCCCAGCGCGGCGTCAATATCTTCCAGCGCATGAATCAGGTCAATGACCTCCCGGCGGGGCAAGGCGCCCCCGGCCGGCACGCAGAAATGAGTGCGGCACGCTAACGGCCTGCCTTCATAAATCATGCATTTTCTCTGCCCGCTTAAAAAAGGGCAGCTCCCGTCCGGAGGCAGCTCCAGCCGGGTACGTCCGGAAGCGCGCCACGCCTTCCAGGCCACCCATGCCTCACCCAGCGTTACATGCGGCGTCTCCCCGGTCAGGCGGAACCGGCAGCAATCCGCAGCGCCGGTACAGAAACGCTGGGCGCGGGAAGCGCGGAAAGCGCCTTCATCCAGAAGGCGCCGCACCTCCATCAGCATCCCGGCGGAGGGAGCCATTCCCCCCGCCTTTCCCTGGCGGCATTTGCCACGCGCCATGACTGAACCGGTTAACAGGTCAGGCCGTCCGCCTTCGCCTGGTTCCAGTACGCATACTCGGAACGGTTGAAATCCACGTATTCCGGAGACAAATCCGTGGTATACACCGTATGGGAAAACTCGCCCCGATTCAAATTGATATCCACCTGGAACGCGGGAACCTGCACGGCCTGCCGCAAATCGTCGGACGGAGTATCCGCCTGCACGCCGCCGCGGCAGGCGGCCAAACCGGCGATGTCGATGTCTATCTTCTCTTCGTCCACCTTTGCTCCGCAGTAGCCCACAGCATGAATAATGCGCCCCCAGTTGGGATCGTTCCCGTTCCAGGAACTCTTCACCAGGGAAGACTTGGCTACGGCTTCCGCCGCTTTTTTAGCTTCATCCTCCGTGCGGCCTCCCGTCACATGCACGGTGACGAACTTAGTCACCCGCTCTCCGTCCTGCACGATGTGCTTGGCCAGTTCCAGCATCACATGGGCCAAAGCCTGCTGGAATGCGTAAATATCTTCCGGAGTTTCCAGCTTCACGCCGGATGCCCCATTCGCCATCACCAGAACCGTGTCATTCGTGCTCATGTCTCCATCAATGGTGATGCAGTTAAAAGAACTCTTCACTCCGGACTGGACGCACAGCTCCAGCACATCGCGGGAAACGCCCGCATCCGTCGTGATAAAACACAACATGGTCGCCATGCAGGGATTGATCATGCCCGCCCCCTTGCAGCAGGCGCCGATGCGCACGGGTTTACCCTGCACTACAAACTCAATGGCAATGATTTTCTCCTTCGTGTCGCTGGTCATCACGGCCTGGGCCACCTCATGCCCCTTGTCACGGGAAAGCCCCTCCGCCAATTCCGGAAACTTCGGGTAAATGCGCATCATAGGCATTGGCAGGCCAATCACGCCGGTGGAACATACGGCCACTTCTGCAGGCTTCAGCCCCAGAAGCTCCGCAACGCTGCGGCATTCGCCCCTGGCGTCCTCCACCCCACGGGTTCCGGTGCAGGCGTTCGCGTTCCCGCTGTTCGCTACGATGGCGCGGATATTTCCTTTCCGGAGATGCTCCCGGCTCACCTTCACGCAGGCGGCCTGCACGCGGTTGGTCGTAAACGTTCCTGCGGACACGCAGGGTTCCGTGGAATAAATCAGGGCCAGATCCAGACGCGTGGCTGTAGGCTTCTTGATGCCGCAGCTTACGGCGCTCCCCAAAAATCCCCGGGGCGCGCAAACGCCCCCGTCAACCGGAATATAGGATGAATCATTCATCGTCTTGAAAGTGTCTTTCAACATATCAAAAAGCTACAGAACCCACAAGCCTTCCGTTTCATCAAATCCGCACATGATATTGAAGGACTGAACGGCCTGGCCCCCCGCCCCCTTCACCACATTATCCTCCGCGCTCATCAGAATCACGCGGTTCGTGCGGGGATCATAAGCCCAGCCAATGTCCACGCAGTTCGTCCGCGTTACATTCTTGGTATCCGCAGGCTGGTTGCGCCCCAGAAGGCGGACGAACGGGGCCGCGGCATAAGCTTCTTCCAGCAGGCGGCCGACGCATTCGGGGTCCGCCCTCTTTTTCACTTTGGCCGTAATCGTGGAGCAGATGCCCGTATTAACGGGAATCAGATGGGGGGTAAAGGACATCACCACCGTTTCCCCCGCGGCATGGGAAAGCTCCTGTTCAATTTCGCTCAAATGGCGGTGTTTCGGCACTCCGTAGGCATGAAAACTCTCATTGCACTCGCAGAACAGCAGCGGAATGGACGCCTTGCGCCCCGCTCCGCTCACGCCGCTGCCGGAACAGACCACCACGTCCTCCGGCTCCAGCATGCCCGCCTTGAACAAGGGAATGAGAGGCAAAAGAATGCTGGTGGGATAGCAGCCGGGAGAAGCCACAATGCGCGCCCGGGCAATCTCCTCCCGGCGCCACTCCGGCAAGCCGTACACGGCCTCCTGCATCAGGGCCGTGTCCGGGTGGGGGTTCCCGTAATACTCTTCGTACACCTCCGGGCTGTCCAGACGGAAATCCGCGCTCAGGTCAATCACGCGCACACCCCTGTCCACCAGGCCGCGGGCATAGGAAGCAGCCACGCCATGAGGCAGGGCCAGAAAAGCGACCTCCGCCCCAGTAGCGGCAATCGCCTCCACATCGGAATCCGTAAACTTCAGACCGGAACCCGGAACCTGACGGAAACGGGGAAAAACCTCCCACAACGGCTGCCCGGCATACTGGCGGGAAGTAGCGCACACCAGCTTCACCCCGCGATGGTTCAGCAGGATGCGCAACAATTCCTGCCCGGTGTAGCCACTGGCCCCGACGACTGCAACTTGAACTTGCTTCATGACAAAAAAGGTATGCTATGAAAAAAGACTCTTGCCAACACTAAAGTTTTCCTATATACACCTCGCCGTCACGAGACACGACCCCGGTCGGTCCGAGTTCATCGGGTTGTAGCGCAGTCTGGTAGCGCACCTGCATGGGGTGCAGGGGGTCGCAGGTTCGAATCCTGTCAACCCGACCATTTTCCCATTCGTGAGGCCTTGCAGAATGAAGTATTCTGCAAGGCCTCAAACTTTTTTGCTCTGCGCGGTATTCCATCCGGTCCTATGGTTCCGCCATGCACCTTGCCATGCATCACATTCCGGATGCATGACAATTTTCCAAAACCAAACATACACCGCCCTCAAAGCAGGAAGTCTGATCCTCCCTCCCTTTGGAAAAATTAATCGGGAAAATTATCACAAGATACATTCCCTCCCTCTTGCTAATAAACAAAAAAATCCTGGGTATTTGCCGGGTTCATGCCATTCATATTCATTGCCATTTCCTCTCCGACCGGCCCGCTACTCCGCTTCCCTGCCGTGAGACAGGACAAACCGGAACCGGGAAGAAACAGTTTTTTATTGCGTTGCAGGCAGGTAAATCATATACCCCGCCGGTTCAGACTTCACCTTTTCCCCCTTGCTTTCATGCCATCCATTTCCTTTCTGAATCATCTCGGAGCCCTGCTGACGCTTTGGCTTCTCCTATGCTGCGGCGCACCAGCGGCGGAAAACGGCAGAATCCTGATGGTGACGGAAGCGACTTTCCCTCCCTACGAATTCCGGGACGGAAACACCATCCTGGGCATTGACCCGGAAATCATGCGGGAGGTAGCCCGGCGCACCGGCAGGGAGCTGGTCATTGAAGACATGAGCTTTGATTCCGTGATTACGGCTGTAGTTTCCGGGAAGGCGGACGTAGCCGCCTCCGGAATCACGGTTACGCCGGAACGCAGGAGGAAAGTGGACTTCTCCATTCCCTATGTGGAAGCCGCTCAGGTTATCATCGTTCCCAAAGGTTCTCCCATCCGGAAGCGGGAAGATATCCGTGGCAAAAGAATTGGAGTGCAGCACGGGGCCACGGGAGACATTTACGTCACACGGAACATCCAGCAGCCGGAACGCTTCCCTAACGGAGCGCTGGCTGTGGCCGCCGTGGCGGCAGGCAAGGTGGACGCCGCCGTCATTGACCAGGATCCGGCAAAAATGTACGTAGCGGGCAATGAGCGGCTGGAAATTCTGCCGGAACCCCTCACTTCCGAATCCTACGCCATTGCCGTCCGTAAGGGAGATACGGTTCTCCTTCAGGATATTAACGACACCATTGCAGCATTGAAAGCCTCCGGAAAGCTGGAGGAAATACGGAACGCTTATGCGGCCATGCAGGTTAAATCCGCTGCCGGTCCCGAACAACACGCTTCCGGAGGGGGCTGGCTGGAAAATACATGGCTGGACCTGAAAGAATCCTTTTATGTCAATTTCATGCAGGAAGGCCGCTGGAAATACCTGACCAACGGCTTTCTGGTGACGGTGGAGGTCTCTTTCTTTTCCGTTCTGCTGGGCATTCTGGTGGGCTTTGTGGTGGCCGTCATCCGCGCCACGCATGACAAAACGGGCAATCTCCGTTTCCTGAATGCCCTCTGCAAACTGTACCTGACAGTCATCCGCGGCACGCCGGTGGTCGTTCAACTGCTCATGATCTATTTTGTCATCTTCGGCTCCGTGGATGTCAGCAAAGTGTTGGTGGCCGTGGTGGCCTTCGGCTTCAACTCAGGAGCCTATGTAGCGGAAATCATCAGAGGCGGTATTATGTCCATTGACAAAGGACAATTTGAAGCCGGGCGCAGTCTCGGCCTGGGATATGCCCAAACCATGATTTACATTATCCTGCCCCAGGCCTTTAAAAATGTACTTCCCTCTCTGGGAAACGAATTTATCGTACTGTTGAAGGAGACCAGCGTCTCCGGCTATATCGCCCTCCAGGACCTGACCAAGGGCGGCGACATCATCCGGAGCCAGACTTATACCGCCTTCATGCCGCTGACGGCCGTGGCCCTGATTTACCTCTCCGTGGTCATGCTGTTCAGCTGGATGCTCGGCAAACTGGAAAGAAAACTGAAAAACAATGAATGAACATCCTGGAAACACTCCCATGTTCCAAATCAGCCATTTGGTTAAGGAATTCAACTCCGTGCCGGCAGTCAACGATGTCACCACGAAAATTGACCGGGGTGAAGTGGTCTTCATCGTAGGCCCGTCCGGTTCCGGTAAAAGCACCTTCCTGCGCTGCCTGAACCTGCTGGAGGAACCGACCTCCGGAGAAATCCGTTTCAAGGGAAAGCTGATTACCTCTCCCGGAACGGACGTCAATCAATTCCGCCAGCACGTAGGCATGGTTTTCCAGCATTTCAATCTTTTCCCGCACCTGACCATTCTGGAAAATATCACCATCGCCCCGGTTAAAACGGGACGCTCCAGCAGAAAGGAGGCAGCAGACCAGGCGGAAACCCTTCTCCAGCGCATTGGGCTGTACGGCAAGAGGCACTCCTATCCCCTCCAGCTTTCCGGAGGCCAAAAGCAGCGCATCGCCATCGTGCGCGCCCTAGTCATGAATCCGGATGTCATCCTGTTTGACGAGCCGACATCAGCCCTGGACCCGGAAATGGTGGGAGAAGTGCTCTCCCTGATGAAGGAGCTGGCGCAGGGAGGACTGACGATGGTAGTGGTTACCCATGAAATAGGGTTCGCGCGGGAGGTGGCTTCCCGCGTCCTGTTCATGGATAAAGGGAAAATTGTGGAAGAAGGGCCTCCGGACCGCGTTATCGACCGCCCCGCCAATCCCAGGCTGCAGGAGTTTTTTTCCAAGGTGCTCTGACACGGGCAGTTCTGGAAAAAATACAGGGGAAAGGAGGAAGAACCTCTCTCTTACCGCCTGCGCCTATAAACCAAGCAATTTGGAATAACCTTCTCTTTCCTTCCCCGGACAACGGGAAGCCTCTGTTCTCTACAACATGATCTCCACGTTATAAGACTCGTCAATCAACAGATAGTCACAGCCATAGAACCTGCATTTTTCAAGATTGTCCCTGTTTTCACGCAGCAACTCTTCCTGCGTAACAGGAGAACTCTCCATGCGCCGTTCAATCGCATTCTCATGGTTCAGGATATCATGGTAATGCCTTTGAATATAATTTTCTGAAAAAATAAGGCATACATACCGTATCCGTTCCCGGCAAGCCTGCGTAAAATCCTTCTTCCAGTCAAAGGGAATATAGCAACCTTCCACCACTAAATTTTGGCCGTTTTCAATCGCGGTCTTTACTATTTCTTTGATAATGCCCCAGAGGAAGGGAGTCAGCTCTTCATCGGGGATTTCAGGGGAGAAAGGGCATATCCCGCTGCGTATCAACCCCATCTTTAAATGGTCAATGGATAAATAGGGATAGGAATATTTTTCAAGCACCCGCTGCGCCGCGAGTGTTTTCCCTGTATGCGTGCTACCGCCAATCAAAAGAATCATAAGACTTCCCTCCCTGGCATTTCATAAGAAAGAACCCCAATCTTTCCCATGCAGCCAATATCCGGCATCCTCTCATATTCGTTGGTGATATCCATACTTAACCAGTTGCCAACATACTCACAGGATTCTCTGCATGCAGTGCATTCCGTAAAATAATCACCTTGAACATCAATCGTAAGCAATGCCTGCATCAGCTTGCTCTCTCTTCATTTTTTCAGTTCCTTCCGGAACGGACAAGAAAAAACACAAGGTCTCCTGCCCCTCTCCGTTGCCCGCCGGAATAAAAGCTGTTACGGTTCTCGTCCGCAGAAATAAAAATAACCTTCCTACAGCAAAGCCTTTGCCGTTTCCGGCAAAGGCTTTGAACACGGCGGCCCATTACGGGCACAAAACGGGAACCGCCCTAATTGCCGTAAGAGGATTCCACGCGCCTGGCTACGTCGCGGTAGCCGTACTCGGCGTCGTAAATCTGCTGGAATGCAGCAAGGGATTCCCCCTTCTTGCCCTGCTTTTCATAAAGCAAGCCAATCATGTAAAGGATTTCCTTCTTGGTGTCATTCATTTCTATTAATTCCTTATTGGCTTCCTCCAGCTGGCGCAGGGCCATATCATGCATGTTCTTGGCGTCATAGCACTTGCCGAGCAACAGCATGGCGCGGATGCGGATATGGGGGTTGTTGCGGGCACGCTGGAGTTCCGGAATGGCTTCCGTGTAATTGCCGCAGTCGAAGAGGGCCTGGCCCAGCTCAAAACGGGTTTGCGGGTCCGTGGGGTTGTTTTCCACACGCTGGCGGCACAAAGCCACCTGCTGCTCCGCAGCTTCCTTGCTAAACTGGGCAAGCTGTTCCTGAAGTTCCTTATTATCCGGCTCCGCGGCAGCGCGGCGGCGGATTTCCTCCACCTGGGCCTTGCGGCAGCGCTCATTCATTTCCGAGGCCTTGTTTTCCAGGGAAATATCATTGTTGCTGAGGCTGAACGCGTAATTATAGAAGGAATAGGCATTGGCCCAATCTTCCATTTGTTCATAAACGCCGGCAATGTCGCGCACGACGGCCAGATCCTGCTGGTTCTGGGCGTAACGGGCGGAAAGAAGCCCCAGGCGCTCTTCCAGTTCCGCACGGGTGAGCCCTTTCTTGTCGCTCTTGTCCAGGGTGTTCGTTTCCGATGAGTTCTTCATCACGTCCCGGAAGCTTTTAGCCTCCTCCCACTTTTGCTGCTGCATCGTGGCGCGCGCCATGCAGTCCTTTTCGCTCTTTACGGCCACACTGTCCGTGGGATCCAGCTTCACAAGGTCATGGTACACTTCCGCAGCCTGGGCCGGCATATCCCGGGAAACGTAATGGGAGGCCAGCATGTGGAGCATTTTCTTGTTGCCGGGATGCCCCTGGCGAACGGTCTCCAGAGCAAAAGCGGCCAGATCCGGGAAATTTACTTCCATGGCAGCCGTGTACAGGGCCTCGTTTACCGGAATGCTGTAAGGATCATTTTCCAATTCGTCTTCCAAAGCGGAAAGCTGGGTAGCCGCGTCCTTTTTGGAAGAAGTAAGCTTGCTGGTGCTGATTTTCATGCCGCTGAACAGCCCCCCTCTCTTGGCCTCCGGATTCAATTTGATTTCACAGGCGCGCAACGCCTTGCGGCCTTCCAGAAAACCGGGAAGCTGCTTTACCAGGGCCTTGAGCAGGCTGAC
>ERZ1505052.424-NODE-424-length-11874-cov-5.366021_pt1 | contig 11874 bp, 10 predicted proteins | sample MGYA00571781_ERZ1505052 | MGnify/ENA primary metagenome ERZ1505052 (study PRJEB39906, sample SAMEA3182110) | gut metagenome | biome: human; feature: gut; material: Stool; isolation source: human stools | place: Canada | collected 2013-04-23 ...
CCCGCTCTGCCCCTATCCAGGGCCTGTCCCCCTGCGGGCTCGCTCCGCTCGCCCCCCTGCCGCCCTCCTCAGGTCACCGAGGAGAGCCGCAGACTGCCGTCCTCATTGGCATAGAAGGCGAAAAGATACCCCTGGCAGTTCTGGGTATTCAGGTGGTCGCTGTAAATCTCGGCCTTCACCAGCGTCCTGCCGCTGCCGTCCTGGTAGCTGGGCCACAGCAGCAGGTGGGGCATGCTGCGGGCCGCCCGGCCCGGCAAAATGTACCCCTCGGCACCAAGATAGCTCTCATCCGGGGCAAAGCCAGTCAGGCCCATATACTTTTGGGCGGCGGCCGTCACTTCCTCAGCGGCAAAGGCGGTCTTGCCCTCATTTTCGGCATACAGCATAGTCAGGGCAAAGTCGGTGGCAGTGGCGCGGTCCAGCCAAAAGCTGCCGCTAAACCGCATGCCGCCCTCCGCCTGCAGGAACAATAAGGCCATTTCACAGGCGGGGTCATCCCTGTCCTCGCTGTAATTATAGGCAATCTTTTCCATCGGCTCGTAGTAGCAAATCACCGGGGTCTCCTGGCCCTGCTCCTGCTGCACGATGAGGAGATAATCCTCCTCCCCCTTGGCAAAAACGCCAAAGGCGTTTTCTACCGCCATGTGCACCCGGTACCGGCCACAGCCGTCATATTCCTCCAGCGTTTCGGTTATTTCGGCGGTGGGAATACTCATGCCGCGCCAGTTCTGGTAGGTTTCCGGGGCCTCGCCCGCACACGCCGCGATGGTCTCGATGTTATTTTCTACCAAGGCCGCCACAAATTTTTCGGCGATGGCACGGGTCTCCTCGGCGGCGGCTGTGGTCAGGTCGGCTTCCGCCGCAGGGATGCCCACTTCGGCCAGGCGCCAGCCTTCGGCTGTCTTTTGGGCGGTGCGGGTAAGGGGCAATATTTCGCCGGTGTGCAGGTTTTGCATCGTCACGGTGAAGGTCAGATTTTCGGCAGTTTCTTCGGTGATAGTTACACTTTCGGCATCGTAATCCCAGTAATAGCGGCTGAAAACCGGCCGGCTGCTTTTATACAGGCGGCCCTCCCGCTCCACAAAACGCGGGCGGCCGAGGGTATCCGCATTTTGCAGGAGGGCGGACACACACGCGGGCGTGTAGGTTTTTTCTACCAGTTGCTGTAAATCGGCGAGGGTGGCATAGCCGCCCGCAGGGTCCACGGGGAGGTACTCATCCTCGGTGAGTTCGCCCTGCTCCGGCAGGCCATCACAGTACCAGAGGTAGCCGACGATATAATCCCTGGTGAGCAGCTCCTGCAGCTCCTGCAGGGTGGTGAGGGGCTGCTGGGGCTGGGGAGAAGGCTGCCCGCTGCAAGCGGAGAGGGCCAGCAGCAGGGCCAGCAGCAGGGCGAAAAGGGAAAATCTGCGTTTCATTTTGGGGCTCCTTTCGGGGGATTCTGGGAATATTATACCACAGTTTGGGGCGGCGGTGTGAACAAACCGTAAAACCTGGCGGAGAAAAGTCCCTCCACTAATACGGCAAAAACGACCCTTTTTTGCATATGAGGGGTTAATAATTCACTTTTTTTCACGGAAAATTTACAATTGCGGGAAAATATGGGTGAGATTCGACTAAATGCTGGGCTATATTTACAGCAAAATAACAGGAAAAAGGAGCCCCCGAGGGGGCTCCCAAAATGAGGGGGATGGCTTATTTTTTGCGGGTGAGGACGGCCATGCCGAGCGCGGAGATGGCCATGAGGGCCACGGCCGCGGCGACCATGTCATTGGCACCGGTGGAGGGGTTCTTCTGGTCATCGGTCTTGGGGGTGTCCGCGGAGGGGGTGGTGATGACGATGGTGGAGGGGCGCACGGTACCAGGCAGGGCTGCCCACTCATCGGCATTCAGTTCGAAGGTCTTTTCATCCTTCTTGCTGCCATCGACAATCAGGACAGCCTTGTTGGGGACAATATCGTCCTTGGGAGTCCAGGGGGTCAGTGCCCAGTACTCGTCAGCAGTCTCGGTAGCGATGCAGCAGGTCAGGAAACCATAGCTCTTGGGAGTTACTCCCTGCAAGGTGGCAGTGGTCAGCAGGGTCTTGCCGCTGTACAGCTGCACCTGTACGCTGGACTCAAAGTTAACATTCTTCAGATCAACAGACACAGCGTTCTTCAGGACTCCGTTATCATGAGTGATGACGGCGCGCTCGATGCTGCCGCTGGAGGGGAGCGCAGTACCGGGCAGGTTTGCCCACTCATCGGCATCAAGCGTGAAGGTCTTCGTATCCAGTTCTTGTCCATCGACAACCAGGACAGCCTTGTTGGGGACAATATCGTCCTTGGGAGTCCAGGAGGTCAGTGCCCAGTACTCGTCAGCAGTCTCGGTAGCGATGCAGCAGGTCAGGAAACCATAGCTCTTGGGAGTTACTCCCTGCAAGGTGGCAGTGGTCAGCAGGGTCTTGCCGCTGTACAGCTGCACCTGTACGCTGGACTCAAAGTTAACATTCTTCAGATCAACAGACACAGCGTTCTTCAGGACTCCGTTATCATGAGTGATGACGGCGCGCTCGATGCTGCCGCTTGGTCCAGCCGCCAGCGCAGTGACGGGCAGCATGACGCAGACCATGAGAAGTGCCAGAGCAATACTTAGGAACTTTTTCATTGTGTAACCTCTCCTTTACTTTACCCGCAGGGAGTTCGTGTTTGCAGACAAACACGAATCGCCCCGGGGCGATTATTTTGGTAAGTTAAGGTTATTCCATTTTAAGACGAATGTCAAGTATTTAATGGGAAATTGAAGTAAATTTTCTAATTTAATGGGAAATTGAAGTAAATTTTCTAATAATAGAACATAATGGAAGATATTTTGACAAAAATCCCCCGGACAGTGCCGGGGGATGGGGGTTATACTTCCTGGATGATGGGGAGGATGACCGGCTTGCGGCGGGTGCGGCTGGCAATGAAATCGCCCAGCTCATCCCGGATGCGCCCCTTGATGGTGGCCCAATCGCGGAAGCCGTTCAGCTTGCACTTTTCCAGGGAATTGCGCACCACCACGGTGGCATCGGCCATCAGGTCCTCGTTATCCCGTACATACACAAAGCCGCGGGAGACGAGATCCGGGCCGGCCAGTACTTCGCCGGTGGCGTCATTGATGGCGCAGACCACCACGATGAGGCCGTCATCGGCCAGCAGCTTGCGGTCCCGCAGCACCACGCTGCCCACATCGCCGACGCCAAGACCATCCACCAGCACGCGGCCGCTGGGCACCATGCCGGTAATCTTCATATCCACGCCATCGGTTTCCACTACCTTGCCGATATCACTGATGATGATATGCTCGGCGGGGATGCCCATGCTGGCGCCAACGCCGGCATTTTTCATCAGGTGCTTGTATTCACCGTGCATCGGCATAAAGAACCGGGGCTGGGTGAGGGAGAGCAGCAGGCGGGTCTCATCCTGGCAGGCGTGGCCGGAGACATGCACATCGTACATCCGCTCGTAGATGACATCGGCGCCCAGCTTCATCAGCTCGTTTACCACCTTGCCCACGCTTTTTTCATTGCCGGGGATGGGGGTGGCGGAGATGATGATGCAGTCATTGGGGCCTATCTTGATATTGCGGTGGCTGCCGATGCTCATGCGGGTCAGGGCGCTCATGGGCTCGCCCTGGCTGCCGGTGGTGATGAGGACGATCTCCTCATCGGTGTAGTCCTTTAGGTTATCGGCATCGATGAGGACGCCGGCGGGAATGGTGAGGTAGCCCAGCTCCTGCGCGATGGCCACGACATTGACCATGCTGCGGCCGAATACCGCTACCTTGCGCCCGAACCGGACGGCGGTATCCACCACCTGCTGGATGCGGTGCACATTGCTGGCGAAGGTGGCGATGATGATGCGCTTATTGGCTGCACGCTCAAAGAGCTTTTCAAAGCTCTCGCCCACGATGCGCTCGCTGGGGGTGGAGCCGGGTTTTTCGGCATTGGTGCTATCGCTGAGGAGGGCCAGAACGCCCTCGCTGCCCAGTTCGCCAAAGCGGACCAGGTCGATGGGCTCGCCGGAGATGGGGGTGAAATCCACCTTGAAATCGCCGGTGTGGACGATGAGCCCCGCCGGGGTACGGATGGCAAAGGCACAGGCATCGGGTATGGAATGGTTGACACGGACGAACTCGACGCTCATGGTGGTGCCGGCCGGGATGGTATCGCCGGGCTTGACGGTATTCAGCTTGCACTGATTGAGGATGCCGTGCTCCTTGAGCTTGCCGCTGATGAGCCCGATGGTAAGGGCGGTGGCGTACACCGGGGCCTTGATCTGCTTGAGCAGGAAGGGCAGGGAGCCGATGTGGTCCTCGTGCCCGTGGGTGATGAAGATGCCGCGGACCTTGGCCGCGTTTTTCTCCAAATAGGTGAAATCCGGGATGACCAGATCGACACCGGGCAGGTCGTCATCCGGGAAGGCGGAGCCGCAATCCACAACAAGGATATCCTGCTCGGTCTCAAAGACAGTCAGGTTCTTGCCGATCTCGCCCAGGCCGCCCAGGGAAATGATCCTGAGCGGGGGGCGGCGGGTGCCGTCGGCCTTTTTGCCGCGGCGGGTGCTGCGGTTGGGCTGCTGCGCGGCAGCGGCAGGCTTTTTGCTGCCGCCCTTGGCAGCGGGCTGCTTTTTGGCAGGCTCGCTTTTGGCGGGCTTGTTCTGCGCCGCGGGCTGGGTCTGCTTTTTGGGCTCATTCTTCGCGGCGGCCTTGGGCTGCTGCTTGGGCTTGCCCTCCGCCTTGCCCTTGGCGGAAGAAGCCTTCTGCTCCTTTTGGGCAGCGGGCTTCTGTTCCTCGGCGGGCTTGGACTTGCCGGTTTGGCCGCCCTGGCCCTTTTGGCCGTTCTTGGCCTTGGCCTGCGCTGGCTTCTGCTGGGGAGCCTTGGGCTGGCCGGGCTTTTTGGCCGCGGATTTTACGGGCCGTTCTCCTGCGGAGGCGGTCCCTGCGGCGGCTTCCTCGCTGCGCATCACCCGTTCGATCTCCGCCGCGATCTCGGCGGCGGTTTTGGTGCTGCGGCTCTTGCGGAAATACTGCCCAAAGACCCCGTCCTTCTTTTTACGGGGTGCTTCGGCAGAAGCCGGTACATTATTCTTTTTTTCAGTCACTCGTGTACCTCCAATTCAAATTTGGGTTCTGTTTTTATTTTTGGGTTAATGTATGATGTAAGACCGCCCATTCCGTTCCGACGATCTTGTGTCCTAATTCACGACAAAATATTGCATCTTGCACAAATATTTTGGTTCTGTTTTTATTATACTGCATAAATGTGGTTCTGTCAAGGGGGCTGGTTCGGCCGCAGGCCGCCCGCCGAAGGCGGGCCAGCGGGCAAAGCCTGCTGAAATCGTCCTATGGACGATTTGGCCTGCGGCCGAATGTGCCCCCCGCGCCGACCGGCAAAAGAGGCAGGGCACATACCTGCCTGTGTTGTAATCCCGGCCCAAGTGAGCTATAATATTTATATAAATTATGGCACAGAAACGGAGAACAACACCATGACAGAAAAAAAAGAGGTGCAGCTTTTTACCGATGGCGCCTGTTCCGGCAATCCCGGTCCCGGCGGCTGGGGGGCGATCCTGCGGTACAAGGGGCAGGAAAAGGAGCTTTCCGGCGGGGAACCGATGACCACCAACAACCGCATGGAGCTGCTGGCCGCCATAGAGGGGCTGAGCGCCCTGAAGCAGCCCTGCCGCGTTACGCTGACCAGCGACAGCAAATACCTGGTGGATGCCGTGACCAAGGGCTGGGTGTACGGCTGGCAGAAAAAAGGCTGGAGAAAAAGCGACAACAGCCCCGCCCTGAATGTAGACCTGTGGGAAAGGCTGCTGCCGCTGCTGAAGTATCATGAGGTGGAATTTGTGTGGGTGAAGGGGCACGCCGGCCACCCGGAAAATGAGCGCTGCGACCGTCTGGCGGTGGCGTGGTACCAGAATTATCAGGCGGCGGAAAAGTAGGGTGCGGTAAGCGCTTCCACCTGCACATAGCCGCTCCCGGCCATCGTAAAGCGGTTGGCCGGTACCAGAGAGTCAAGCTCCGGCTCTCCAAATAGGTACACATCGCCATTTTGGGTAAATCCAAGGTAGATATCCGAACAACACAGATAAAGATCAAATTTCAACTGGCTGGCGGAGAGGATAAACCGGCCCTTTCCCGGCTTTAGTTCCAGCTTCATCAAAGCGTGATACAAGACATCGGCGTCCTCGCCCTCCAGGTAGCAGAATTGAGCGATCGAATCCAGGTTAGAAAAATCGAAGGTATCACGCTCGGCCCAGTAGCCGGTGTTCCGCTTCATACGCAGGCCGGTAATTTCCTCTTCGGCCGCGCCCGGCTGCAATTCATTTACCACAGCGGAAAGGTGGCGGTCATCCTGCGGAACGGTAAGCACGGCATTGCCGATGCACCAGGCCGCCGCTACCACCACAATGACAAGCACCAGTCCCCACTGAACCAACCGCAGCCGTTTGGGATCGGCTTTGCCCTCTGCCACCAACCGCTGGAGGTGCAGCGAGAAAAAGCACATGCAAACCCCATAAATAATCAGCACGGCCGCCCCGACTGCCAGTTCTCTTTGGTACAGGCGGTAAGCCACAAACGCCACGGCGACAATGCAAAGAAATGTGCACGCAATGTTTTTCTCTTTGTTTCCTGATTCAGCATAGGGCCTCCTTTTTTGTCGAAAGCATTTTTCTCTCGCTATCATCCTACCAGATTTTTGTGCATCATGTAAATATAGCGTAATGATATGCGGAGGAAATTATGCAAATTGTCAATCCCCTGCGGGCTGCTCTACCCTATATAACGCTCCAGACGGCCAAAGTGCAACACTGCTGGGCGGATTATTTTATTTTTCGCGGGTTTGCGGGGGCCGCAGGCCGTTTCGGCTCCGCCGAAACACGCAGGCGAAGCCTGCGTCAGCCGCCGCAGGCGGCTGGGCCTGCGGCCCCCGCCCCGGATTTTTTGCAAGCCCTAAAAAACCTGATAAAAAATCCGCTTACCCTATTGCAAATTATACCGAGATGGTATATTATATTGCCGTGATAAAAAGCCGGGAACATTTTCCGGCTATACTATATACGATAAAGGAAGTGTATCACTGTGGAAAAGCGCTTTGTTTACGCCGATAATGCCGCCACCACCCCGGTCACCCCGGCCGTGCTGGAGGCGATGACCCCCTGGCTGATGGAGAACTACGGCAACCCCAGCAGCATTTATTCCATCGGGCGCGCCGCCCGCACCGCCGTGGAAAAGGCCCGCCGCCAGGTGGCCGCCGCCCTCAATGCCGAGCCGGGCGAGATCTACTTCACCTCCTGCGGCACCGAGGCCGATAACTGGGCCCTAAAGGGCAGCATGCGCCGCTGGGCCGCCAAGGGCAAAAAGCACCTCATCACCGCCGCATTTGAGCACCATGCCATCCTGCACAGCGCCAAGGCGCTGGAAAAGGAGGGCTTTGAGGTCACCTACCTGCCCGTCACCCCGGAGGGCCTGGTAGACCCCGCCGAGCTGGAAAAGGCCATCCGGGAGGATACCGCGCTGGTTTCCATCATGCTGGCGAATAACGAGATCGGCACCGTGCAGCCCATTGCGGAGTTGGCTGCTATCGCCCACGCCCATGGCGCCTGGTTCCATACCGATGCCGTCCAGGCAGTCGGCCACATCCCGGTGGATGTCAAGGCTCTGGGGGTGGATATGCTCTCCCTCTCCGGCCATAAGTTCCACGCGCCCAAGGGTGTCGGCGCCTTGTATGTCAAAAAGGGCATCCTGCCTAATATCTTTATGGATGGCGGCGCACAGGAAAAGGGCCGCCGCGCCGGCACCGAAAACCTTGCCTCCATCGTGGGGCTGGGCGAAGCCATCACTGTGGCGACCGCCAGCCTGGAAGAAAACATGGCCCGCATCACCGCCATGCGGGATCGCCTGATCGATTCCCTGCTGCAGCTGCCCAGGACCCGCCTAAACGGCAGTCGGGAGCACCGCCTGCCCGGCAACCTTAATATCTCGTTCGAGGGCATCGAGGGCGAATCGCTGCTGCTGCGGCTGGATATGGCCGGCATCTGCGCTTCCTCCGGCTCCGCCTGCACCAGCGGCTCGCTGGATCCCAGTCATGTCCTTATGGCCATCGGCCTCAAGCACGAGGTCGCCCATGGCAGCCTGCGCCTTTCCCTCTCGGAGCTCACCACCGAGGAGGATATCGATTATATCATTGCCCAGGTGCCGCCCATTGTGGAGGGGCTGCGCGCCATGTCCCCCGTCTGGGAAAAAATCAAGGATCTGTAAAGGAGATTGCCTATGTATAGCGAAAAAGTTCTGGATCACTTCACCAATCCCCGCAATGTAGGGGAGATCCCCGATGCCGATGGCGTGGGCGAGGTAGGCAATGCCCGCTGCGGCGATATCATGAAGATGTACCTCAAGATCGATGGCGATACCATCACCGATGTCAAGTTCAAAACCTTTGGCTGCGGCGCAGCCATCGCCACCAGCTCCATCGCCACCGAGATGATCAAGGGCCGTTCCATCAATGAGGCCCTTGCCCTTTCCAACCGTGCCGTAGTGGAGGCGCTGGATGGCCTCCCTCCCGCCAAGCTGCACTGCAGCGTACTGGCAGAGCAGGCGGTCAAGGCCGCGCTTTCCGATTACTACACCCGCCAGGGCATCGATCCCGAACCCATCGTCGGTCATGTCAAAAAGGATGTCCACGAGGGCGAAGAGGCGGAAGGTGCCTGCCCCTCCTGCGCCACCTGCGACCACTGAGAATAAAGAAAATCCCCTCACCTCTATCGGGTGGGGGGATTTTTTCCTTTTAAGTCAAATCCAAAGGGAGCTGACCGCAAAAGTTTTCGGTCAAGCCTTTTTCAAAAGGCTTGCGGTCTTTGGTCGCGCTGTGCAGAGCGCGAAATTACCTGTACCGGAGGGCACTCCGCAGGGGGATGAATTTGCAAAATAATCCGGTGGATCGTTTTGCAAAGAGGGGGCGCCCCCTTACTTGTTCCTTTTGCAATATGTCCTTTCACCGAGCTGGTGAAAATTAAAAACCTCTCCATCAAAAAAGCCCCCTTTGGGGGGCTCAATTGTAAACTTTTCGTTAAAAAAAGTGAAATATTAACCTTTGGGCTGCAAAAAAGGGGCAGTTTTGCCGTATTAGTGGGGGACTTTCAAAAAGCCTTAGAACCACAGCACCGCTATGGCAAAGCCCGCCGCGCTGCACAAAGCGCCCCACAGCAGGTCGGTGGGGGTATGGCGTTTAAGTGCCACCGAAGCCCACGCCACCAGCCACCCGATCACAATACTGGGCAGCAGCATCCACCAGCCAAAGTAGTAGATGAGGAACAAAAGCGGCCCGGCCGCGCTGCACGCGTGCCCGCTGGCGCGCCTGTGAAGCACGCGGTTGCACAGGGTAAGGAACAGCGCCGAGAAAAAATACCCGGCACAGATGGTGCGGATCTCCGGCGAGACCCCCGCCAGCAGCGCCCACAAAAAGGCAATGGTATACCCCACCCCGGTAAAGACAAACGCCAGCTCCCGCTGACCCTCCCGGCCGCGGCTGCGGTAGCGGGGGAACAGCGGCTGCGCCGGATAAGCCAGCACCGGCACAAAGCCCAGCAGCAGAATGGTGGTGACCAGTTCCCCGACCGGGCAGAAGGGCTGCGGCCCCCAGAAATACAGGATGAGCAGCAGGGCGGTCACCATCACCGGCGGGATGGATATGACCCGGACCAGACCGGCCAGTTTTTCCTTGGCTGTTTTTGTGGTTTTCATGCGGTTCCTCCTCCCGAGGGGTAGTGGGTTGCTTATGGGTTTATTATAGCAGAATCGCTGCGAAAAAGTGAGGGGCAAAGTGACGGTTTCGGGGTAAATTTTTAGGCAAGATTTTTCCCTTTACCGCAGCGCCACCAGCGGCATATCCACATAGATATCCTGACCGGTGAGGTTATCGTGCACGGTGGCGGTCAGCTCCTTGCGGGCATTGATGGAAAAGGCCACATTCAGCCGCTTATCCAGCGGGGTGCCGGGCGGCTCCAGCTTGGCAATGACGGCGGCATTGGCGGAATTTTTGCTGTAATTGAGCAGCCGCACGGTATCGCTGCTGTCATCCACCGCAGAAAACCGTCCATCGGCATCAAAGGAGACCCGTCCCATCCGCTTGTGCTCGATCTCCGCCATCATCAGCTCGATCGCCTTTTGATTGCGGAAGGAGGAGGACAGGGTGAGGGTCACCGGCTTTTCGCTGGGGTATTCGCTGCCGGCCTTGAAGATGATCTTGTACCGCGGCTCCTTGGTGAGGGAATCCAGGTAGCGGATGGCGTAGGAATGCTGGATGAAATCGACGATATTGAGCCCCAGCGAGAAGGCCAGCGCCCCGTGGGCCACCGCCTCAAACGGCTTGTGGCACTGCACCTTTTCCCGGCCAAAGATGCCCCGGATGCCCCGCTGCACCGCCGGGATGAGGGTAGTGCCCCCCACCAGCAGCACCCGCTCGATCTGGCTGCGGGAAATGCCGCCGGCTTCCGCCATGTTGACGGCGTTATTGAGGACATCATTGAGGGTGACAAAAAAATCGTGCTCCTCCAGAAGATCCAGCAGGTCATTCTGGGTGTAGCGGAACTCGTAGGTCTTGAAATGCTCGGCATCAAAAAAGCTGCGGCTGCTCTCGCTTTGAGCGGAAAGCTCCTCCTTGATCTGCCGGGCCAGGGTGGTAAGCTGCGGCAGGATCTCCTCGCACTCTTCGGCGGTGCGGCCGGCCCGCATCAGCAGATCCTCCAGCAGCCACCGGTCGATATCATCACCGCCGAGGAAGGCGCCGGCTTTGCCCAGCACCCGGCCCTTGGCCGCTTCTCCGGCCGCCGCCCCGGCAAAGGATTCCGGCATGCGGACCACCGAAACATCCAGGGTGCCGCCGCCAAAATCCACCACGCACACCACCGAACCGGCCCGGGTAGAGCCGTAGGAAATGGCGGCCGCCACCGATTCATCCACCAGGCGGTAAGGGACATCGGGGTAATTTTCCGCAAAAAAGGCGGAGATCCACTCCCGGTAGGTATCAAAGGCATTGACCGGGGCGGTAAAGGTGACCACGGTATCGGCGTTCAGCTCCAAATTGCCCAGCAGCCGGGTGAGATACAGCCGCGCGATATGGTCGGCGGAAAACTCCCGGCCGCGGTCCTCGTAGAGGGAGGTGAGGTGCAGAAGACCCCGCTTGAAGCCCCAAAAATAGCGGCTGCTGCGGATATCATCCAGCCCGCGGGAGGTGACCTCGTAGCCCATTAGGAAGCTTTCCTCCCCCCGGTAGTAGAGGACGGAGGGGGTGACCGGCGGCATGGCGCCGCTCCCCGGCGCGGTGATGGCCGGGAAGCTCATGGTCTGCGGCTCCTCCCTGGCAAAGTTCCAGCGGGCCACCACGGTATTGCTGGTGCCGAAATCGACGGCGTAGCGTTCCATCAGATCACTTCCTTTACTCTTGCTTTTACCCAGATCTGCTCCCCTTTGGCATAGCCCACCGTCGCCACAATGACCGGAGTGCCCTGCGCCAGCAGGGCGGGGCAATCGTGCCGGGCGCTGTCGTAGGGGGTCTCCTCCCCCACCGTACCGATGACGGTAAGGCCCAGCGCCCCCACAAAATCATCCACCGGGGCAAACATCCCGATCATATCCCTGGCCAGCAGCGCGGGGTTCTGGGCAATGGCCCGCCGGGCGGTGGGCAGGGCCAGCAGCAGGGGGCGCATCGCCTCAAAGAGGGCTCTTTGGGCGGCTTCCACCGCTTCGGTCTGCTCCCGCTGGCGGCCGGCGGCTTCCCGGTCGGCTTCCCGACTTACGGCGGCGGCATGGGCCTCCAGCTGTTCCTTTTGGCGGGCGGCTTCGGCC
>ERZ1505052.429-NODE-429-length-11758-cov-4.506708_pt1 | contig 11758 bp, 6 predicted proteins | sample MGYA00571781_ERZ1505052 | MGnify/ENA primary metagenome ERZ1505052 (study PRJEB39906, sample SAMEA3182110) | gut metagenome | biome: human; feature: gut; material: Stool; isolation source: human stools | place: Canada | collected 2013-04-23 ...
TATGGCAGAAAAATGGAGCAGCCAACAAAGATAGTCAGTGTAGCAGCATTGCCGCAGGTACGGGTGTTGGGACGCACCACGGGAACGGATGTGGTGAACTTATTCTGGACCGGCAGCGGAATAGAATTTATCTATACCGGCAGTGAAATTCAGGTGGAGGTAAATGCCGATTTCGACGCTTATGAACGGTGGCTTGCGGTGGAACTGAACGGTGTGCAGATCGGTAGAGTTCCGTTAAATAAAGGGAAAAACGAAGTGTGCCTGTTCCGGGGGATGACGGTAGGAAAACCGAAGCATGTACGGATTCTGAAAGAAGTACAGGCAATGCATCAGGATCCCGGGCATCTGTTACAGATTGTGGGATTGCAATATGCAGACGGTGAATTCCAGCAGCTGCCGGAGCCGAAGTACCGGCTGGAATTTGTGGGAGACAGCATTACCAGCGGAGAAGGTACGGTGGGAGCCGTCTATGAGGAAGATTGGATCAGTGCCTTTTTCTCTGCAATGAATACTTATCCCCGTATGGTGGCAGATGCATTATCCGCAGAGTATCGTGTGGTATCTCAGAGCGGCTGGGGAATTGTCACCGGATGGGATGGAAATGTGGAGAATAAGATTCCTCCGTTTTACACACAGGTCTGTGGCTTACTCACCGGGGAGAGGAATGCTTCTTTGGGAGCGTTGCAAGACTATGATTTCGAGGCATGGCAGCCGGATGCGGTCATTATCAATCTGGGAACCAATGATGCCACAGCAATTCAGTCCGCAGTGGAACTAGGGCAGGAATGGGCAGGAACACGGGACGTAGAAGAAGTTAAAGAGATACTGACTACAGCCATCTGCGATTTCCTGAAAGTAGTGCGGAACAGCAACCCCACAGCACAGATCATCTGGGGTTACGGTATGCTGGGAGACAACTTTCTGTCCGCCATCCGGGAAGCTGTGGAAGGCTATGCGGAGCAGACTGCCGATTCCCGGATACACTTTTTGCAACTTCCCGACACTACACCGGATACCGTAGGCAGCCGCCTGCATCCCGGTGTGAAAGCCCATCAAATTACCGCGAAAGAGATCGAAACATATCTGCAAGAACTTTTATAGGAGAAATTTATAATTTCTTAAGAAAAATGTGACGTAAAATGTGACAATTCCGCGTTATATTGAAACCCGTAGAAAGTAATTCATTCGGAGGGACTGGCAATATGATGCAGGAAAATCGTTCGGGCAGACAGGCAGAGATCCATATAACGCAGATGCGGAGAAATCCGTATCTGGTGGATTATCAAACCGGGAAAAATACGGGCAGACATACAGGAAGGCGCATAGAACAACGACATCATAGTGCAGTGCCCCAGCAGGAAAACAGAATCCGCCAACAGAAACAGAAAACTGCGGCTGCTGTATCTGATGGAAACGTATGCAGAGACAATACCTGCAACACGCGCACAAGACAACGCCTGACGAGGGCGGAGAGACAGCGTCGCCGCAGACGGGCAAGAATCCGCAGATATATCCGGATGACTCTGCTTTGTGCAGGAATTCTGGTAGGAATCGTCGCATTGACAAAGCTTTTGAAGGTGCCTGCCAGTACTGCGGAAGCCAGCACACCGATGGAAGCAATAGATATGGCGCAGCAGGTGGGAAAAGGGACTGAGAATACCATGGGGACTAGGATCCAGGGACTGTCGGCGGAGACTTACGCAGCGCACCCTGACTGGACGGAGGATTTCCTCACGGTAAATGAATATTCCAGACCGGGAGATCCTTTGACGGAGGTGAATAATATTTTCGTGCATTATACTGCCAACCCCGGCACCAGTGCGGCACAGAACCGCAGTTATTTCGAACAGCTTAAGGACAATCATGAGCGCAGTGCCAGTGCGCATTTCATCATCGGTTATAATGGGGAGATCCTCCAATGCGTTCCTCTGGATGAGATCGCTTACGCAGTGCAGACCCGTAACGAGGATTCCATCTCTATCGAATGCTGCTATAAGGCGGACAACGGACAGTTCACTCAGGAGACCTACGATTCCCTGATCAGGCTGCTGAGTTGGCTGATCGATGCCTATGAACTGGAACCGGAGGATATTCTCCGCCACTATGACTGCGGTGGAAAAAAATGTCCCATATACTATACAGAGCATGAAGATGCCTGGGAGCAGTTAAAAGAGGATGTCAAAAATCTATAGAGAATTACGTGATCACAAGACACGAAGAGAGGAACTTTTTCCAAAAGGAAAGGTTCCTTTTAGTTTATCTTGTTTTAAGAATACAAGTTTGTTAGAATAGACGCATACGGAATACGATTTCCTTTTCAAAGGGAAAAGTGTTGCAGACAAGGCCCTAAGGGGCAGAAATGAGGAGTATCATGAATATTTTATCACCTTCAATTCTTTCGGCGGATTTCTGGAAGCTGGGAGAGGATATCAAAGCTGTGGAAGGAGCCGGTGTGCCCTGGCTGCATGTAGACGTGATGGACGGACTGTTTGTGCCTTCAATCTCTTACGGAATGCCTGTCTTGAAGGCAGTGAGACCCCACACAGACATGTTCCTGGATGTGCATCTGATGATCGAGAAGCCGGAGCGCTATGTGGAAGAGTTCGTTGCCTGCGGTGCGGATCTGGTGAATTTTCATCTGGAAGCCACAGAAGATGTGAAGGGATGCATTGATAAAATACGTGCCACCGGCAAAAAGGTTGGCATCACCATCAAACCCGCCACCCCGGCAGAGACCGTGGAGCCTTATCTGGAACTGGTGGATATGGTACTGGTCATGACCGTGGAGCCCGGTTTCGGCGGACAGAAGCTGATCCCGGAATGCTTGGACAAGGTAGCGGTGATCCGCAAAATGATCACGGACAGAGGACTTACTACCGATCTGGAAGTAGACGGCGGCATTCATCTGGACAACGTAACGCTGGCACTTGATGCGGGAGCCAATGTTATCGTGGCAGGCTCTGCTGTGTTCAAGGATGACATCGCAGCCAATGCGAAGGCTTTTCTTGCGAAGATGCAGTAACATCGCCATAGGCGGGAATGAGGTAGGGAACGTCTTACGGAAGGCGCAGACTGCCGACAGACGGTGACGTAAGGACAGACAGCCGTCTGCGGAATGGAGAGTAATATGGAGTTACAGATACTACACGCAATACAGGGAATTCATCAGGAATGGCTGACAGAGATCTTACGTTTTTTTACCACGATCGGTGAAAGCGGTTTGGTATGGATCGTTATTGCGATTGTGCTGACCTGTATACCTAAGACCCGGAAATGCGGCCTGACGATGATGATCGCCATGGCCGTTACATACCTTGTGGGAAATTTGTTCTTGAAAAATGTGATTGCCAGACCCCGGCCCTGCGCAGTGGACACCGGTGTGACGCTGAAAATTCCGTTCCCTTCGGAATATTCCTTCCCTTCGGGACACACTTCCAACGGTTTTGCCGGAGCGGTGACCATTTTCAGCTATTATCGTAAGGCAGGTATTTTAAGTCTGCTGGTGGCAGCGATCATTGCTTTTTCCAGACTCTATTTCTTCGTGCACTATCCCACGGACATTCTGGGTGGCATGGTACTGGGAACATTGGATGCAGTACTGGCAGTTTACATAGTAAAACGTTTGGAAGACCGAGTGGATGTGAAGACCATATCAGACAACGATAAGACGGGACACAAGTAGGAAAAGCAGCACTATAGAAGCAGGAACCTGACAGGAAACGATATGGACAGAAAGGGCAGAAATTTCGATGAACAGCAGAACGTTATGGAATGATAATTGGTATTTTGCCAAAACAGCATTAGGTGTGAACTGGGAAGACAGGCAGATCTGGGAAGCCAAAATGCAGCCGGTGGATCTGCCCCATGACTGGTTGATCTATGATACGAAGAATCTCTATGAAGACAGCATCGGCTGGTATCGGAAGAACTTTGCCTATGCCCCGGATAAAACAGGAAATGATGACCGTGTCATCCTCCGCTTTGAAGGTGTCTACATGGATTCTTCTATTTATGTAAACGGTGAGCACCTTGGTGACTGGAAATACGGCTATTCTACCTTTGACTGGGATATTACGGATGCTTTACATGAGGGAGAGAATGAAATCGTTCTGCGTGTTGTATTTCAGGCGCCCAACAGCAGATGGTACAGCGGTGCAGGAATCTACCGGAATGTGTGGATGATCCGGCTGCCGGAGACACATATTCCTCTGGACGGCATCTACACATCTTCTGTTGAGACGAACAAGGGTTATGACCTGACTATCGACACGGAACTGGAATGGGGAACAGATAGTGGAAATTATGAACTGGAATACTGTCTGCGAGATACTGATAACAGCAAAAGTCCCATAGAAACAGAAACCTCGGAGCTCTTCCGGGTAAAACAGCCCCTCACCTGTGGACAGAACAAGATATCCATGACGATCCCTGTGGATAATCCGAGGAAATGGGACATTACGGATCCTTACTTATATGATCTGCAGGTATGCCTGTGGAGAGAGCAGGAGACTAACAGCCGGGAACTATGTCAGCAGGAACATTTCCGTATCGGCTTTCGCACCATACAATTTGATCCTGACAGGGGTTTTTTATTAAATGCCAGGAAGATCCGACTGAACGGTACCTGTGACCATCATGACCTCGGAGCGTTGGGAGCGGCTTTCCACAAGGAAGCCATGCGCCGTAAGTTCAAACTCATGCGTTCCATGGGTGTCAATGCCCTGCGGACTTCTCACAACATGCCGGCAGTGGAAGTGATGGAACTGGCGGACGAGATGGGCTTTCTGGTATTGTCCGAAGCCTTCGACATGTGGGAGATGGCCAAGAATCCATATGATTACGCCAGATTTTTCAAGGATTGGATGGAAAAGGATGTCCGCAGCTGGATCCGTAGGGATCGCAATCACCCTTGCATTATTATGTGGAGCATCGGTAACGAGATCCCAGACACCCATGCGGATGCCCACGGACAGGAGATCACCGGAAGCCTCATTGCCGCGGTCAGAAAGTGGGACTACCGTAATGTGGCACCTGTGACCATCGGTTCGAACTATATGCCATGGGAAAACGCACAGAAATGTGCAGATATCGTGAAGCTGGCGGGATATAATTACGCGGAAAAATATTATGAAGAGCACCATAAAAAGTATCCGGACTGGATCATCTACGGAAGCGAGACTTCTTCTGTCGTACAGAGCCGTGGCATCTATCATTTCCCGCTGGATCGGGCGACACTGATCGAAGCAGACGAACAGTGCTCCGCTCTGGGTAACAGTACTACCAGCTGGGCAGCCCAAAATACGGAATACTGTATCATTATGGACAGAGATACCCCCTATTCCTGTGGACAGTTCATCTGGACAGCTATTGACTACATCGGTGAGCCGACACCTTATCAGACGAAAAACAGCTATTTCGGGCAGATGGATACAGCGGGATTTCCGAAGGATTCCTACTATCTCTTCCGCGCAGAGTGGACAGATGTGAAAAAAGATCCTATGATTCATGTCTACCCTTATTGGGACTTCAATCCGGGACAGCAGGTGGATGTGCGGATCACCAGCAATGCTCCGGAGGTGGAACTGTTCGTAAACGGCGTATCACAGGGAAGGCGGCAGATCGATCATGAAAAGGGAACGGTGTTGCAGCCTTCCTGGAAAGTACCTTATGTGCCCGGCAGTATCTGTGCTGTGGCTTACGATGAGACCGGCAGAGAGATTGCCAGACAGGAGAGACATTCCTTTGGCAACACCGATCATTATGTATTAAAAGCAAACAAAACCACTCTGCGTGCCGATGGCGAAGATATGATCTTCCTGGAGATCGCGGCAGAAGATAAGGACGGACATCCCGTGGAAAATGTTTCCGATTATGTGAGAGTGACCGTGGAAGGCGCCGGACGTCTCGTAGGTTTGGACAATGGTGACAGTACCGATTACGATGCCTACAAGGGAACTGTCCGCAAGCTGTTCCAGGGGAAGCTTCTGGCTATGATCGCTGCGAAAACGATCCCCGGAGAGATTCGTGTGACCGTGGAGGACGCATGGACAGCCAAGGCGAGCATGACCGATGAAACCGTCATCGGAACGGCCGCAGCAGTAGTCGAGACTCCGGATAATACGGCAGCTGCCGGGCACCGCACGGCGACAGTGACGCTTTATGCTATCGAAGCACCGATCCGTCCCGGTATCTGTGCAACGGAAGAAAACAGAGAATATCCGCCTGCCTTCGTGAACCTCGGATTCGTGCCGGTACGCAAACTGGAACTGAGCGCAGCCGCAACGACGCTGACACCGGAAAACCCTTCTGTACTGCTGCATACCCGTATTTATCCTATGGAAGCCACTGACCGTAAGCTTCTGTGGAGCATTACGGATGCCACGGGTATTCCCAGCCCGATCGCAAAGCCGGAAGAGCTTCCGGACGGCGAAGGCATCCGTATCACAGGCATCAGTGACGGAAGTTTCCAGGTGAGATGTATGTCCTGCAACGGTACCCCTTCTGTGAAAATGATCTCACAGCTGGAGTTTCAGGTGGAGGGAATGGGACAGACGTTTCGGTCACCTTATGAACCGGTTACTGCTATTTCCTATGACACAAGTTTTGGCGGGGATGTGAGCCGCGGTGTGGAGAACAGTGCCGGAACGGATAAAGCACAGCCTACCGGTCTGGTTTATAGATCCGTAGATTTCGGCGAATTCGGAAGTGATGAGATCACGCTGGCTATTTTTGCGAATGATAATGACCCTCACAGAATTCAAATCTGGGAGGGAGAACCCAGGGAGAATGCATCCGGATTCGGAGAGACGGGAGAACTTGTCGGAGAAGTCACCTATCAGAAGCCCGGCATCTGGGAGGTCTTCCAACCGGAGACATTTACACTGTCCCGGAGACTGAAAGGCGTGGTAAATCTGACAATTGTGTCGGAAGATAAATTTTTCCTGAAGGAGTTTCATTTTACCAAACAGGAGAAAGCTTATGCGAGACTGTCTGCCCTCACAGACGGCGTTACTTATGGAGACAGCTTTGTGAGAACCGCGGATGCCATTGAACAGATCGGCAACAATGTTTCTCTGGAATTTGCGGATATGGACTTTGGAACAGATGCTTCTGACAGTATCGTCATATGCGGAAGGACACCTCTGCAGCACAATACGATACAGTTGCGATTCAGTAATGGGGAGACGCAGGTACTACCCTTCCCGCATAGCGGGGAATATCGTGAGATGCGATTCCCGATACAGAAAGTGACCGGAGAACAGAAGGTGACATTTGTCTTCCTACCGGGCTGTAATTTTGATTTCAAATGGTTCCGGTTTGAAAAAAGTGGATTGGAGGAGTAAAAGAAAATGATGAGCAGATGGAACAGAAAATTATGGGCATTGATACTTGCAGCAGGGATGACAGTATCTCTGGCTGCCTGCGGAGGAAACGACCAGGCAGCAGGCGGTGCATCCGCGGGTACCCAGGATGGGACTGCCGCCCAACAGAACCAGAGCACGGGCAGCAATATCGACAACGCCGGCAGTATTGTAACGTTAGCGCAGGATGCCCGGGCACTGCAGATCATAGACGACAACTACCGCACCTACTACGAGCTTTTTGTTTATTCCTTCTATGACAGTGACGGTGACGGCATCGGTGACCTGCAGGGAGTCCTGGACAAGCTGGACTACCTGAATGATGGTGACGATACGACGGATACGGACTTAGGGATCAACGGCATCTGGCTCATGCCGGTAATGCCCTCCACGACCTATCATAAATACGACACTACGGATTACGAGAATATTGATCCGCAGTACGGTACCCTGGATGATTTCCAAAAGCTGCTGACAGCCTGCCATGACCGTGGGATCCGTGTGATCCTGGATCTGGCGATGAACCATTCTTCCAGTAGGCATCCATGGTTTTTACAGGCAACGGAGTATCTGAAAAATCTGCCGGAGGGAGCTGAGCCTGACTCCTCAGAATGTCCTTATATAGATTATTACCATTTTTCAAGGGAAGCCCAGAGCGGATATGCGCAGGTAAATGGGGCAGACTGGTATTATGAAGCAAGATTTTGGGACGGCATGCCGGATCTGGATCTGCAGAATGAAGAGGTGCGCCGGGAATTTGAGCAGGTGGCGGACTTCTGGCTGGATATGGGCGTGGATGGTTTCCGCCTGGATGCGGTGAAGGAATACGTCACCGGCTCTGTGGAAGACAATGTCGAGATTTTAAGCTGGTTTGCCGATTATGTCCATGGCAAGGACCCGGAGAATTATCTGGTGTGTGAATGCTGGACAGATCAGAATACCTATGCGCAATATTACGCGAGCGGCGTGGACAGCATGTTTGATTTTACCTTCGCTGACAAGTCCGGAATCATCGCAAATGTGGTAAATGGCAAGGCATCCGCGGCATCCTATGCAAAGAATCTGGAAGCGGAGCAGGCTATGTATGCGCAATACAATCCGGATTACATCAATGCCCCTTTTTACACGAATCATGATATGGGGCGGAGCACAGGCTACTATGCAGGGGAGAACAGTGCAGCACAGACGAAGCTTGGCAATGCCCTGAATCTGTTGTCCGGTGGAAGTGTCTTCCTCTACTATGGGGAGGAACTGGGAATGAAGGGCTCCGGCAAGGATGAGAATAAGCGTGCTCCCATGTACTGGAGCAAGGATGACAAAGCGGAAGGCATGTGCAAGGGACCTGCGGATATGGAAGATTTTCAGATGAAATTCGACAGTCTGGAAGAACAGCAGGAGGATCCGGATTCCATTTACAATTATGTAAAACAGGTGATCCGTATCCGGAACCAGAATCCCGCGATTGCCAGAGGCACCACCACTTATCTGGAGCAGTATTCCGGCGAGCAATGCTTTGCACTGACCAGAAGCTATGAAGACAGTACTTTATTACTGTTGGGAAATACCTCTGCGGAAGCTGTAACGGTGGATCTTGGCGGGCTTACCGTTGGTAACACCGCAGCAGAGGATCTGGTGCTGCTTGGAGAGCTTTATACCGGAGAGGAGAGCGCCAAACGCGAAGGAACTGCGGTCACACTTCCGGCATATTCCGTTTTGATACTGGGGGAAAAAGAGGAGCTGTAATGAGCAGTAATGAGACAAAACTGCATTGACAGTCCGGATTTCCTGTGCTACTGTAAGAATACGCAAATGCAATGAGGAAGAGAGTATTTATCATAGAAGTTTTACAGAGAACATTCCGTAAGGCTGAGAGGAATGGAACGGACAGATAGAGAAGATGGCTTCTGAGCGGCGCACCGAACGGATACCGGAACAGAATAGGAACGGTAGAAGCAAGGCTGCGACAGGATCCGCCTGTTACAGCGGATAGGGTTACGGACCCGAAGAGGTCTGTGCTGTGAGGTACAGATGAAGAGAAGTGGTAACACGAGATAACGCTCGTCTTCTTGAAGAACTTCATGTTCTTTCAGGAGACGGGCTTTTATTTTTAAGAAAAGGAGAATCAGATTTATGGAAAGCAAAGGAAAATATTATCTTACAACTGCCATTGCCTATACGTCCGCCAAGCCCCATATCGGTAATAACTACGAGATCGTACTGGCTGACAGCATTGCACGTTTCAAGAGAAAAGAAGGTTATGATGTTTTCTTCCAGACCGGTACCGATGAGCACGGTCAGAAGATCGAACTGAAGGCAGAGGCAGCCGGTATCACACCCAAGGAGCATGTGGACAAGATTGCCGGTGTCATCCGCGGACTGTGTGATCTGTTAAATATTTCTTATGATAAGTTCATCCGTACTACCGATGAGGATCATGAGAAGCAGGTACAGAAGATATTCAAACGTCTCTATGATCAGGGTGATATTTACAAGGGAGCCTATGAGGGAATGTACTGTACTCCCTGTGAGTCTTTCTGGACGGAGTCCCAGCTGGTAGACGGCAAGTGCCCGGACTGCGGCGGTGTGGTAAAGCCTGCCAAGGAGGAGGCTTACTTCTTCCGTATGAGCAAGTATGCGGACAGACTGATCAAGCACATTAATGAACATCCCGAGTTCATTCAGCCCGTATCCCGTAAGAACGAGATGATGAACAACTTCCTGCTTCCCGGCTTACAGGATCTGTGCGTATCCCGTACTTCCTTCACCTGGGGTATTCCGGTGACTTTCGATCCCAAGCATGTTATCTATGTATGGCTCGATGCGCTGACCAATTACATCACCGGTATCGGCTATGATGCAGACGGCAACAGCACCGAGCAGTACAAGAAGCTGTGGCCCGCAGATCTGCATCTGATCGGTAAGGATATCATCCGGTTCCATACCATCTACTGGCCTATTTTCCTGATGGCACTGGGCGAGCCTCTGCCGAAGCAGGTATTTGGACATCCCTGGCTTCTTATGGGCGGCGGCAAGATGAGCAAATCCAAAGGAAATGTGGTCTATGCGGATGACCTCGTAGATTATTTCGGCGTGGATGCGGTACGCTACTATGTACTGCACGAAATGCCTTTTGAAAACGATGGCAACCTGACCTGGGAGCTGGTAGCAGAGCGTACCAATTCCGATCTGGCCAACACCCTGGGCAACCTGGTGAACCGTACCATCTCCATGAGCAACAAATACTTTGGTGGTGTGGTAGAGAATAAAAACGTTCAGCTGACTGAGAACGACGCGGCAGTGGATGCGGATCTGAAGCAGACCGTGACCGGTACCTATGCAAAAGTTGTGGCAAAGATGGAAGAACTGCGTGTGGCAGATGCCCTGACCGAGATCTTCGGTATCTTCAAGCGCTGCAACAAATATATCGACGAGACGGAGCCCTGGGTACTGGCGAAGGACGAAGCCAAGGCAGACCGCCTGGCAACCGTACTGTATAATCTGGTGGAAGGTATCATCATCGGAGCTTCCCTGTTAGAGCCCTACATGCCCGAGACAGCTGAGAAAATTGCAAAACAGCTGAATACCTCCCTGCGAGACTTTGACCAGCTGGAGCAGTTCGGTCTGTATGAGAGCGGCAGCAAAGTAACCGACCAGCCCGAAATCCTCTTCGCACGTCTGGATATGAAGGATGTAGCGAAAAAAGAGGCAGAGCTGGAAGAAGCCATGATCAAGGCAGCAGCGGAGCATGAAGCGGAAGAAGCAAATGCAGAAGCTGAAAAAGCAGAGCAGGAAGCCATTGATATCGAGCCCAAGGCAGAGATCGAATATGACGATTTCGCGAAAATGCAGTTCCAGGTAGGTGAGATCATCTCCTGTGAGGCAGTGCCTAAGTCCAAGAAGCTTCTGTGCAGCCAGGTGAAGATCGGCAGTCAGGTACGTCAGATCGTCTCCGGCATTAAGGCTCATTACAGCCCCGAGGAAATGGTAGGCAAAAAGGTTATGGTACTGGTGAACCTGAAGCCCGCGAAACTGGCAGGAGTATTGTCCGAGGGCATGATCCTGTGCGCAGAAGATGCTGAAGGCAACCTCGCTTTGGTAACACCTGAGAAAAATATGCCGACAGGAGCAGAGATCTGCTAAAACAGTTCGACCATGAACAGTGCGGATGTAATGGTTACTATTTTACAAAAAAAGCAATATAGGACTTAAAATTTTATATAAAATGATATATAATGAATAGGACGCAGAAGCATATGGCTGTAAATTGACATTTGTTTTATGCGTCCTATGATTTTCTGCAACCAAGGAGGTCTTATGATCAAGGAAGAATTCTACTTTGACTCCCGGGACGGTGAGAACCGTATCCATGCAGTGCGATATACACCCGATGACGGTAA
>ERZ1505052.445-NODE-445-length-11549-cov-7.992953_pt1 | contig 11549 bp, 10 predicted proteins | sample MGYA00571781_ERZ1505052 | MGnify/ENA primary metagenome ERZ1505052 (study PRJEB39906, sample SAMEA3182110) | gut metagenome | biome: human; feature: gut; material: Stool; isolation source: human stools | place: Canada | collected 2013-04-23 ...
AAAAACAGCAGATAGATTTAAGACAAAAATAAAGAAAAAACGGACAAAAGCAAATCTTTATCTAGCTTTTGTCCGTTTTGTCATTAAAGAGACAGGAATCTTTAAATCAGTTCTATACCTTTACTCTTTAACAGGTACAAGTTTAGTACTGCCACCTTCTGTACCATCAGTAGAACCACCAGTCTCGCCACCTCCGGTAGAACCACCTTCGCCAGAAGCATTGCTCTCACCGAACACCTTAACAACACCAGAAGTATAAGCGTCAAGAATGCTTGCCAAAGCAGGCAATGGCTGCTGGTGACCATTTGTTATACTGAAGAACAACATTGTCGCCATCAAAGGTAATCTCTGAGACAGTCTTTTCTATGACCTGACCATCAATCTTTATCGTCTGTTTGCTGCCGGCAAATACTGCCGTAGACAACATTCCAGCCAACAATAACAAATAAGCTTTTTTCATTTTAACGAATGTTTGTTAGATTAATTTTTTGGTTTGTTTTTGAATTTTACAATGCAAAAGTAGTGAAAAAATAGCTATTATAAAACATCCTGGCGCATTTTTCTTACGCAAACGTTTGCACAAGTATAAAATAAACTTTTTAAAAAGGGCATAAAAAAAGACTGAATCCTGTTACGAAGATTCAGTCTCATAAAGAAGTGGTACCACCAGGAATCGAACCGGGGACACAAGGATTTTCAGTCCTTTGCTCTACCAACTGAGCTATGGCACCAACTTTCACAAATCGCGATTTATCATTTGCGGGTGCAAAGGTAATACTTTTTTCTGGTTCCTGCAAATTTTTCGGGAAATTTCTTTCAAAAAAAGATAAAAAAGTCTATTTTTGTTGGTATTATCCATTATTTAATGTACCTTTGCAGCAGATATCGGGATTTAGCGCAGTTGGTAGCGCACGTCGTTCGGGACGATGAGGTCGCTGGTTCGAGTCCAGTAATCCCGACCAAAAGCCGTCAGATGTGCCGTAAACACTGAGGATTTGCCTTGGTCGTGGCCAAAATGGTCGGTACAATTTCGGTATCATTCCTATACAAATTATTAAAAATAGGCTGTATCTGAAAAAAATTAAGATATGGCTAAAAAAAATTATGCTCCAAATTCGAATGACACAATTCTTAGCAGTGTCATTGGCTGGAAACCTCCAGTTTTGCATCAGAAATCAGAATGTTATATCTCCTTCTTGGCGTTTGATCCAGGAGTCAACCGCATGAGAAAGAAAAAAATTATGCTTGACCATATCAAGGGCAAGCGGAACCAACGTGTCTATGCCGACCAGGTTATTAAAAAACTCACCGAGAAACTTATGGCAGGATGGAATCCTTGGATTGAGGAGCTGCAGCCCCTGGAATATACTAAATGGGATGACGTTCTCGACAGGTATAAGTCTTATCTGGCCAAAATGTGCAACGAGGGTAGTATGCGTGAGGAGACTTATGTCGACTATAGCAGTCGTCTCAGAATCCTGGAAAAATGGAAGCAAGAGAAAAGAATAACTCTCAACTACTCCTACCAATGGGACAAAAGTAATGTGAGCAAGTTTCTGGATTACATTTTCATCGACCGGAACAATACTGTACTGACCCGCAATAACTATCTTGCCTGGACTAAGAGTTTTTCTGCTTATCTGTTAGCTCGAGGGTATATACCTAAGAACCCTACAGAAGGCCTGGAACGTATCAAGAACAGGCAGAAGAAAAGCAGAGATGTCATACCGGATTGTACCATGCAGCTCATCAGAGACTACCTACAGGAGCACAACAAGCACTATCTGCTGGCTTGTGAAATCATTCACTACCTCTTCATCCGCCCTCGCGAGATGTCCTATCTCAGAATCTGCGATATCCATGTAAAGACTCAGACAATCACTCTGCATGGCGAGAACACAAAGAACGGCAATGATGCCGTGATCACCTTGCCGACTCATGTCATCAAGCTGATGATGGAACTCAACATCTTCTCACACCCAGGGCAGGACTACCTCTTCTCTGACGGTTTCTGTCCAGGACCAGAGAGAAAGAACGAGAAAATGTTCAGAGACTACTGGACTCGTGTCTTGAGAAAGGAACTGAAACTCTCACCTCGCTTCAAATTTTATAGCTTGAAGGACACAGGCATCACCAATATGCTGCGGGCAAATGCCGATGTCTTGTCGGTCAGAGACCAAGCGAGACACTCATCTATACTCATCACAGACATCTATACGCCTAAGGATATACAGAAGGCGAATGAGTATATCAAGAACTATCAGGGTATCCTATAATATAATAAGGTGGAGAGCTAACTGCTCCCCACCTTATTATATATATTATGATAGCATATAAAAATATCCCGTGTAAACTGGCTCGATGGCATCGTCCTTGACTTCCATCTCTATCTTCTCGCACACATATTTCTTGTTGCGGATGATGTATATCTTGGATGGATCCGGTATGTCATCTGACTTAAACTTGGCCTCCATGCAGTTTTTATTGTCTAATCTTAGACCATTATCATGTAAGCAGCCCAGAGTAACAACATCATTAGTAGATTTCGTACAAATCGACAGAGAGTAAGGATACTTTTCTTTAAATGTTCCTCCTCTGTTCCCACCAAATCCTCCTTCGGTACTACCACAATATTCTTTATTTATTCGGTAGTCGGTTTTGAATTTTGGCCACCTAGACTTCGCTCTAACCCAACTAAATTTGTTGTCATCCTGTACTTCTCCTGGAATAATGAAGAATATATTCATGCATTCCTGATCATCTTCGGATTTGTCGAGTGTTGACTCATCATCAATCGCATCCTGCACGGATGTGTAGCTGAATCCGTCATCATCAACATCGCACTCCTTTGAATCCGGCTCCTTATCATTAGGTATTGAAAGAAGGCATCGCTTCTCGTAGTAATTATCTTCCAAGATTGCTGTTTTGAAATTGATATCTTCTACAACTTGTGCTGCAGGAGATATGTTAAGTTCAACATAGTCATCAGAAGAACTGTCCCTGATTAATGGTGACCAAACGCCTGCCAGCTGCCATGTTTTCGAACCGCCCTCATTCTCTACATATATGTAGTAACTACCATTACACTCAATGATGGTCTGTCTTTTTTGTTTTTCAGACCATGACTGTGTTGTCCCTTGGAACTGATTTTGCGGGTCCCAGGTAGCTGTACTATGGACTATTTCAAAATTCTCGAAGACTTTTTTGGAAATAACTTCATAGTTATCTCTGTTTGCAGAATCACCCAGATTATACTCCAGATTTGCTGTAGATGACGTGGAGAAGGATCCGTCTTCGTCGTAGTCCGTTGTGTATTCGGCCAGAGGCTCAATCGCTACGGAATCTGCGGTTGTCAGCTCTGATTTTTTGATAACAGAACAAGTTTTTTTGATATCTTCAAAAACAATGGTGGCATTGAAGAGCTTTCGAAATTCCTCTATAAAAGTATAGCTCGACCAATGAGGAAGTGCCCTTCGCAGCTCACGAGTCTTGTAGGCCGATGCTATATACAGGAGGTTCCACGGCTTGCAGTCGAAGTCGTTTCGCTTGAGCGTGTATCCCTCATATTCTACCACTTTACGGAAGATATACATTAAGTTTGGCTGAACAGCCAGGTTCATGATAAATGGTGCATTGTAGCCAATAAATGCTTTCGTTTTAGCTACTCCGACAAAATTGGCAATCATATCATTTGTTTCGTCCCGTACAGGAACAAAACACCATTTACCCTCTACTCCCAGGAACTTCGATTTATCATCATCCAATCTATAGATGTCATTAATCTTCTGAAAACCTTTCCATCCTTGAGACCAGCCCTTATCAACTGTATAACCGGGCTTGTCAGCTGTGCCAAACGGAATCTCATCGATGTAGTGCTTGGTCATGCGGTCGTTGAACTTGATGCGGGACTTGCCTCCGACTATCTGCAGTTTGATTTCTCTCTCATTCACGGAGAGTATGGTACCAACACCGCTCATGATGAGCTGGCTGTTACAGTACAGCTTGCAGTCATCGTATTTGGCGATGTTCTTCTTGACTTCCAAGCGTGAGACATTCTTGAATATGACACGGTTCTCCAGGATATTCATGGGGAAGGTGATGTCATAGGTGTACTCACCATCATCGGTGACATACTGGTTGGCGTATGTCACCTTGATGGATGATGTAGAAATGGGATAGGCCTTATGGCCATTGATGATGCATGTTATCATATTCCACTACTTATTGTTTAAAATGCGCTTATAATCCTGCAGTCTGCGGTGCAGACCTCTACGGCCAGATATCGGAACCTCGACCTCAATGCCATCGTCAAGCGTCTGTGTCAGACGGCTGACGGCTGCATTGACACCATCGAGGGACTGGCGTACTTCGGTGTTATCATTGTTGACATTGACAACAGGAGCAACCACGGTACTGCTACCCTGTCCGAGAGAACGTGTGATGTCTTCAGCGGTCAGCGAGCCAACTGTATTGGAGCGCTGTGCCCTATCGATGAGGTCAAGAGCCGGACGGATGGATGAGTTGTTGACGGCATTGTGATTAGCCACGAACTCGCCTTCATGTACGACACCTGCTTCCTTTCTGTAGCGGTTACCTCCGGTATATCCACCCTCATAGTAACCTGCTGCCTCTGCCTGGTGCTGCTTCTTGATAGCAGCAAGCTGTATCATACCTGCAGCTGTGGCCATACCTGCTGCAATAGGAGCTAATGTCCAACCTATTGTTGGTATAGCTGCAGCAGATGCATAGGCATTGATAGCAGACATTGCTGTAGATGCTATCGCCTGCGCAATTTCTATCTTCATGGCTTTTTTGTTAGCCTTTGACTTCGCTGCAGCCAGTTCTTTGTCTCTCTTCTCCTCCAACTTTTTCTTTTTCTTCGAATTGTTGCCAGCTGCAGCAATCTGCTTCTCGTAGTTCTTGGAGATTTTCGCCTGCTCGAGGTCAGAGCATGCCTGAGCATATGACGATGACGCAGATAGAATACCGTTGATACCATTGTAAACTACAGCTGTCTTTTCAATCAGGTCATTGAGGAAATCTGAGGTGATCTTCCCTTTCGCCTGCATGTATGCAGCATGGTTCTGCTTGTCGTTGCCATACAACTCCTTCAGTTTCTCCATGGTGTTTTGATAGTTCTCAACTTGTGAGGAGAAGTATCCACCCAGAGTTGCATTGCCGGTCGACTGGGACTCCCCTGCTGCAGCCCTAGCGCTGTTGACCATCTCTGATGACTTATCATTAATCTTCAGCTGAGCGCTACCAGCACCATGATCATCAGCATCAATCTGCGCTCTCTGTGCAGCAAACTGCTTGGTTATCTCCAACTTCATCTGCTGATATTCCTCCTCCTTGATCAATCCCTGCTTGTAGAGATTGTCAAGGCCATTGAGGTACATGGTCTCCTGAGCCTGCAGGTCTTGCTTACCGAACTGCTGACGCAACTCCTTCAGCTGGTTCTGGTATGACTCCTGCATCTGCAGCTGGTGGTCGAGCTCAGCCTGTTCCATCTCAGCCTTCAGATCCAGCCATTCCTCGCTGCCCTCATTGTAGAGTGCCAGGCGCTTTTGCATGGCATCTGCATCATTCTGATAGATGGCTTCATCGAGAGCTATGTCATTCTGATAGATAGCTGAGTTGGCATCATTGTATTGAGCCTTGATGCTAGCCTCCTTCTGTAGGCGCTCACGCTCAATGCTCTGCTCATTCATCTTCAGTATGGCAGCATCATGCTGCTTGACGACAGTGACCTGGTTGTCAAGTAACTGCTTATACTCATTGCTCTCTGCTCCATAGAGTTGCTTCAGCTTAGCAAAGCCCTTAATCTGGATGTTCTGTCGGTCATCGAGGAACTGCTGATAAGTTTTCTTGCCTTCTGCATAGGCTTTGGCGTTGTTAGCCATCAACTCGTTGGTCTCAGCCTTGATGCTATCGGCAGCCTGCTTCTGCTTGCGCTTGGCTTCTGCCTCACGCTTGCGAGCTTCTGCAGCCGCAGTCTTCTCAGCCTTGGCCCTAGCCTTGCGCTCCTTATCTGAAGCTTGATGAGTACCGGTTGTTCTCTGCTGCTTAATGATGGTACCATCATTGCCCTTGCCATTGTAGCCATTGTTTCTCCAAGGCTCCGGATCATTGACTTCGAAGTGCTGAGACTCCAGCTCATTTATCTTGTCGATGAGCTTCTGCTGATACTGCTTTTCTCTTTCGACACTCTGTAGTAGCTGGTCCTTGTGGTCAGCTGCGAAGTTAAGTTTTTGAGTCTTGCCACCTGCAAATGGGTTTAGCCTATCCCAGAAGCGTTTCCAGTAACCTCTATTGTCATTGTTAGCCTCTCCTAACAGGTCTTCATCTTCCGCTTGCTTAGCTATTGACTCTGCCAGCTTCTTCTGTAGGCCGTCGATGACAATCTTCTTCTTCATCATGTCAATGTACGACTGGATCTGCCTTGTTGCTTGACCGGTGCGCACTGCTTCCTCGGTGATGTTGCCGAGGTGTTCACGCATCAGCTTGCCGTTGAGTTCCTCCAGGGCTGCCTTGCGGTCTGACTCAGCTGTGGTGTTGGACTGGATGGCAGAAACGAGGCGCATGATGGATGCCTCCTCTTCTGCTGCCTGCTTGTTGGCATCTGTCACGGCATCATTGTAGTCACGCTGAGCCTGCTCAGCTGTGCTCGTCTCTTTAGACAGTGTGACGATTGCGGCTGTCAGACCGGCAACAACAGCAATCACAGCAGTGATCGGGTTGGCCAACAACACTTTGTTCCACAACATTTGCGCAGCTGTGGTCAGTTTTATTTCTCGTGTCAACGCCATCTGAACGATTGCCATGGTCTTGAGAGCAGATGTCTTAAGACCTACAAGGACGAGATGCGCCTTTTCGCGTAGAATCATGATGTTGAGCCATGCCATTTGCGCCTTCTCTGCGATTAACTTGGCCTTAGATACTGCAGTATAGGTGACGATGGCAGCTGTCAGCACAATTAATATGCGCCAATAATCTTTGACGAAATCAACGAGGGTTGAGAGTGCCCGAACTCCGAGACTGGCAGCAGATATGCAATATCGTGCTGCAGGATAGAGTTTCTGGCCCAGTTCTATGGAGAGATCCAGGAACTTCTTGCTCGCTTTGTCAAGTTGAGCCTGTACACTCTCGTTCTGTGTCTCGAACTCATTGAGGACGGATGTGCCTTCGGAATAGGCTTCGTTTGCCAGGTTCTGGGCAGTCTTGATGTCATCGAGCTTGTCTGCGAGGACGGTGAGGACTCCAGTAGCCCTGGATCCATCCATCTTCATTTCCTCGAACATTGGTGCAAGGTCGGCAAAACCGCCCTTGGCTCTCATGGCTGCCAAAAACTGGAGAAGTGCGCCGTTGGCATCCTCCTTCAAAGTCTTGGCGAAGTCCTTGACATTGAGTCCAGCAATCTTTGCAAACTTTGAGGAGTCCTGGAACATTTTTGCCAGGAGGTTCTGTACTGCGGTTGCAGCAGTCTCGTCCTGCTGCATGTTCTGGTCAAGGACAGAAGCGAGACCCATGATCTGAGCCTGTGTAAAGCCTGCCTGCTTGCCGACACCTGCCACACGGGCAGTGAAGTCAACGAGATAGCCGGCAGAGGCAGAAGAATTCTGAGCCAGTTCGTTGACTGCAGAACCTGTCGCCAACATGGCACCTCGCAGACCTTTGGTCTTGTCTTCGCCGAACATCTGTGCGAGTTTAGCGATTTGAGAGACTGCTTTATCTCCGAGGTCATCACCGAGTGCAACATTGATTTTATCTGCTCCATCGACGAACTCCTCAACTGCAGCAGTCGATGTGATGCCTAGTCTGCCAGCATCCTCTGCCAGTTGGTTGAGCATCTTTCGAGAAGTTCGGGTGTCCATCTTCTTGAAATCTTCGTTCATGCGCTCAACCTCCTCGGCTGCCTGACCGGTATATTTGCGGACGTTGGTCATCTCATCGTCCATCTTTGCATACACCTCCACGCACTTCTTGACGGTGAAGGTGATGCCGTAGAAGGCAGTGACGGCTCCCAGGGCGATGCCCTGCATGCGGTTGGACCAGTCCGCAAAGCGCTTGATCCAGGACTCCTGAGCAACTCCCTCGGCTCTGACTCCCTGCAGTACTGCCTTCAGCTTCTTCGCCTTCAGCTCCATCTGCTTAAACTGCTCGGTACCACGCTGCATGCCCCTCATCTGCCGATTGAGTGCCTTGAGGGAGTATTCGAGGTCACGGATGGATGATGTTTTGAGGGTGGCCAAGGTGTTGTTGACGAGCTGCATCCGCCTCCTGGTCTCCTTGATATCCATATTGGTGCTGTCTATCTCCTTGTCATATTGCTGCATGAGGGTGACCACCTTCTGCTCACTCAGGCGGATGCGCTCCAGTTCTGCCTCTACCAGCTTCAGCTGCGACGCTCGAGAGGCGTACATGGTAGATGTCGGGTCGTAGTCAGCCATTTGACTACGTAGCTTGGAAGCTGTGAAGTTGAGGTCATTGAGTGACGCATGCTTTAGGTTTGACACCGTTGCGGTCATGCGTCTTGCTTCCTCATCAGCCTTGCGTGTTGCGCCCTTCAGTGCAAGCATCTGCTCCTTGACCTTGGAGAGTTGAGCGTCCAATTTTGCGAAGTCTGAAGGATCTGACGCTGCCTTCATTTGCCCCTTCAGATGTCTAGCAGCCTTCTCCAGCTGTCCGAGGCTTGCACTAGACAGGTTGTCGAGTGTCTCCTTGACGCTCATTGTCGAGTTTTTGAATTGCTTCATCTCTCGCTCTGCGGCCTTCAAATCCTTGGCGAGGGAAGCCCCTAAACGGGAATCGCCCGCCGAGAAGGCTTCCTGTTTAGCCTTCTTCAGACGAGCGACTCTGTCCTCCAACTCTTTGAGTCGGTTCTTTGCCTCCTCTGAGTTGAGCTTGATGACTGTTGTATATACCTCTTGTCTTGCCATTATCGGGTGACTTGTATATAGCTGTTATATAATATGTTGGAATGGGGATTGAAGTTGATGACCTTGACATCATAGCCTTTGGTGCCCCACCGCCACCAGAGGAATCTGTGCTTGTACTGCCTGTAGACGATGGTCTGGAGGCTGTCTCTCGCCTTGTATGTCAAGATGGAGTCCGCCGTATTGAGACGGAAACTGAGCCATCGGTCGCTGTAGGTATAGACCGAGTCGCTGCGGTCAGTCTTGACCGTATCAGCAGTACTCAGACTCGTGCGCTGGTCTGCCAAGACCTGGCCAAGACGAATGTCCAGGTCATGGAGCAGTTGGCGGTCGTAGGCCTGAATTTTGTACTCCTCAGCCGGCATCTGCAGCACCTGCTGCGTGATGACCGTGAGCGAGTCTCGGATGGTGTCTCGCTCGGCTGGAGCATACTGAAGTTTCAGCCCATTGAGCTGTTCTCTCAGTTCCTGCTCCGCTCGCTGCTGTCGATGGTCAAAAACCCAGAAACAGGCGATGATGACCAATATCACCGATATGGCCATGATGATTGACTTGAGATGTTTCTGCATAATCCTTGATGTTAAATGTCGGCATATTCCGGAATTGCGTCGAAGCAAGGACACTCCTTGATGCGCTCCCATGGATCGACCACCCCATTGTGGTTCTTGTCAGGCGAGATGTCACGATGTCCCATGATCTTGGCTTCAGGGTAGCGGTTTCTCAATTCCTTGAGCAACTCACGCAAACCTTGTTTCTGTGCCTCCGTGCGGTTGTCGATAGCCTTGCCAGTGCGGGATATTCCACCCATGTATGCCACGTTGACTGAATCGAAATTGTGCCCCTTGACTCCGTTGGACGGCAGGTCTTCTGTCATGAGCTGCGTGTACTTGCCATCAGCGGTTACGACCCAGTGGTAGCCTGGATAATGCCAGCCTTTGTTTCTAAATTCCTTGAGCAAGGCATCGACAGACCATGACTGTCGGCTTGCTGTACAATGAACGAAAATTTTCTTAATCTTGCGTGCCATTTTTATTGTTAAAATATTTATTGATAATGTCTTTAACTCTGGTGTCAAAAGTCAGTGCGAAACCAAAGACGGTTGCCACGTAAACCAGACTCTGCCCAAAGTACCACAAGACGTTAGACGTGACGTCGTGGGACATAAAAAAGCTGATGTACACAAGCACAATGCCAGCAAGCAGTACTATGCCAGCAGAGCTGTAGTGTATCCAATCCTTGGTATTTCTCTGCATATCTGTACCTTTTTTAAAACTGGCACAAAGGTACATATAATATAAGGAATATAAAAATACGGCAGAAAGGACTGTCACCCTCCTGCCGTATCTGATAACTATGAGATATCCCGGTCGAGTAACTCTCTGGCCATCTGCTTAGCCTGCTCTCGCCACTCCTGGAATACCTGGTACTCTGTCTCATGCTCCTTATTGCCATCTCCATGGTTGCATAGAATAGCTTCGACATCGCTCTGGCTGTACTTAGTACGAACCAGACCATTCACAAACTCGCGATAGCTTGCCGACTCCGCCTCAATCTTGGTTGAGCCGTCAATCTCTGTGCCCTCGTAGCTGTAGGCTGTCACTGTCTTACTATCGCCATCAGACTCCGACATTGTGGTGTCTGGGTGATAGTTTTCTACTTTCTGCTCACTCAGGAACAGAAGAAAATGCTTGCTGTCATATCTCAAGTATGACATACGGCAAAGATAAAATTTCTTGTGCATCTAGATAAACTTATAAAATTTCTTGCCAAACTTGTTGGTTAGCTCGGCTGCAACGGTGTAGAAGCCCTTTTCCAGCAGTTCCCACTCCTTGCGTGCCTGGTCAACCAGAATATCTGAGCCAGTAAAGAGCCACCACGACTCAGGTTGCCAAACCGGCTCCTCAATCTCATCGCCATGTTCATCGAGTTGTCCTGTCTTCCGGACGTGATCGATGAAACGGAAGCGGATGGCTAGGCGATCCTTAGGCACCTTCTTGGTGACTATGTGCTTGACGCCCTGGTCGTCAACTTCTTCGACCTGCTCCATCTTGAAGTCGACTCTCGACTTATCTATCTTGTAATCCTCTATGAGGATGAGGAACTTGTCATAGTCCTCAATGTTGTGGCACAGGATATCGCCTGGATGCTTCTTCTGTGCCATGCTCATGCCCTCGAAGGGAACCTCTCCCTTGCGAGCCTTCACAATCTGACCATACTTTTTCATACCGATTTTATTTAATAAGTTTTTTGTATCTGCGTGTTTGGCTAGGCCAAGCCTGGATGCTGCCTTGCGCCGGATCTGTTCATCGTTAAGTCCACGTTTGCGCAATCTTGCCACCTGGGCACAGAGTGCCTGCTTGGTGCGCTTGCGCAAAAGGGCATGGTCGGCAAAGATCTTCTGTCCACAGAAGTCTATGCCGTCACATGTACGATGAATATTCCAACTCTTATTGAGACTCAGCTTCCAGTCTCTAGCCAAGTGCATGACTGCAAGCTCCGCCATGAGGCGTAAGAAGACCTTATCTTCATGCATGATGAAGATATTGTCCATGAATCTATAATCAATAGTTCGTTAATAATTCAATAATGTGCTAAGCAGCTATACGCTGTAAG
>ERZ1505052.471-NODE-471-length-11131-cov-4.557512_pt1 | contig 11131 bp, 8 predicted proteins | sample MGYA00571781_ERZ1505052 | MGnify/ENA primary metagenome ERZ1505052 (study PRJEB39906, sample SAMEA3182110) | gut metagenome | biome: human; feature: gut; material: Stool; isolation source: human stools | place: Canada | collected 2013-04-23 ...
GTTGCGGGGATCGTCCTCGGGGATACCGGCTTCCACCTTACCCACAAGGTCGGCGCCCACGTCGGCAGCTTTGGTGAAGATGCCGCCGCCCACACGGGCGAACAGCGCCATGGAGCTGGCGCCCATACCGAAGGTCAGCATGGCGCTGGTGATATCGGCGGCCTCCAGCTTGAACACGAAGCGCAGCAGCATGAACCACACGCTGATGTCCAGCAGGCCCAGACCCACCACGGTGAAGCCCATGACGGAGCCGGCGGAGAACGCCACGCGCAGGCCCTTATTCAGACCGTCGCGGCAGGCGTTGGCGGTGCGGCAGTTGGCCTTGGTGGCGATGCGCATGCCCACAAAGCCGGACAGGCCGGAGAAGAAGCCGCCGGTCAGGAACGCGAAGGGCACGAACCACGTCAGCAGCTTGCAGGCCGCCATAATGCACAGCACCACGATCATGCAGACGAAGAACACGCCTACCACGGTGTACTGCCGCTTCAGGTAGGCGTTGGCGCCCTCGCGGATGGAGCGGGAGATCTTGCTCATCAGAGGGGTGCCCTCGTCAAAGCTCAGGACGCGCTTGCCCGTGATAAACGCGAACAGCAGCGCGATGATCGAGCCAACAAATGTGGCAAGAACCAGGTACTTTTCCATAATGTGTTTTCCTCTTTCTTCCCCGCGTTGGGGAGACTTTTCTTTTTTGTTTCGCTGAATATTATAAAAAAATGTACTTTTCCCGTCAAATTTTCAAACTAATTTTTTGTACAAAACATTTTTTATGTGATTTTTCCGTTTGTTTGCACAAAAACATTTTTTCATTTAACGGCTTGTAAAATCCGCTTTTTGCACCCTTTCTGCAATTTGCTTTCATTTTATTGCCAGAAATATGTTGTTCTTGAGGCATAAGTATTTCTTATTGCTAGTATAAGAATATTTTTTCGTGACGTTTCACGTCGAAACAGAAATAAAAACGTCAATTTTCTTTCTGTTTCTCTCCGTTTATGCAGTTTTCACACAACTTTCTCTTACAAGTTAATTTCTTCCATGCTTTGGTGTTTTGCACAATACGCGTTATGCACTTTCAAAAGCTCTCTATCTGCCGCTTTAGCTTATAAGAAAGCAACATTCCCGCTGTCTATAGGCAGCGGGAATGTTGTTTGGAAAGGAGATCACGCGGTAATCGCTTTTTCGCGTTTGGCAGACCAGTACTGCACAACAATGACGAGAGCCACCAGCGCCAGACCCACCACGTCGGTAAGGGTGCCGGGGATCATCATGCCCAGGCCGCCCGCCACCAGCAGGAGGCGGAAGTACCAGGGCACCTTCTTGTACAGGTGGCCGTTGAGGGCCGCCGCGATACCGAAGATACCCAACAGGGCGCTGATGCAGATCTGGGTCACTTCCCACCAGCCGGAGACATTCTCAAACAGCAGGGCGGGAGAGTACGCGAAGATATAGGGGACGATGAAAGCGGCAATGGCCAGCTTTGTGGCGTTGACGCCTGTTTTCATGGGGTCGGACTTGGCAATGGCGGAACCGGCGTAGGCAGCCAGCGCCACAGGCGGCGTGATATCCGCCACGATGCCGAAGTAGAACACAAAGAAGTGGGCCGCTACCACAGGAATGCCCATCTTAATGAGAATGGGAGCGCAGGTGGACGCCATGATGCAGTAGTTAGCGGTGGTGGGCACACCCATGCCCAGAATGATGCAGCAAACCATGGTCAGCGCCAGACCGATGATCTGAGCGTTGCCCGCCAGACCCACGATGCCGTTGATGAGGATAGAGGCCAGACCGGTAACGGTGATGCAGCCGGCGATCATACCGGCCACGGCACAGGCCACACCGACGGTGATGGCGCCGCGGGCACCAGCTTCCAGCGCCTCGAAGATCTTCTTGGGGGTCAGGCGCTCTCCTTTATTCAGGAAGCCCACCACGACTGCCGCCAGAATGGACACGGCAGCGGAGAACTGCATGGTCTTGGCACCGCTGGACACCAGCCACACCAGCAGGATCAGCGGCAGCAGCAGATAGCTCTTGCGGCCCAGATCCTTCCATGCGGGCATTTCGTCACGGGACAGGCCCTTCAGGCCCAGCTTCTTGGCCTCCAGATGAACGGCGATGAAGATGCCGGTGAAATACAGCACAGCAGGCAGGATGGCCTTGACGGCCACGGTGGCATAGGGCAGACCCATATACTCCGCCATCAGGAAGGCGGCAGCGCCCATGATGGGGGGCATGATCTGGCCGCCGGTGGAGGCGGCCGCCTCGACGGCGCCAGCGAACTCCGGCTTATAACCGGTCTTTTTCATCATGGGGATGGTGACGGAGCCGGTGGTAACGGTGTTGCCCACAGAGGAGCCGGACACCATGCCGCACAGGGCAGAGGAGATGACCGCCACCTTGGCGGGGCCGCCGCTGGACCAACCGGCAACGCGATTGGCGAAGCTGATGAAGAAGTTGGCGATGCCGGTGCGCTCCAGGAACGCGCCGAAAATGATGAACAGAACGATGTAGGTATAGCAGACGTTGACAGGGGTGCCGATGACGCCGTTGGTGGTGTAGAACAGCTTATAGATGATGTTCTTCAGCGCCTGATAGAAGTCGGCGTTCCAGCTGAGCTGATTGTAGAAGGTATACACCAGCAGCACGCCCACCACGCACAGAATGGGCAGGCCCACGCAGCGGCGGCACAGCTCCAGCAGGATCAGGATACCCACCGCACCGATCACCACGTGGATAGGCTCGATACGGGTGGCCAGCTTGATGAGCGTCATGGCGTTGAAGGCGAAATACAGAAAGCAGCCGGTGCCCACCAGCATCAGCACGATATCGTACCAGGGCATGAAGTTGACCTTCACGTGGCCCTTTTTAATGGGGTAGGTCAGGAAGCCGATGAACACGATACAGGCCAGAAACAGGCTCAGGCGGGTCTCCGGCAGAGCGGTGGACCACAGGGTCATTGCGATGCAGTACAGGGAAAACGCCACCATCAGACCACCGGTGATCCAGCGGAGCGGACCTTCCCAGATACGGGTGTTGGATTCGCGGTCATATTTGCGCATCACCGCGTCCAGATCGGCGGCTATATCCTCGCCGCCAGCAGCGGCGGTATCGACTGCCGGGGCCTCATCGACCCGTTTTTTGAATAGCTTCATAGTGGATCTCCTTGATGTTGTTTTGGGGGATGCTATGCCAGAGAACAGCGAGAACTACGGCAGGACGTGCCTGCCGTAGTCTCGATAAACCGTTTTCGCGTTAACGCGCCGTTCAGAATTTACTGGACGGTGAAGCCCTTCTCGGCGAAGTACTTGGCAGCGCCGGGATGATAAGGCACGGTGGTGATGGAGGAACCGAACTCCAGGCTCAGCTCGCCATACTTGGCATGGCTGCTGACCAGATCAGCGGCGTTGTCAAAGATATCGGCGGTCAGGGCATAGATGGCATCCTCGGACACATCGTTGCGGGCCAGGATCACAGCGGCCACGGCCACGGTGGTCACATCCTCGTCCAGACCGTACACATCCTTGGAGATCACGGTCTTGGTATAGTAATCGGAGGTCTCCAGCAGCTTGGCGATATGCTCGTCGTCCAGGCTGACCAGATGCACGTCCTTGGTGGTGGCCAGATCGGTGACAGCAGTGGTGGGAGCGCCGGCCACGATGAAGGCGGCGTCGATCTTGCCGTCCTTCAGGTCGTTGGCGCTGTCGCCAAAGGACTGATAGGTGGCGTTGATCTGGGTGAACTCGTCATTCTCATTGACATCGCCCAGGCCGTAAGCGGTCAGGATATCCTTTGCGTTGAAGTACACGCCGGAACCGGCAGCGCCCACGGAGACCTTCTTACCGGCCAGATCCTCCACGGTCTTGATGGTGGGGTCGACGGTGACGATCTGCACCTGCTCCATGTACAGAGCGGCCACAGTGGAGAAGCAGTCCACCTTGCCGTGATCGGCAAAGATGTTGGTGCCGTTATAGGCATAGGCCATAACATCGGACTGGCAGAAGGCCAGCTCGGCGTTGCCGTCCTGCAGCTCCTGCACGTTGGACTGGGAGCCGTTGCCCACCAGACCCACCACGTCGATACCGGCGTTGTTGGTGGCGTGCTGGGCGATGACGGAGCCGAAGGCATAGTAGGTGCCGGACTCGCCGCCGGTGACGAAGCGCAGCTTCGCGGTAGAAGCAGCGGGAGCGCTGTCGCCAGTCTCATTGCCGGAGGCGTTACCGCCGCCGCAGGCAGTCAGAGAAGCGATGAGGCCCAGAGCCAGAATCAGAGAAAACACTTTTTTCATTCCAAATCCCTCTTTCACAGTTGAATTAGGTGGAAACGCCCGGTGCTTTTTTCAAGGGTGTTTCCGTAAGCATGTGCATAGTATACATGTATATCATTCATTTTGCAAGGGTCATTTTCTCTTTTTGGTGATTTTTTGCAATGTTCAAGTATTCATCTTGCATTTTCACGCTATTCTCTGCGTTTTCCCGCAAATGTCTTGCAAAACAAATGTCCGTCTTGCAAAAACACGCCCCGCCAGGAAAACCAGCGGGGCGTGTTTTGTGCAGTTTAACTAAGAGCAACTTACTGAAGCACCTTGGAGTCTACAACTTCCTTCAGCTTGGCGGTGAAGTCCTCCAGGCTCATAGCGCCCAGATCCTCGCCGGCGCGGGTACGGACGGAGACCGTCTTGTTTTCCATATCCCGGTCACCCACAACGATCATATAGGGCACCTTCTCCAGAGTGGCCTCACGGATCTTCTTGCCGATCTTCTCGTTGCGGTCATCCACCTCCACGCGGAAGCCCTGGCCGTCCAATGCGTCAGACAGATCCTTGGCATAATCCAGCGCACGGTCGGTGACAGGCAGGATCTTCACCTGAACAGGAGCCAGCCATGCGGGGAAGGCGCCGGCAAAGTGCTCGGTGATGATGCCGATGAACCGCTCGATGGAGCCGAACACAACACGGTGGATCATCACGGGCACGTCCTTGCCGCCGTCGCTGGTGGTATACTCCAGATCAAAGCGGCCGGGCAGCTGATAGTCCAGCTGAATGGTGCCGCACTGCCAGGTACGGCCCAGAGAGTCCTGAATGTGGAAGTCCAGCTTGGGGCCGTAGAACGCACCGTCGCCGGGGTTCACCACATACTCCTTGCCGATGGAGGTAATGGCGTCGGCCAGAGCGTTCTCTGCCTTCTCCCAGTCCTCCCGGGTGCCGATGTGGTCCTCGGGCATGGTGGACAGCTCGATCTTGTAGGGCAGGCCAAACAGAGAGTAAACCTCGTCGAACAGGCGGGCGATGCGGATGACCTCATCCTTGATCTGGTCCTTGGCCAGCAGGATGTGGGCGTCGTCCTGAGTGAAGCAGCGGACACGGAACATGCCGTGGAGCGCGCCGGAGAGCTCATGACGATGGACCAGGCCCAGCTCACCGTACCGCAGGGGCAAGTCTCGGTAGGAATGGGGTTCCAGCTCATAGACCAGAATACTGCCGGGGCAGTTCATGGGCTTGATGGCAAAGTCCTCGCCGTCAATGACGGTGGTATACATATTATCCTTGTAGTGATCCCAGTGGCCGGAGGTCTCCCACAGAGTCCGCTTCATGATCTGAGGAGTGGAGATCTCCACATAGTTCCACTTCTTGTGGACCTGACGCCAGTAGTCGATCAGGGTGTTCTTCAGCACCATGCCCTTAGGCAGGTAGAAGGGGAAACCGGGGGCCTCATCCCGGAAAGCAACCAAGCCCAGCTCCTTGCCCAGCTTCCGGTGATCCCGGCGCTTGGCCTCCTCAATGCGCTCCAGATAGGCGTCCAGTTCCTCCTTCTTGGGGAAGGCGATGCCGTAGATCCGCTGCAGGGTCTCCCGGTTGGAGTCACCCCGCCAGTAGGCGGCGTTGCAGGCCAGCAGCTTGATGGCGTTGCCCTTCACCCGGCCGGTGGAGTCCAGATGGGGGCCGGCGCACAGGTCGGTGAACTCGCCCTGCTTGTAGAAGGAGATGGGAGCATCCTCCGGCAGATCCTGGATCAGCTCCACCTTGTAAGGCTCGCCCTTCTCCTCCATGAACTTGATGGCTTCCTCGCGGGGCAGCTCGAAGCGCTCCAGCTTCAGCTTCTCCTTGCAGATCTTCCGCATCTCGGCCTCGATCTCGGTCATGTGCTCCGGAGTAAAGGCAAAGGGTGCGTCCATATCGTAGTACCAGCCCTCCTTGATGGAGGGGCCGATGGCCAGCTTCACCTCGGGCCACAGGCGCTTGACGGCCTGCGCCATGATGTGAGAGCAGGTGTGCCAGTAAGTCTGGCGGTATTCCTCATTTTCAAAGCTGAATTCCTTGATTTCCTCAGACATAGTAATGTCTCCTTTCCTGCGGCGGTCTTTCCGCCCTTGGGGCAAAACAAAAACGCCTCACCCCTGTTTTGGTCAGGGGTGAGGCGTAAAGCTCCACGGTTCCACCCTGCTTGCACAGTAAAACAAAATTTGTTTCGCTGTGCAAGCAGGGTAAAAAACTCCTTCGGAGTCTTCTAATTGAAATCATGCAAGACACCCTTCCTGGGTTTCTTGCACACATTCTTCCTTCCCGCCAGCGAAAGTCCTTTTGCGCATTGTGCCGCTCGTGTCCTCTGTAACGGGAGGTCCCGTCCCGGCCTACATATCGGCGGGCAGCTCCAAGGCGGTGACTGTTCCGGTTCTGACTGACGCTGCTTTCAGCCCATGACAGCGTCTCTCTGAAGTTCTTCCCGGACAGCGTCCTTTTCCAAGCCTTTTTTCAGAATGGAATCATGATAGCACGGCTCTTTTGGATTGTCAAGGGGCGCATCCTGTCGATTTTCACAGGAAATTCGCGCCATATCCGGGAAGTTTCGCCGTTTTTTCAGGCGTTGGGATGGGGCAGATTCCACCGGTAGTGGGCCGACAGACACCGGATGGCAAACACCGCCGCCGCACCGACCAGCATGGCCGTCATCTCCCCTGCCGGCTGCCGCAGCACCCCGCAGATCACCGCGCCGACGAGAGAGGCGCAGGCGTAAATATGCTTCACGAAAATATAGGGCATATCTCCGGCCATCACATCCCGCAGCAGCCCGCCGCCCACGCCGGTGAGTACGCCGACGAACACCAGCAGGTACAGGGACGGCGCTTCCACGCAGTTCCATGCCACGCGGACGCCCATGACCGTGAAGATGCCCAGGCCCGCGCTGTCCATCAGCAGCATAAACAGGTCATACCGCCGCTGGTTGCCCATCAGCAGGTGCCGCACGCCGGAGAGAAACAGGATCAGCGAGGTAATTACCGCCACTGCGGAGGCCGTCGGATTCTGAAACGCCGCCGGGGGCGTGTTGCCCAGCAGCACATCCCGCACCATACCGCCGCCGCAGGCGGTGGTCAGGCCAAGGATACAGACGCCGAACACGTCCAGTCCCTTCCGGACCCCCAGCACCGCGCCGGAGGCGGCAAAGGCGATGGTGCCCAGCATTTCAAACAGAAAGAGAAAGGTCTCCATGTCTCACATGCCCCTCCGCACCATTTCCATAAATGCGGTAGCCGCGGCCGTGGGAGGCACTTCCTTCAAGGTACACATATCCACGCTGCGCTCCGGGATCGTGAAGTCCGTTTTCAGCAGACGGATGTCGCCGCTTTCCAGGTCCTTCCGGACGAATTCCAGCGTCACACCAGCCACGCCCAGACCGATCCCCGCCAGCGTCACCAAAAGCTGCCGGGAGGACAGCTCGATCTCCGGGGTCAGGGTAACGCCGGCCTTCAAAAACTCCTGTTCCAGAAAAACACGGGAGCTGGCCTTCCGCTCCAGCAGGATCAGGGGAAATTCCGCCATCTCCTGCCGGGTGTGGATCTTGTCGAAATCGCAGTGGTAATTCTTCCCCGCCACGAACACGGAATGGGTGGTAAAGCAGGGCCAGGTCTCCAGCGTGCTGTCCTTGGGAGAGGAGGCAAAGGCGATGTCCACCGCCCCGGAGCGAAGCATGCTCACCACCTTGGCGCTGCGGCCGGAGACGATCTTCAGCCGGATGCCGGGGTGCTGGTGGTGAAATTCGTCCAGATACGGCGTCAGGAACTGCCCCGTCACCGTGTCACTGGCGCCGATGGTCAGGGTACCCAACAGCAGCTGCTGGGCCTGAGAGAGCTTGTCCTCGCCGGTAGCCAGCAGACCCAAGGCGTTGCGGACATACTGATAGAGCATCTGGCCCTCTCCCGTCAGCGTCACGCCCCGGGGGGAGCGGGCAAACAGCCGGGCCTGCAGGGCCGTTTCCAGCTGTTTAATAGATTGGCTCACCGCCGATTGGGAAATATACAAATTCTTTGCCGCCGCCGAGATGTTGCCGGTCTCCGCGACCTCCTTGAACACCCGGTACAATTCCAGTTTTACTGCCATACGCGCTTCCTCCATAATCAGCGGGTCTTATCGCTACAATCAGCATTATAAGCAACCGCCGTTGGAATTGCAACCATAAACCAATCGTCTCTTCTGTAAAATTTTTGATGTCCGAAGCCCCCCGCTTTCGGCGGCTTTCCATAGGCGGTGGGTTGCAAACAGCCGGAGAATACGATAAAATAAAGTGATTTTTAATTTGATCCCTCATCCTATATATTCGGAGGTACTCCATGCTCTATTCCGTTCTGGCTGTGGGCGATGTGGTAGGCGAGGCAGGTCTCGCCCATCTGGAACGCCATCTGCGGCCCCTGCAAAAGCTGAAAAACATTTCGTTCACCGTGGTCAACGGGGAAAACATCTCCGGCGTGGGTCTGACCTGCAAGCAGGCGTGGCGGGTCTATGACGCCGGAGCCGACGCCGTGACCCTTGGCAACCACACCTTCGGCAAAATGGAGATCGGCCGTATGCTGGATGAGACCCCGTGGCTCCTGCGCCCCGCCAACCTGTCCGGCAGAATGCCGGGCCATGGCTGCGAGATTTTCGATCTCAATGGCCTGCGGTTCCGCGTGGTGAATCTCATCGGCCGCTGTACGCTCCAGTGGAACGCTGAAAATCCCTTTACTCTGGCGGACCGGCTGCTGAAGCAGGGCACTGCGGATTTTACCCTGGTGGATTTCCATGCGGAGGCCACCAGTGAAAAACTGGCACTGGGCTACTATCTGGACGGCCGGGTCAGTGCCCTGTGGGGCACCCACACCCATGTCCCCACTGCCGATGAGCGGGTCTATCCCAAGGGCACCGGCTATATCACGGATCTGGGGATGACCGGCCCCATCGAATCTGTTCTGGGCGTAGAGTCCGCGCAGTCGGTGGAATCGTTTTTGGGTGGTCTGCCGGGACGCTACCGCAGTCCGGATGGGCCCTGCAAGCTGCAGGGGGCTATTTTTACACTGGACAGCGCCACCGGCCTCTGCACCGCCGTGGAGCGGGTGGACATTCGATAAGGAGGCCGTTGTATGACAAGACCTGAGCATTACCGTTCCTATTCCGCTGTATTTCCCATTTTGCTGCGGGAGGGGGCCAACGGGCAGGAGGTGCTGCTGCACCTGCGGCAGAACACTGGCTATATGGACGGCTGCTGGGACTTTGCCGGCAGCGGCCATGTGGACGAAAACGAAACCGCCCGTCAGGCCGTGGCCCGGGAGTGTTTGGAGGAACTGGGCATTACAGTGAACCCCGCCGACATGGAATTTGTCCACCTGTGCCACCGGGTCGCCGGAGGCGATGGCCGCACCTATTATGACATGTGCTTCGTGATCCGGAAATATCAGGGAGAGCCTGCCGTCATGGAGCCAGAGAAAAACGCCGGGCTCCGCTGGTTCCCCACGGAGGCCCTTCCGGAAAATACCAGTACTGCCGTGGAGGTCATGCTGCGCCCCTGTCTGCGGGGCCAGCCTTACAGTGAGGTCATTCATGACCTTCCGGTCACATCAATCTAAAAAAGAGGAAATCACTATGTCTATTCAAAAGGTAAGAGAGTATTTCAAGCAGTTCGGCATTGAGGACCGCATCCGGGAATTCGACGTTTCCTCCGCCACGGTGGAGCTGGCGGCGGTGGCCGTAGGCGTGGAGGGCGCCCGGATCGCCAAGTCTATGAGCTTCAAGGTAGGAGAGGAACCCATCATCATTGTGGTGGCGGGAGATGCCAAGGTGGACAACAGCCGCTACAAGGCCCAGTTCCACACCAAGGCCAAAATGCTGACCTTTGAGGAAGCCCATACCATGATCGGCCATGACCCCGGCGGCGTGTGCTCCTTCGCTTTGCCGGATAATGTAAAAACCTATCTGGACATCTCCCTGAAGCGGTTCGAGACCGTATTCCCCGCCGCCGGCAGCAGCAACAGCGCCATTGAACTGACCTGCGAGGAATTGGAGAAGTATTCCTCCAACTTCGTCTCCTGGGTGGATGTGGCAAAGGGCTGGCGTCCGGAAGAAAAGGAAGCTTGAGGGGCTTATGCTGAGATTTATTCACGCGGCGGACTTCCATCTGGACAGTGCCTTCGCCGCCCTGACCCCCCGGCAGGCCGCAACCCGCCGCCGGGAGAGCCGGGAGCTACCGGTACGACTGGCTAACTACGTCAACCAGAATAACATTGATCTGGTGCTGCTGGCGGGGGACCTCTTTGACAGCGCCGCCTCCTACCGGGACACGGCAGAGGAACTCTCCGCTGCTCTGGGGCAGATGGAGGCACAGGTCTACATCGCCCCCGGCAACCATGATTGGTACGGCCCCGGCAGCCCCTACCTGACGGTAAAGTGGCCAGAAAATGTACACATTTTCACCCAGCCCCGGTTGGAAACGATGGAATGGCCGGAAAAAAATCTGGTGCTCCACGGTGCGGCCTTTACCCACGGTGAGCAAGCCGACGGCTTCCTCACTGGCTTCACCGCCCCCGCCGACGGGAAGCTCCATATCGGCCTGCTCCACGGGGAGATCGACCCCTCGGAGGCCCGGTACGATCCCATCCGCAAGGAGGAGATCGCCGCCAGCGGCCTTGCCTATCTGGCGCTGGGACACATCCACAAGCGGGCGGAGCCTTTGACCTTTGGCGGCACCGTCTGCGCGTGGCCGGGCTGCCCGGAGGGACGGGGGTTCGACGAATTGGGGGAAAAAGGCTTTTATTCCGGCACGATCGACGATTCCGGCAAGGTCAGCCTTACCTTCGTCCCCTTCGCCCGGCGGCGGTATGAAATTTTGACGGTGGA
>ERZ1505052.488-NODE-488-length-10924-cov-8.668507_pt1 | contig 10924 bp, 8 predicted proteins | sample MGYA00571781_ERZ1505052 | MGnify/ENA primary metagenome ERZ1505052 (study PRJEB39906, sample SAMEA3182110) | gut metagenome | biome: human; feature: gut; material: Stool; isolation source: human stools | place: Canada | collected 2013-04-23 ...
CCGATGAAAGCAAAGTCTCTGCCAAAGGTCATGATGAAATTCTTGATGTTCTGAATCCCTAGGATTGTTGATGGTCCTGGTAAAATTGTTAGGCATGCGTCCTTGGCTATGGTAAGCATCCTCCTTTATAAGTTGGCGGAGCTTCTTTACGGAAAGATGTTCCTCTACAGTGCGGTGAATATAATAAAAGCGTGCCGAAGTTTCTTTTGGTCCACTAATGATGGCAGAGTGGTGTGTGAATGGTACTTTAAAGAAGTCCTCAACAGGAAAATCTGGAATATTAGAAATAGATAAAGTATGGAATATATCTATCTGATTTTCACTATTTTGTAATTCAGCGGTTGCAACCGCTGAATTCTCAAAGCACAATTCGGCGGTTGCAACCGCCGAATTGCTGTCAAGCATATTCCATGCTTCATAAAAACGTCTCATATCCTTCATTTGAGTTTCCGAGAATCCTCGAAGACCAGGTAGTTCCTTACGAAGTTGTTCGCTGATGGCTGCTAATGCTCCCTCGCCCCATACTCCTTTGCGGGTATGTTGTGAAAGATATTTTCCGATGGCAAAATATAAAGCAAGTTGTATGCGGTTCACACCTTTGGCTGCTTCATATTGTCCTTGAAGTATGGCTGTCTTTATAGCGTTGACAGCATTGTTATATTGTATCAAACTATCCATAGAGTAATGTTTTAATTTGGTCTTCTAACAGAAGGCATACGGATTTTGGGACAAAGAAAATGCAAACGAGCGCAAAGAAAGCTTGCTTTCAATTTGCCGAGTGCAGCTTTTCTTATGCAAAGATACGACTTTTCCTCGTAACTTCCAAGGTTTTAGGGAAAAAATGTAGAGAGGGGGATAAAGAAAAAATAGGCGACTCCCGGATTGGAGGAGAGTCGCCTGTTCTATGAGTTTTTAACCAATTCAGTAAAGTTCGACCAACTTTCAACTTTGAATCCTCTTAGATCTCTGACTGATTTCTTAAACCACTCTATTTTAGAAAGCTCCATAACTGTTTTTACAAGTGCAGTCAAATCATCATTCATCGTCATGTATGTACTGCCTTGCACCCACTCGAAACCATTTTTCTTTAGAAGCTCTTTTATTTCGTAGTAAGCCTTGTTGTAAGGTTCGCCATAGTATTTCTGTAAATCAGAAATTACCATATCAAATGCTAGTGCGTACATACTGCCTCCTTTGCTGGCTCAAATAAGTCCTTATATCCAAAGAATATGTTCCCATCTGCGGTTTTTGCGGAGATGACAATTCCTACGAAAGGATTGTTCTCAACTTCAATCACTTCGCCCTGTGTCCAGTCTTTGGCATGTGTCAAGTCTGGAGATATTAATACTTTGTCGCCTGTTCTCATAATCATAAAAATATAAATGTTGTACTTATTCGGTGCAAAGATACGACTTTTCCTCGTAACTTCCAAGGTTTTAGGGGAAAAATACTTGAAAAGGGGGAGGAGAAAAAGAAAATAGGCGACTCCCGGAATTGAGAGCCGCCCATTGAATGTTATTACATTATATTTCAATTGCGCAATCATTGATTGCGTAATTGGGATGTTTCCAACTTGAGCCATGGTCAACTCCTTGTTTCATATAGAAGATTGTTTGTTCCAATCTGCAAAGATAATGCAAAATCATCATTCATCGTCCTTTGCAGGTTCAAATAAGTCCTTATATCCAAAGAATATGTTCCCATCTGCGGTTTTTGCGGAGATGACAATTCCTACGAAAGGATTGTTCTCAACTTCAATCACTTCGCCCTGTGTCCAGTCTTTGGCATGTGTCAAGTCTGGAGATATTAATACTTTGTCGCCAGTTCTCATATTCACAAAAATATAAATGTTGTACTTATTCGGTGCAAAGAAAATGCAAACGAGCGCAAAGAAAGCTTGCTTTCAATTTGCCGAGTGCAGCTTTTCTTATGCAAAGATACGACTTTTCCTCGTAACTTCCAAGGTTTTAGGGAAAAAATACTTGAAGGGGGGGGGGAGGAGAAAGAAAAAAATAGGCGACTCCCGGAATTGAGAGCCGCCTATTAATTTTAAGTTTATTTGATGAAGCAAATGCTTACTTCTTTGTCATCTCACACTTTGCTGTTCCTTCTGCCCAATTAACCACAAGCTTAATGTCGTAAGTACCAGCTGCTACAGCGATGTTTGGACCATTCTGTGTAGTGAGGTTATCTAATTCTCCACCCCAACTGAGATTCCAATCGTTTGTGTGACGGAACTTCATTTCGCCATCAGTCAATGTGACGTCCTTAAGTTCCCAGCAGCGCTCTTCCGGATTGTATGTCATATCCGTATCGCCATCCCAACCTTTAGGAGTTGCGTTGCCAATGATGCCAATAGTAAATGGAGTCAGTGTGTAAGTCTTCGCAGACAAGTCAACATCTACCTGATAGAAACCTGCTTCTTCTGTTATCACGATGTTTCCTGCATCAGGAGCTGTATCAAAGTCAGCACCATAGCTAGTGCCATCCCAGTTTGGCTGAGTACTGAACTTGAAGCCATTCTGGTTCAGGTACATATAACCTGTAAAGTGAACACCATCATCACTATTGAGGACGTCACTATGGTTCCAGCCATTAGCATCACCTGCCATATAGAGGATAGGCTTGCCTACAGAGTAAGACAGGTTGTTCATGTCGAGAGTTACAATCCATGTACCAGCACCTACGATAACCATGGTCTGTGGAGTACCCCAGCTGTCGCCAGTATAATAGATTGTACCAGAAGCATCTTCGCTACCGTCTTTCTCGCAACCCATGACACCTTTGTTGATAACCTTCCAGTTGCCGCTTTCATCCCACTTGCTGCCTTCGTAGAACTTGAAGTAGTTCTTGTCTTTCTCTGTGGTGACCTTGAGCTGGTAAACACCATCAGACACTTTGTTCATCCATACAGGTTCTTTTGGCTCCCATCCATTGCCATTAACTTCGCCAAGCATGTAGTAACCTTTCTCATCGATAGTAGGAGTTGGGGTTGGTGTGAGCTTACCTGTAGTTTGACCTACGGTATTGATGGCAACGGCATCACCTGATGCCAAGTTGGCAGAAACCTTTGACTCAACGTTGATGTCACGAGCAACGCTTTCGCGTGATCTGTTCTGGCTGCAGAGAATCTTCTCCAATTCTGTTGCGTCTACCTGAATGCTGTTACCGTTGATTTTGCCTTTAATGGCTTCGCCATTTACTTTCAAGTCTTTGAGTGTGAAACCTGTAACATCTGCATCTGATGAATTGACTGTGACGAGATTGATAATACCGTCATTGTCTGGCAAGCTACTTTCTGCTTCAGTACCTGCTGCGAAAGTAATTCCGTATTTGGCAGCTGAGGCCTCCTGTGGATTGGTCTGAGGATTAGCCCAATCGTCGTAGTCGCCGTTGCAGCTGGCAAGTGATACACTTGCCAAGACTGCTAAGCTATATAATAATGTTTTTTTCATTGTGCTTTGGTCTTAATTATTTAACTTCTGCTGAGTAATTATCAAAGTTGATATACAACTTCTGTCCAACTTGGGTAGTTACAGAGTAATCTGCGCCCTCAGTCTCAGCCCAGTTGTTTACGATATCATATCTACGCCAGAAGACGTTGCCCTTGTAAAGAGTGAACTCTGTGCGATACCAGTCGATTTTACCTACCTTGACAGATACACGAAGCTCTTTGCTGTCAGTAAATGCAGGAGATACCCATTCTCCCTTTTGATCGGCAGGAGCAGTAAGTGCTGTATTGTCAGCAAAACCCCATTCGGTTTGTCCTATACAAGCACCAATCAGACAGATCTGTGTTGGATATACTGTCAGTGTCCACTCGATGTTCTTCTTGTCTTCTGTAATCTTGCCTTTGAACAAGAGAGTGTACCAACCTGCGTTTGCTACCTTGATTCTATGCTCTTCTCCTTCTGAGATACCGGCGTTGGCCTCATCGTTGATTTCCTTGATACGGTTGTAACCGCGGTCGTCATTGTTCTCGGTACCCCACTTGAACTCACCACCTGCAGGCAAGTAGATGATACCATAGTAGTTACCTTCCATACCAAAGACCTTAGGAATTGGTTTCCAACTCTTCCATGGATCCTGAATAGAACTACCAATCAAGTAGAGGTTGTCAGTGAACTTAGCATCAGGAGCCTCATAAGTAGCCTTCACAGAACGCAAGGTGATGGTATTTGAGAATGTCTCGCCCAAACTTGTATCAGTAGCGTCTCCAATCACAGCACGCAAGCGAATGTAAATAGGCATTTCTGCAGGAACACTTGTATCTGGATTTGCAGCCTGGAAGAGAGCTACAATAGCGTTGTTTAATTCAGATGCATTAACTTGCATATCAGCAGTTCTATAGAATGTTGCTAACTCTGTGTGAGTAGCAGTAGGATCGCTGACGAATGCTGGATCGATAGATACCTGTACGTAATATCTCATAGAGTAAGGTACTCCACCATAGTTTGGCTGAGAACATGTCAATCTTAAACTTTTTGCACTGATGAGATCGTAAGTATTGTTTTCTGCTACGGCAGGAGTGTTCAATACAAATCCATCTGCAACATGACTCAAGTCCAATGTAGGGTTGCTGTCTCTGTCATCATCGCATGATGTAAAGAGCAAAGGGAGTACCAATGCTGGCAACAGCATGAATTTGAATATCTTTTTCATAATTCTTTCTTTTTTAATTTAATCTGTTAACCTAACAATTAGTATTTTGGGTTCTGTGTCATGTTAGGGTTATTCTTTGTCTCATTGCCTGGAATAGGGTAGATATCGAAATGTGATTCAATACCTGCACCATTAGGTACACCACCCTTGAAACTCCAGAGGTACTTAGAACCTGAGAACAAGCCAAAGCGAACCAAGTCTGAACGACGGCGGCCTTCCATAAAGAACTCGCGGCACCATTCATCGATAAGGGTCTGCTCATCTACTGATGAAGCTTTTATCTGACGATTGGCACGGTCCTGAACTAACTTGATGTCATCCAAACCTTCCTGACTGCCTTTGAGACGGAACTTTGCCTCTGCGCGGGTCAGATAGATTTCTGCCAGGCGGAACAATGGGATGTCGGTGTCTGAATAGTTCTGGTCATGCTGTGCTGTACCATCTGCGTGGAAATTGCTCCACTTTACGATAGCGGCACCATTCAGAGGGCCTGTGATAGCTTCACCTGGATTGAGTGTACGAACTTTTCCACTTTCGCAGCCACCTACACCCATGTATAACAAAGCTCGGTCGTCTTTTGCCTCTGCTATAACAGCGTCTGTGCCGTAGCCTTTCTCATTATCTTTTGCGATAATCTGATCCTTTGTTGCATTAGCTAAAACATCATCTGTCTTTGCCATAGGAATATTCCCTTCAGGGAAGAACTTCTTAACCAAGTCTTCGCGTGCAAAGATACATTTCCAAGGGTCAGCGGTACTTGCTGATGGCATGCCAGCTTTGGTGCAGGCTGCTACGAGATAAGTAGAACCGCCATACTGGCGAGTCTTCAAACCATCCTGACGAACAGCAAAGATGATTTCCTTCATAGCCTTTGGATTGCAATCATTGTCGCCCATGAACAACTGCTGGTAACCGCTGTAGCCATTCTTTTTTTCGCGAGAAAGGTCATATTTGCCGCTATTGATAATCTTGTCGCAATAATCGATAGCCTTCTGGTAGTCCTTAACCTGACCATCTGTATAAACAGCTGAGTTAAGTGCCAAACGAGCATGGAGGGCATAAGCTGCACCACGGTCGGCACGTCCGAAATTCTCACTGTTATTATAAGCACCCACCTCTGCCATCATAGGCTCGATGGTAGTCAATTCTTTGTCAAGCCACTCGTAGAGATCCTTGCCGCTTTTCTCAATAGGGAGATTGCTGTCGAAGGTTTCCTTGAAAGGAGCCTTGCGATACAGGTCGAGGAAATAATAGTAGTTCAGTGCACGGAGGAAGCGGACTTCTGCAATCTTATCTTCGCTCATCTTACCTGTCTGCTCGGAAATAAACTGGTTGTACAGGGTGATGTCGAAAATTAATCGCTGGTATGCCCAGTTTACTCGTGAATTACTCTTATCCCAGTTCATGTTGGTAATAGCGGCAATACCTTCATTGTCTTGCCATGCCCACAAAATTTCGTCTGTCATTAATTCTTCCAAGTTGAAGACGGTACGGATAAATCCGCTCTCACCCTCGTCTCCACTCAAGTCTGGTGAACCAGCAGCACCTTTCTGACCTGTAAGACCGAGGGTTGCATACTGTTTAGCCAAGAGGCCCTCCGCAGTATATGTTGGGGAAGACTGTGGATCAATGGACTTGATATTCAGTTCGTCTGCGCATGAGACAAAGCCCATGCACAACATACTTGCCATTGCAGCCGTTATAAATATTTTTTTCATAATTGTCTCCTTTTTTATTTTTAGATGTTAAGATTCAAACCAAGCTGGAAGCTTATTGGACGTGGGTAAGGATTACTGTCGATACCACTGCTTACCTCAGGGTCAATACCCTTATACTTGGAAATGATGAATGGGTTCTGAACTGTGAAGAAAATTCGACCACTGCAAATCTTCTCAGCACCAACCTTGATCAATGCAGGGAAGCTATATCCCAATGTCATGTTTGTACACTTCAAGTAAGAAGCATTGCGTACGAAGTAGTCACTGGTGTTGGTTGCTTTTGAGGTTTTACCCCAGAAACCAAGATCAACAGCTTCTGCTGTAGTATTTCTGAAGATGTTGTCTTTACTGAGGTCGGCTAAAACTGCCTTCTCGTTCAAGAAATCGTAGTAAACATAGTTGCCGATAGAGGCATGGAATGCTGCACTGAAGTCCCAGTTCTTATAGATGAACTTGGTGGTGAGACCCATGATTACGTCAGGAGCTGGGCTCTTGTAGCAATAGCGGTCGTCATCATCGATTGTACCATTTCCGTCGCGGTCAACATACAGACCCTCGATAGGTTTGCCGTTTTCATCATAAACCTGCTGGAAAACATAGAATGATTTGATAGGCTGACCTACCTTGTTTACCTGAATCTTGGTGTTGTTACCACGAGATACTTTATCTCCAGTCCATACCCAGTCTTGCAAACCTGCATCCAATTGTGTAATTTCGTTGTGGTTCCATCCTACGTTGTAGGTTACATCCCATATGAAGTCCTTTGTAACAATAGGCTTGACATCGAATGCCAATTCAACACCATAGTTTTCCAAAGAACCAATATTCTTCAGAAGCTGGTCGCCAAAGGTAGTACCACCGGCGACGGCAATTGTTGACAGAAGGTCGGTAGTCTTACGATAGTAACCATCCACATTCATACCGAAACGACCATTGAGAGCGGTGAAGTCTAAACCAGCATTGTAGGTTGTTGTCTTTTCCCAAGTCAATTCAGGATTGTATGCTGATGGACGCATGGTTATATAATATTTGTCACCAAATGGATACTGTGCATAAGTATCGCTGACTGTATATACAGGAGTATAGTAGAAGTCTGGAATACCATTCTGCTGACCAGTCATACCCCAACCCAAGCGGAGCTTCAACTCATCAAGCCATTTTGCGTCCTTCAAGAAAGGTTCGTTGTTAATCTTCCAAGCAAAGGCTGCAGCAGGGAAGTAACCCCACTTCTTGCCTTTTTTGAAACGAGAAGAACCATCGGCACGGAATGTTGCTGTAAGCAAATAGCGATCTAACAAGTTGTAATTAAAACGTCCGAAGTAAGACACCAATGAGTTATGAGCCTTCCACATGGTGTTCTTCTGATACGTTGGACTATATATATAGTTCATTTTACCATCTGCTTCAACGAACTGAGGATTGTTGTCTCTCAAGTACTCATCAATACCACTTCCGTAGTTATAGCCTGTTCTGTGGTAGTGGCTCTGCTCTGCACCTGCCATGATGTCGATATCATGAACACCGAACTTGTGGGCATATTCAGCAAAAGCTTTTCCTTCGATGCTATATTTGTATTGATGGTCAGTGCCATAATATCCAAAATAGTTGTTAGAGAAGGAATACTTGGAAATGTCTTCATTCTGCTTACCATCTGTATACTGGGCACCGATGGCAGCATGCAAATGCAAGTCTTCGAAGCCATGAATCTTGTAGTCTACCTCAAGGTTTCCTGAAATATCATTAGACTTTGCTATACACTTGTAGTTGTCGAGAACTGCAACTGGGTTCTGTGTAACTTGAGAGGCAGCCATCTTCTTCCAATCAGGATCGCTAATCTGGTCGCTCTTGTTCTGCAAGTACTGGAAATATCCACCAACGTATTTGTAGTCTTCACCATTTCCATATACAGGCTGTGTAGGATCCATTGACAATGCATTACCGATAGCATCACCAACTTTTGCATAGCGGTCCTTCTCGAACATATACTTCGCTGTGAAGTTGAAGTTCAAGTGTTTATCGAGGAAAGAAGGAGCAACATTGACAGATGTATTGAAACGCTTCATCCATGTTGTCTTGACAATACCATTGTTGTCTTCGAAACCTAAGCTGACGCGATAAGGCATATTCTTTAAACCGCCCTGAATGCTGACGTTGTGATTGGTAGAGATAGCTGTGCGGAAAATCTCATTCTGCCAGTCTGTATCGTTACTGCCTAATGTGCTTGTGTCGATACCAAGAGAGGTAAGAGCCTGCTTGTACTCGCTGGCATTCATCACATCATATTTCTTCTGGATGGTTGACAGTGTTACGTTGCCATTATAAGTAACAGAAGGCTTCTGACCAGAACGTCCCTTCTTGGTTGTAATGATGATGACACCATTAGAAGCACGGGAACCGTAAATTGCTGTAGCAGAAGCATCTTTCAATACAGTGAAACTCTCGATATCGTTAGGGTTAATCATGGCTAAGACGTTACTCATACCCTTGTTGGTATTGTTGTCAATAGCCAAACCATCGATTACGTAGAGAGGGTCATTAGAAGCACTCAGAGAAGCACCACCACGGATACGAATCTGTGCACCAGTACCTGGCTGACCGCCACCAGTCTGTACGTCAACACCGGCAATCTTACCTACCAACATATCAGAGGCACTGCTTGTGATACCCTTTGACATCTCATCTGGCTTGATAGCTGTAACAGAACCAGTCAAGTCGTTCTTCTTAGCGCGACCATAACCAATGACAACGACCTCGTTCAAAGACTTCTGGTTGTCAACCAAGGTAATCATCATGTTAGATGTTGCTTTGATTGTTTTTGGTGTCATTCCAAGATAGGTGAATGTAATCTTGGCACCTGGCGCTGCATCAACTGAGAAGTTACCATCCATGTCGGTAATACCTACTGCCTTACCGTTAACTGTAATGGTAGCACCCATGATAGGCTCACCAGAAGCATCCTTCACATGTCCCTTAACTGCATTTGTCTGCGCAAAGGAACTCACCGTCAGAAGCAGACCGCTTGCTAGGGTCAACGCTCTGAGAGGCAATTTAATTTTTACCTGCTTCATCATTTGCTCGATTTTTAAGTTTGCAACTTGCCCTCTCCTTCAAGTTTCTGAAAGCATCATGTACCTAAAAGCGTACCTAAAGAGGCTTGATTTGGTCCAAAAGGTTCACCGCCTCAACCTTCTTTTTGTTCACTATCTCGGCATATACTTGCGTGGTTATGATGTTTTGATGTCCCAACAGTTTGCTGGTGGTATAGAGGTCCACTCCCATCGTGAGCAAGGTGGTGGCAAAGGTATGACGACTCATGTGAAAAGTAACTGGCTTGTCAATGCCTGCCTCCCTAGCCCATTGCTTCAATCGATAGTTGACCGAGAAGAACGATGGCAGCTCAAATACCTTGTTATCAGCCCTTGCCTGTCCTCTTGCTGGCATCCACGACAAAGCATTCTCCGATAAGGGTACCGTTACCACATGACGGGTCTTCACCATCAACTTGCTAATATAGTATCCCTCCGTACCTTTTCCGATATCTGCCCATCGCAATGTCCTGACATCACTGATGCGCAAACCACAGAAACAAGCGAAGAGGAAAGCTTGCTTCACGGTTTCATCCTTGCAAGGAGTAGCCATCAACAATCTGATTTCCTCGATGCTGAGATAGCAGCGTCGGCTCTCTCCCTGACCAATCAGCTTTTTCTCTTCTTTCTTCAGTAGTTTGGTGGGATTCTCTGGTATGATACCTTCTCTCACCGCCTCATTCAATGCAGTAACAAACGTATTGTAATAGAGGCGTGCCGTACCCTTCGCCAAGTTTTTCTCATGATGTTCGCCCCGCTTGGGTACATCCGTACCAATGGTCTTGGCATGAGCCAGATACTGTACCAAGCCTTCGCAATACACCTTGTCCAGTTGTGCCATGCGAATATTCTCACCTTTGTATCTTATCAAATGCAAGAGGGCATGCTGGATGTTGGCAGCATGACTGCCGCTCTGTCCCTGTTGTCTTTTTTGATCAGCATATAGCAGCATCCAGTCTTTTAAGAGCATATCCTTAGTCACCATCTCTCGCTGATAGTTACCGTGGCTCATACTCCACTCCTTGATTCGCTCACATCGGATGAGCATAGCGGTGCGCAAAGTAGCTTCATTCTTTGCCTTAGCCTCCTTGTCGCTTCCTCTTTTGTCATCTACCAGCACCAATCCCTTCAACCGCTCGTAGGTATAGCCTCTACCCTTGCTTCCAGCTTGGTAAGTACGCAGATAGATTGCCTTGTTGCCACTCTTCAAAGGTTTCACCCAAATCTTGATGGGTTCCTTTGCTTTTGTTTTAGTTCTCTTTTTCGCCATAATCTTTACTGTTTCATCTGTGCAAAATTATAAGCAAAATATATCTTCATCAAGTCTTTCAAGTTAAAGTACCTAAAGACGTACCTAAAGAAACAACTTTATTAGTAAATGCAAACGTTTGCACAATTTATTTGCTTGATTTGCATCAATTTTTGAACAAGCTAATGAAATAAATCGTAACTTTGCCA
>ERZ1505052.495-NODE-495-length-10809-cov-4.329738_pt1 | contig 10809 bp, 5 predicted proteins | sample MGYA00571781_ERZ1505052 | MGnify/ENA primary metagenome ERZ1505052 (study PRJEB39906, sample SAMEA3182110) | gut metagenome | biome: human; feature: gut; material: Stool; isolation source: human stools | place: Canada | collected 2013-04-23 ...
CGTGATCCTCTGTCTGGTATCCTTTGCCGTACTGTCTATTGTCAGTGCTAATGCCGACAGCAGGCTCAGCACCCGCGTTTTGGAACGTACTACTGCCTACTATGCTGCCTGCAATCAGGCAGAGCAGTCTCTGGCCGGTATGGACAATACACTGCGTCGCGTCTACGAAGCCTCCGACAGCGAGGATGCGTATTACGGCTCCGTAGGACACGGAAAGTCATATGTGATACCTATTTCCGATCTGCAATCCTTACAGGTTACCATTGAGATTTTATACCCTCTGTCTGCGGATGACACCTTTTACCAGATCACCGCCTGGCAGGTACTGAATACAGAGGACTTACAGTAATTTCCAGCTAAAAAAAGCTCCCCGGGGAATCCCCGGAGAGCTTTTTTATAAGATCTTTTCTTTTTTTACTGGTTATCAGCATCTGTTCCCACTTCCACAGTCTCTGCATCGGTGTTAACATCTGTATTCTCAGCTTCCGGATCTGTTCCGTCACTCAGATTCAGTTCTGCATCATCACCATACATGTCGCCACTGAAATCAATGGTTTCCACATCATCAGTGCTCAGTCTGGTATTACGATATCTCTTCATACCGGTTCCTACAGGGATCAGTTTACCAATGATAACGTTCTCCTTCAGACCGATCAGATTATCAACCTTACCCTTGATAGCAGCCTCTGTCAGTACCTTAGTGGTCTCCTGGAAGGATGCTGCGGACAGGAAGGATTCGGTAGCCAGTGCTGCCTTGGTAATACCAAGGATGATACGCTTGCCTTCTGCAGGCTCTTTACCTTCTGCGGTCAGCTTCTCATTCATTTCTTCGAAATCCAGAACATCTACCAGAGTACCGGGCAGGAATTCGGTGTCTCCGTTATTCTCGATACGGACTTTCTTCAGCATCTGACGTACCAGGACTTCGATATGCTTATCGGCGATATCTACACCCTGTAAACGGTATACACGCTGTACTTCACGCAGCATGTAATCCTGTACGGCACGGATTCCCTTGATCTTCAGCAGATCGTGAGGGTTTACACTACCTTCGGTCAGTTCATCACCGGCCTCTAATACCTGGCCATCCATTACCTTGATACGGGAACCGTAAGGAATCAGGTATGCCTTGGATTCTCCGGTCTCTTCATTGGTAATTACTACTTCACGCTTCTTCTTGGTATCACGGATCTCCGCCTTACCGCCGAACTCAGCGATGATCGCAAGTCCCTTCGGCTTTCTGGCCTCGAACAGCTCCTCGACACGGGGAAGACCCTGTGTGATATCGTCACCTGCGACACCACCACTATGGAAGGTTCTCATGGTCAGCTGGGTACCGGGCTCACCGATAGACTGTGCAGCGATAATACCGACTGCTTCACCTACCTGTACAGCTTCACCGGTTGCCATGTTGGCACCGTAACATTTTGCACAGATACCAACGTGAGAACGGCAGGTCAGGATCGTACGGATCTTCACTTCCTCAATAGGCTCACCCTGTGCATTTACACCTACGCTGAGGATCTTAGCTGCACGGCTGGGGGTGATCATGTGGTTGTGTTTAACGATCATGTTACCGTCTTTATCATAAATATCCTCACAGGAATATCTGCCTGTGATTCTGTCTTTCAGGCCTTCAATGGTCTCTTTACCATCCATGAATGCCTTGACTACCATACCGGGGATCTCTGCCTGACCCTCGCAGCAGTCTACTTCACGGATAGAAAGCTCCTGAGATACATCAACCATTCGTCTGGTCAGATAACCGGAGTCTGCGGTACGCAGCGCGGTATCGGACATACCTTTACGTGCACCATGCGCGGACATGAAGTATTCCAGTACATCCAGACCTTCACGGAAGTTTGATTTGATGGGCAGCTCGATGGTTCTACCTGTGGTATCCGCCATCAGTCCACGCATACCTGCCAGCTGTTTGATCTGCTGACTGGAACCACGCGCACCGGAGTCTGCCATCATGAAGATGTTATTGTATTTATCCAGACCGGACAGCAGTACATCGGTCAGCTCTTTATCGGTCTCGTTCCAGGTCTCTACGACTGCACGATAACGCTCTTCCTCAGTGATCAGACCACGTCTGAAGTTGCTTGCGATCTTGTCTACGGTTGCCTGTGCGGCTGCCAGCATCTCGCCCTTCTTCTCAGGCACAGTCATATCGGAAATGGATACGGTCATAGCGGCTCTGGTAGAGTACTTATAACCGATTGCCTTAACGTCATCCAGTACTTCTGCGGTCTTGGATGCTCCGTGAGTATTGATGACCTTCTCCAGGATCTGCTTCAGCTGCTTCTTTCCTACATGGAAGTCTACTTCCAGCTTCAGGAAGTTCTCGGGATCACTTCTGTCTACAAATCCCAGATCCTGAGGCAGAATCTCATTGAAGATGAAACGTCCCAGTGTAGACTCTACCGTGCCGGTGATCGTCTCACCTGCTGCATTTACCTTGCTCATGCGGACATGAATGCGGGAATGCAGTGTCAGCGCCTGGTTCTCATATGCCAGAATTGCTTCGTTTACGCTCTTGAAATACTTACCTTCACCAATAGAACCGGGTCTCTCCTGGGTCAGATAGTAGATACCGAGTACCATATCCTGGGAAGGAACGGCTACAGGACCACCATCGGAAGGCTTCAGTAAGTTATTGGGAGACAACAGCAGGAAACGACACTCTGCCTGTGCCTCCTGGGACAGAGGAAGATGTACAGCCATCTGGTCTCCGTCGAAATCCGCGTTGAATGCGGTACATACCAGGGGATGCAGTTTGATTGCCTTACCTTCTACCAGGATCGGCTCAAATGCCTGAATACCAAGTCTGTGCAGTGTCGGTGCACGGTTCAGCATAACAGGATGTTCCTTGATCACCTCTTCCAGCACATCCCATACCTGCGTATCCAGTCTCTCTACCAGCTTCTTGGCATTTTTGATATTCTGGCTGATTCCCTTGGCTACCAGCTCTTTCATTACAAAAGGCTTGAACAGTTCAATTGCCATTTCCTTGGGCAGACCACACTGATAAATTTTCAGTTCCGGTCCTACGACGATAACGGAACGTCCGGAATAGTCTACACGCTTACCTAACAGGTTCTGACGGAAACGACCGGTCTTACCCTTTAACATATCGGACAGAGACTTCAGTGCTCTGTTACCGGGGCCGGTAACGGGACGTCCGCGTCTGCCGTTATCGATCAGAGCATCTACTGCTTCCTGCAGCATTCTCTTCTCGTTACGTACGATAATATCGGGAGCACCAAGCTCTAACAGTCTCTTCAGACGGTTATTACGGTTGATGATCCTTCTGTACAGATCATTCAGGTCGGAGGTTGCAAAACGTCCACCATCCAGCTGTACCATAGGACGAAGATCGGGAGGGATAACAGGAATGACATCCATGATCATCCATTCGGGCTTATTTCCGGACTCACGGAAAGCTTCCACAACTTCCAGTCTCTTAATGATGCGGGCACGCTTCTGACCGGAGGATTCCTTCAGTCCGGTCTTCAGTTCTGCTGCATCCTTCTCCAGGTCAATGGCCTGCAGCAGCTCTTTGATAGCTTCCGCACCCATGCCTACACGGAACTTGTTGCCCCAGGTCTCTCTTGCATCCTGATATTCCTTCTCAGACAACACTGCCTTGTACTCAAGGTTGGTGGTTCCCGGATCCAGAACAATATAGGAAGCGAAGTACAGAACCTTTTCCAGGATTCTGGGAGACAGATCCAGGATCAGGCCCATACGGCTGGGGATACCTTTGAAGTACCAGATATGGGATACCGGAGCAGCAAGCTCGATATGTCCCATACGCTCTCTACGTACGCTGGCTTTGGTAACTTCTACACCACATCTGTCGCAGACAACGCCCTTATATCTGATCTTCTTATATTTACCACAATGACATTCCCAGTCTTTGCTGGGTCCGAAGATTCTCTCACAGAACAGACCGTCTCTCTCGGGTTTCAGTGTTCTATAGTTAATTGTCTCCGGCTTTAATACCTCGCCATGGGACCACTCCCGGATTTTCTCCGGGGAAGCTAATCCGATCTTGATGGCATCAAATGTCATAGGCTGATAGGTTGTTTCATTTTTTGTTTCTGACATTAATGGCACTCCCTTCTATACAAAGCATTAAAATTCATCATCACTGCCGTCAAAGCTATCATCTGTGTAATCGTCTTCCACATAGTCGTCTTCGGAATTCACCAGTTCGCCGTTGTCGTCAAACTCCTGTGACTGATAGCCCATCTCGCCAAGGGAACCCTTGTCGTAATCGTCATCATACTTACGATCACCCTCCATCTCATAACGGTAATCGGTATCACCGTAATCGACGGTCTCCATGATCTCGACCTCGGTCTGATCCTCGCGCAGCACTCTGACATCCAGCCCCAGTGCCTGCAGCTCTTTCAGCAGAACCTTGAAGGACTCGGGAATACCGGGCTCAGGGATATTGTCTCCCTTAATGATTGCTTCGTAAGTCTTAACACGACCAACCACATCATCGGACTTCACTGTCAGGATCTCCTGCAGGGTGTAGGATGCACCATACGCCTCCAGAGCCCATACTTCCATCTCTCCGAAACGCTGGCCACCGAACTGAGCTTTACCACCCAGAGGCTGCTGTGTTACCAGGGAGTACGGTCCGGTAGAACGTGCGTGGATCTTATCGTCTACCAGATGATGCAGTTTCAGGTAATGCATGTGTCCGATGGTTACGGGACCATCGAAGTATTCACCGGTTCTACCGTCACGCAGACGTACCTTACCGTCTCTGGAAATGGGAACTCCCTTCCATACACCTCTGTGGTCTCTGTTCTCGGACAGATACTGCATAACTTCAGGGAGAAGCTCCTCACCATGCTTGCTGGTAAAGGTCTCTCCGGACCAGGGCTTACCGTCTGCAGTAGTCTCCTGACCCTTTTCCTTCCACTCTGCACTCTCTGCATCGTCGAAAGGAAGATTTACATAATCGTTGGCAAGATCCAACGTATCCATAATATCTTTCTCGTTTGCGCCATCGAAGACAGGGGTTGCCACATTGAAGCCCAGTGCCTTGGCAGCCAGGGAAAGGTGGATCTCCAGGACCTGTCCGATATTCATACGGGAAGGCACGCCCAGAGGATTCAGCACGATGTCCAGAGGACGTCCGTTGGGCAGATAAGGCATATCTTCTACAGGAAGCACGCGGGAAACGACACCCTTGTTACCATGACGACCTGCCATTTTATCACCAACAGAGATTTTTCTCTTCTGTGCAATGTAAATGCGGACTGCCTGGTTTACTCCGGGTGCCAGCTCATCGCTGTTCTCACGGGTAAATACCTTGGCATCCACTACAATACCATATTCACCATGAGGTACCTTTAAGGAGGTATCTCTTACTTCTCTTGCCTTCTCACCGAAGATGGCACGCAGCAATCTCTCTTCCGCAGTCAGTTCGGTCTCTCCCTTAGGAGTAACTTTACCCACCAGGATATCACCGGCACGAACCTCTGCACCGATACGAATGATACCTCTGTCATCCAGATCCTTCAGTGCATCATCACCGACACCGGGTACATCACGGGTGATTTCTTCCGGTCCCAGCTTGGTGTCACGTGCTTCTGCCTCATACTCCTCAATATGAACGGAAGTATACACATCATCACGTACCAGTCTCTCACTTAACAGAACTGCATCCTCGTAGTTGTAACCTTCCCAGGTCATGAAACCGATCAGAGGGTTCTTACCCAGTGCCAGCTCACCTTCGGAAGTGGAAGGTCCGTCTGCAATGACCTGTCCCTGTGCCACATGATCGCCCTTGAATACGATAGGCTTCTGATTGTAGCAGTTGGACTGGTTACTGCGGGAGAATTTGGTCAGATGGATCTCTTCCTTCTCACCGTCATCATAATCAATGCGGATAGTCTTGGAAGATACATAACTGATGGTTCCCGCTTTCTTGGCTACCACGCAGACACCGGAGTCTACTGCTGCCTTTTCTTCCATACCGGTACCTACTACAGGTGCTTCGGTGCTCAGAAGAGGCACGGCCTGACGCTGCATGTTGGATCCCATCAGTGCACGGTTCGCATCGTCGTTCTGCAGGAAAGGAATCAGTGCAGTAGCCACAGAGAATACCATTCTCGGGGATACATCCATGTAATCAAACATTTCCCTGGGATATTCCTGTGTCTCATCCAGATAACGTCCGGAGACGGATTTTCTCACAAAATGTCCTTCTGCATCCAGTGCTTCGTTCGCCTGTGCTACATGGTAATTATCTTCTTCGTCCGCAGTCATATAGACTACTTCGTCGGTAACGCGGGGGTTCTTGGGATCGGACTTGTCGATCTTACGATAAGGAGCCTCTACGAAACCATATTCATTAATTCTTGCATAACTTGCAAGAGAGTTGATCAGACCAATGTTAGGACCTTCGGGAGTCTCGATAGGGCACATTCTTCCGTAATGGGAATAATGTACATCTCGAACTTCGAATCCGGCACGATCTCTGGACAGACCGCCGGGGCCCAGTGCAGACAGACGTCTCTTGTGGGTCAGTTCACCCAAAGGGTTATTCTGATCCATAAACTGAGACAGCTGGGAAGATCCGAAGAATTCCTTCACTGCTGCGGTTACGGGTTTGATATTGATCAGAGACTGGGGAGAGATCTCCTCAGCATCGTGTGTGGTCATACGCTCGCGTACCACTCTCTCCATTCTGGACAGACCGATACGATACTGGTTCTGCAGCAGTTCACCTACCGCACGGATACGTCTGTTGCCCAGATGATCGATATCGTCATCATTGCCCAGACCATACTCCAGATGCATGTTATAGTTAATGGAAGCCAGAATATCTTCCTTGGTAATATGCTTGGGTACCAGTTCATGTACATTCTTCTTGATCGCTTCTGCCAGCTTCTCGGGATCATCGCCGAACTCTTCCAGGATCTGTGCCAGAACCGGATAATATACCAGCTCATGAATACCGAAATCTCTGGGATTGCAATCTACATAATGAGTCAGATCTACCATCAGGTTCGACAGTACCTTTACGTTCTTCTCCTCTGTCTGAATATATACGAAAGGAACGGCGCTGTTCTGAATGGTATCTGCCAGCTCTGCGGTCACCTTGTCTCCTGCGGATGCGATCACTTCACCGGTGGAAGGATCTACCACATCTGCAGCCAGGATCTGATGACGGATACGATTCTTCAGAGCTAACTTCTTATTAAATTTATATCTGCCGACTTTGGCTAAATCATATCTTCTGGGGTCGAAGAACATAGCGTTGATCAGGCTTTCTGCACTTTCAACACTTAAAGGCTCACCGGGACGGATCTTTTTATATAACTCTAACAGACCCTCCTGATAATTCTCAGCAGTGTCCTTGGTAAAGCTTGCCTCGATCTTAGGTTCGTCACCGAAGAGTTCGCGGATCTCGTCATTGGTACCGATGCCCAGTGCACGGATCAATACAGTGATGGGAACCTTACGGGTTCTGTCCACGCGTACATAGAAGACATCGTTGGAATCCGTCTCGTACTCCAGCCATGCTCCACGGTTCGGGATCACGGTACAGGTGAACAGCTTCTTACCGATCTTATCATGTCCGATTCCGTAGTAGATGCCGGGAGAACGAACCAACTGGCTGACGATAACACGTTCCGCGCCGTTGATCACAAAAGTACCGGTCTCAGTCATCAGCGGAAGATCGCCCATGAAAATCTCATGCTCACTGATCTCTTCCTTCTCCTTGTTATAAAGGCGAACCTTAACCTTAAGAGGTGCTGCGAATGTAGCATCTCTCTCTTTACACTCTTCGATAGAATACTTCACGTCGTCTTTGCAGAGTTCAAAATCCACAAATTCCAGACTTAAGGCACCGCTGTAGTCAGCGATCGGAGAGATGTCGTCAAAGACTTCCTTCAAGCCTTCGTCTAAAAACCACTGATAAGAGTCCTTCTGGACCTCGATCAGGTTGGGCATCTCTAAAACCTCTTTTTGTCTTGAATAACTCATACGCATAACCTTGGTACCGGCAATCGGACGTATTCTGTTCTTTTCCATTGACATTTCACCCCGTTCTTTCAGATTTAAAGCCTATTTTGCGTCGGCAACAATGCAGTATATATAAACGTCAAATTTTATGCATGACAAATAAGCATAGCACCGCACAATAGTGCACTATCCATAATATCACAATGATGGAATTGCGTCAAGGAATTTTTTTGAATATTTTTGAAAAAATGAATAATTTAGAAAATAATAAATAAGAAAGAACCATGCACCGGCAGGTGCCGGCACATGGTCCGTCATATACTGGTTAAAAATTACTTCAGAGTAACCTTTGCGCCAACTTCCTCAAGCTTCTTCTTGATGTCCTCAGCCTCTTCCTTAGAAGCGCCTTCCTTAACAACCTTAGGAGCTCCGTCAACTACGTCCTTAGCTTCCTTCAGGCCCAGACCGGTTACTTCACGAACAACCTTGATAACCTTAACCTTCTCAGCGCCAACCTCGGTCAGCTCTACGTCGAACTCAGTCTTCTCTTCTGCTGCTTCAGCAGGGCCAGCTGCTGCTACAACAACGCCAGCTGCTGCAGATACGCCGAACTCCTCCTCGCAAGCCTTTACGAGATCATTTAACTCTAATACAGATAACTCTTTGATAGCATCGATTAATTCCTGTGCTGTTAATTTAGCCATTTTAATTTCCTCCATTTGAAATATTTTGATTGATTGTCAATTAGCTACAATTATTATTCAGCTGCGGGTGCTTCTTCTGCGGGTGCTGCTGCTTCGCAAGCTGCTGCGCCGCCTTTTTCAGCCAGCTGATTCATAACACGTGCAAAATTGGTGATAGGACTCTGTAAGCTGCCAAGCAGTTTGGAGATGAGTACGTCTCTGGAAGGGATGTTAGCGATTGCAGCCATACCCTTAGCATCATAAACAGTACCTTCTACCACACCGGCCTTGATCTCAAGCTTATCAGCAGTCTTAGCGAACTGAGCCAGTACTCTTGCAGGAGCGGTTGCATCCTCGGTAGAGTAAGCCATTGCGCTGGGTCCTTCCAGATACTCGGACAGACCTTCGAACTGTGTACCCTTGAACGCGAAGTTCATCATGGTGTTCTTGTAAACCTTGTAGCTAACTCCTGCCTCACGTAAGTTCTTACGTAACTGGGTATCCTGCTCAACAGTAAGTCCACGGTAGTCTACCAGAACTACAGACTGGGCATCTTTGATACCAGCAGAAATCTCTTCTACTACAGGCTGTTTTAATTCAACTTTTGCCATTTCTTTACCTCCTTATAGATTTTGTGCCGATAAGAAGAATATAAATAGAATCCTGCTCGCAGGATTCTACGCCTGCGGCGAATCGCTTTAGCGATATATTCCACTTCGCCGCAGTGCGATCCTCGCGGAGCGTTTTGCTTTATAGGATAAAATCCTATAAAGTAAAAAAAACTCTCTGTGAAGACACAGAGAGATGATATCATCATACTTATCTCCTCGGCAGGACTTACGCTCGGTCTCCCTTGCACCTGCTGTCTTCGGCATGGTTTTACAACCTAAGATAGAATAGCATAGGAGACTGTGCTTGTCAAGGATTATTTAGTATTTTTTGCAAAATGTTTTTTTTGCAAAAACCGCCTCACTGTAAGCAGTGAAGCGGCTCTTTAGCATTCGTTATCTAATTAGATTAGAGATCAGATTAGAACTTTGCTACGCTAACCTTAACGCCGGGGCCCATGGTGCTGGTCAGAGTGATGCTTCTCAGATACTGACCCTTTAATGCGCTGGGCTTAGCCTTTACGATAGCGTCCATAAGTGCGTTGAAGTTCTCCTGCAGAGCTTCCTCAGTGATAGAAGCCTTACCAACGGGAACATGCACGATGTTGGTCTTGTCAAGTCTGTACTCGATCTTACCGGCTTTGATATCGTTAACTGCCTTGGTTACATCCATGGTTACGGTGCCAGCCTTAGGGTTAGGCATTAAGCCCTTAGGTCCGAGGACCTTACCCAGACGACCTACAACACCCATCATATCAGGGGTTGCTACTACAACGTCGAAGTCCAGCCATCCTTCGTTCTGGATCTTCGGGATCAGCTCCTCGCCGCCAACATAATCAGCGCCTGCTGCTTCAGCCTCGTTGATCTTATCGCCTTTTGCGAATACCAGAACTTTTACAGTCTTACCGGTTCCGTTAGGCAGTACAACTGCGCCACGGATCTGCTGCTCAGCGTGACGTCCGTCACAACCGGTTCTGATGTGAACCTCGATGGTCTCATCGAATTTAGCAGTTGCAGTTTTCTTAACCAGAGCGATAGCATCGTTAGGCTCATAGAATGTAGCGCGATCTACCAGCTTGGCAGCTTCGGTATATTTCTTACCATGTTTCATTATTTTACCTCCTAGGTTCCAGCGGCAATCTCATTGTCGATTGCCTCCCAAATATTTATAAGTTACTCCTCAACAACAATACCCATGCTGCGTGCAGTACCAGCGATCATGCTCATAGCTGCTTCCAGGCTTGCTGCATTCAGATCCGGCATCTTCATCTCAGCGATCTCCTGAAGCTTAGCCTTGGAAATGGTAGCTACCTTGGTCTTGTTGGGAACGCCGGAACCAGACTTGATGTTGCAGGCTTTCTTTAACAGTACTGCTGCAGGGGGAGTCTTTGTAACGAAACTAAAGCTTCTGTCTGCATATACAGTAATAACTACGGGAATGATAAGATCTCCCTTGTCTGCTGTTCTTGCGTTGAACTGCTTTGTAAATTCAACGATGTTCACCCCGTGCTGTCCAAGTG
>ERZ1505052.502-NODE-502-length-10714-cov-3.185571_pt1 | contig 10714 bp, 10 predicted proteins | sample MGYA00571781_ERZ1505052 | MGnify/ENA primary metagenome ERZ1505052 (study PRJEB39906, sample SAMEA3182110) | gut metagenome | biome: human; feature: gut; material: Stool; isolation source: human stools | place: Canada | collected 2013-04-23 ...
CAGAAATCATGGGGCCGCATATTCCCGTGACGGAACTGGCTGAAAAGGCCGGCACCATTTCCTGGGAAATTTTTACCGGAATAGGCCCCCGGGTTCCCCGCCATTACAATTATTAGACTTTCAACCGGGGAAGAAGCCCGCCATTCCGCGTGGAACCTTCATTCCCTATTGACGGGCATCCGGAAATATCGTTTATTTAACCGATATGATGAAGGTTTCCACCAGAGGACGTTACGCATTGCGCCTGATGATTGATCTCGCCCACCACCGCAACGAAGGCTACGTTTCCCTGAAGGAGATTTCCGCCAGGCAGGACATTACCGTACGTTATCTGGAACAGATTATCGCCATCCTCCTGAAAGCGGGATTTGTCCAGAGCTTCCGGGGAAAGGCGGGAGGATACCGCCTTTCCAGACATCCGCGCGAATACACCACGGAAGAAATCCTGAAACTGACGGAAGGCTCCCTTCTGCCTATTTCCTGCACGGCTCCCCACGAAAATCCGTGCCCGCGGGCGGCAGGATGCGCCACGCTGCCTTTCTGGCGCGGGCTCCAGCAAGTCATTGAGAATTATTTGCGCCGCGTAACGCTGGAAGATCTGGCCGAGCAGCAGAAGGAAATCGGCTGCGACTACGGAGCCGGCATTTAAGCAGCGGCCGCGGGCCTGAACATTTCTCCACCTTTTCCCATTCCGGCCCATGTCCCGTTTTTTTTACCCGGAGCTTGACATGGTCTTTTCTTTTCGTTATCCATTTCCTAGTTTTCCGATAGGAATATAAAAACATGAGCAAGAACCATCGATTTGAAACACGCCAGATCCACGTGGGTCAGGAAAGTCCGGACCCGGCCACCGATGCGCGCGCCGTACCTATTTACGCCACCACTTCCTATGTCTTCAAAGACTCGGAACAGGCGGCGGCCCGTTTTGCCCTGGCGGAGCCGGGCAATATTTATAACCGCCTGATGAACCCAACCGCAGATGTTTTTGAACAACGCATCGCCTCCCTGGAAGGAGGGGCGGCCGCGCTGGCCGTATCCACCGGGGCCGCCGCAGTCACGTATGCCATCCAGAACATCGCCCGGGCCGGGGACCACATTGTTTCTTCCTCCACCGTATATGGCGGAACGTACAATCTTTTCGCCAATACGCTGGCGGATGCCGGCATAGAAACCACTTTCGTGGACGCGAGGGACGTTCAGAATTTTTCCAGGGCCATCCGGAACAATACCAAGGCCCTGTACGTGGAAAGCCTGGGCAACCCGAATTGCGACATTGTGGATATGGAAGCGCTGGCGGAAGTGGCGCACGCCCACGGCATCCCGCTCATTGTGGACAGCACGTTTGCCACGCCCTTCCTGTTCCGCCCCTTGGAACACGGAGCGGACATCGTGGTGCATTCCGCTACCAAATTCATCGGCGGCCACGGCACGGTGATGGGCGGCGTGATTGTGGACGGCGGCAAATTCGACTGGACGCAGAACGACAAGTTCCCAGGCATCAGCAAGCCCAACCCCAATTACCACGGAGCCGTGTTCGCGGAGGTATGCGGCAATCTGGCCTATATCGTCAAAATCCGGGCCACCCTGCTGCGGGACACGGGAGCCACCATCAGCCCGTTCAATTCCTTCCTGCTTCTCCAGGGGCTGGAAACACTCTCCCTGCGGGTGGAACGCCATGTGCAGAACGCTTTGCGCGTAGCGGACTATCTGTCCTCCCATCCCCAGGTGGAAAAAGTGAACCACCCCTCCCTGCCGGACCATCCGGACCACGACCTTTACAAGAGATATTACCCGAACGGGGGCGGCTCCATCTTCACCTTTGAAATCAAGGGCGGCGCGGAAAAAGCTCGCAAGTTCTGCGAAAGCCTGGAACTATTCTCCCTGCTCGCGAACGTGGCGGACGTCAAGTCCCTGGTGATTCACCCTGCCTCCACCACCCACTCCCAGATGACGGAGGAAGAACTGAAGGCGGGGGGCATTACGCCATCCACCGTGCGACTCTCCATCGGGACGGAACATATCGACGATATTCTGGAAGATTTGGAACAAGGCTTCCGCGCCATTCTCTAACGATTTGACGGCAGCAACGCTCTTTCCCTACAAGCCATGAAAATTTACAAAAACATTACGGAACTGATCGGCGGCACCCCGTTGCTGGAACTGACCAATTACGAACGCAGGAACGGCCTGAACGCCACCATCCTGGCCAAGCTGGAATACCTGAACCCCGCCGGCAGCGTGAAAGACCGCATTGCCCAGGCCATGATTGACGCGGCGGAAGCCGCCGGGAAGCTGAAGCCGGATTCCGTCATCATTGAGCCCACCAGCGGAAACACGGGCATCGGCCTGGCGGCGGTGGCCGCTTCACGCGGGTACCGGATTATACTGACCATGCCGGAGACGATGAGCGTGGAACGCCGCAACCTCCTGAAAGCCTACGGCGCGGAACTGGTGCTGACGGACGGCGCGCTGGGCATGAAAGGAGCCATCGCCAAGGCGGAGGAACTGGCCGCGGGACTGCCCAACAGCTTTATCCCCGGCCAGTTCGCCAACCCGGCCAACCCGGAAGCTCATTTCCGCACCACAGGCCCGGAAATCTGGAATGATACAGAAGGCAAAGCGGATATTTTTGTGGCGGGCGTGGGTACCGGAGGAACGATCACAGGCGTGGGCAAGTACCTTAAATCCCGTAATCCGGGCATCCGGGTCGTGGCTGTGGAGCCGTTCTCATCCCCCGTGCTGACCCAGGGCATGGCCGGCCCCCACAAGATTCAGGGCATTGGCGCGGGATTCGTTCCGGAAACGCTGGACACCTCCGTGTACGATGAAGTCATCACCGTCACCAATGAAGACGCTTTCTCCACAGGGAAGGAACTGGCGCGCACGGACGGCGTGCTGACGGGCATTTCCTCCGGCGCTGCTCTCTGGGCCGCCACACAGGTGGCGCGGCGCCCGGAGAATGAAGGCAAGACCATCGTTGTCCTGCTGCCGGACACGGGAGACCGCTATCTTTCCACCCCTCTGTTTACGGACTGATTCCTTCCATTCCCTGCCATGAAAAAATTCAATCTCCATCTCTACCTGGTCACGGATGAAGCGTCCAAATGCCGCTACAGCCTTCTGGAAACCGTCCGGAAAGCGGCGGACGGAGGAGTTACCATGGTGCAGTACCGCTCCACCAATCCGGATGCGGGAACCTGTTACCGGGAAGCTTTGCCCATACGGGATTTCCTGGCCTCCCGCGGTATTCCCTTCATCGTCAACAACCGCATTGACCTGGCTCTGGCGCTGGAAGCAGACGGCGTCCACATCGGCCAGAGGGATCTTCCGGTTCCCTCCGTCAGAGCCATGATCGGCCCGGATAAAATCCTGGGACTGTCCGTCTCCAATAAGGAACAGCTCCGCGCCGTGGATGCATCCCTGGTGGACTACCTGGGCATGGGCCCCGTCTTTCCCACCATTTCCAAACTGAACGCCCCTCCCGTGCTGAGCGTGGAAGGCTTCGCCGCTCTGGCTTCCCAATCTCCCCTGCCTGTTGTCGCCATCGGCGGCCTGGACGCGGAACGGGCCCGGCAAGTGCGCGCCACGGGAACCGCCTCCGGAATTGCCGTTGTCTCCGCCATTTGCGGAGCGGAGAATCCGGAAGCCGCCGCACGGGCTCTTGCCTGACGGACGAACCGCAGGAAACACCGGACAATCAAGCACTTTTTTACGCCATGCTTTCACCGACAGACCTTGTTCAAGCCGTTGCCGCCGATCTGGAAAAAATCCGGGAAACGGCCCCGCTGGTTCTCTCCCTGACCAATTCCGTCGTCCAGCCCCTGACGGCCAATCTCCTGCTGGCCATAGGCGCCGTCCCCGCCATGCTCAACGACGCGGAAGAAGCGGCGGACATGCTCCGCAGCGGAACAGGCGCCCTGCTGGTCAACCTGGGCACCGTGACGCGCGAACAGGGAGCCGCCATGCAAACAGCGGTGCGGGAAGCCAATAGGCTGAATATCCCCTGGGTGCTGGATCCTGTGGCCGTAGGGGCTCTTTCCCTGCGCACGCGGCTGGCGGGGCAATTGAAGGAACAATCCCCCCGCATCATCCGCGGAAACGCTTCTGAAATCATGGCCCTGGCCGGCTATTCCTCCGTCACGAAAGGGCCGGAAAGCACCAGCTCCAGCGCAGACGCCCTGCATGCGGCCAGGGAACTGGCCCTGCACACAGGGGCGGCCGTGCTCGTTACAGGGCGTACGGATTATTCCACGGACGGCCGCCAGGTAACCGCCACGGAAAACGGACACGCCATGATGTCCCGGGTCACGGGCGTGGGCTGTTCCATGGGAGCACTGTCCGCCGCCTGCGCCGCCGTTTCCCCCACTCCCCTGCAGGCGGCCGTTTCCACAGCCGTACTCATGGGCATTGCCGGAGAAATGGCCTTTGAACAGAGCCCCGCCCCCGGTTCCTTTGCCGTATCATTGCTGGACAGCCTTTACTCCCTTTCTCCGGAAGACGTTGTCCGTAGAGCGCGCTTTCTTTCCCTTTAACCGTCTCCCTCCCCCCTGGAAGGTTACGCCGCATTCATACGGCCTGATCCTGCCGGCTCCGGAGGAAGCAGGCGCCTCAGCTGAGGCTATCCGGGAGAAAGCCCCGCTGGAAAACCTGCGCCATGCTTTCAGGCGTTACGCCCACGGAGCAGGAAACAGCATCCCGGGGACCTGCCGGATCCCGCCACAGCCGTTTGCCTATCCCGACCGCCGAGCGCTAGGACTGCAAGCGGATTTAGTGTTGAGAAATACCTGCGGCTCCCTATAATAAAAAGCAATCCATTTCAACATGGCAAACTCCACTACCACGCAAAAACTCTGCAACTGGTTCATTCAGCAGTCGAACGCCAGGGGGCACGTCCTGACGCCCGTCAAACTGAACCATCTGGTCATTCTGGCGGACTGGTGGCATCTGCACCGGACAGGCGGTTTTCTGATCAATGAACGGGTGGAAGCATGGCCTTCCGGTCCGGTACTCCCTTCCATTTATCATGAATACAAGGATCAGCCGCCCTACTCTTCCATAGAACATCCCAGCCGCCGCCAGCCCCCTTTGGAGGAGGAAACGGACATCATTCCCTTTCTGGAACATATCTGGAACTTCTATGGCAAATATACGGCCCAGCAGCTCGGACGCATCAACACCGCCCCTTCCTCCCCATGGCGGCAGGCCCAGGGCAGGCACGAACAGGCGCACCGCCAGCAAATCACAGAGGAACATGTGCAGGCGTACTTTCAAAGCCTGGCCGGATAATTCCGGAAAAAACAGCCTGCCGCTTCCCTGCACAGCCTTTTTCCAATCAAAACATATCTTTGAGTAAAAAAAAACTTGCAAAAAACGGCCGGTTCCGCTTTAATGCGCCCGCGCTTTCAAAGCGTCCGTTACATAGCCCTATAGTGTAATCGGTAACACAGCGGATTCTGGTTCCGTATTTTGGGGTTCGAGTCCTCATAGGGCTACCACTTCTAATAAAAAGGCCATCTCTCCGGAGGCGGCCTTTTATTTTTTTCTATTACCGGCTCCGCGCCGGGCAACAAGGAGACGGCAAAAAAATCTGGAAGCAAAAGATGATTCTTTGACAGAACCTGTTTCCTCCCCGTTTATATTGGAAATATGGCACGTCCCTTATCCATTCTCGGCGGCATTCTGCTCTCCTTCTCCCCTCCGGCAGAAGCGGCAGCCCAATACAGCATTATCCCTGAGCCGTCCAGAACGGAACTCAAGCAAGAAACAGCAACAACTTTACAGCTTCTTTCCGACCGGGAAGCTCCATCCCTGGGAACGGACGCTTACCGGCTCACGGTCACACCGCAGGGAGCGCACCTAGCTTCCGGAGGAAAGGAAGGCAGAATTTACGGGCTGGCAACCCTCCGCCAGCTCCGGGACCAGTTGACGGAGCAGCCGGAGGGCATCCCCTGCGGCGTCATTACGGACGAGCCGCGCTACCCCTGGCGCGGCCTCATGGTGGACCCCGCGCGGCATTTCATCCCCGTCAAGGACCTGGAAAAATTCGTGGACCTTATGGCCTACTACAAATTCAACAAGCTGCACCTGCATCTGAAGGACAACCAGGGCTGGAGGCTGCCCGTGCCCGGTTACCCCAAATTGAAAAGCGTCGCCTCCAGGCGGGCGGAAAGCTTCGGAGACGGAATCCCCCACGAGGGGATGTACACCAAACAGGAATTGAAAGGCCTGGTGGAGTACTGCGCCAAGCGGGGGATTGAAGTCATCCCTGAAATAGACATGCCGGGCCACAACCAGGCGCTCCATGCCGCCTACCCGGAATTTTTCTGCTTGCCCAAACCGGACATGAACGTGCGGACGACAGCGGGAAACAGCAGGGAACTGGTCTGCCCCCAAAAGCCGGAAGTCTGGGAATTTTATGCCGCCGTTTTCAAGGAACTCAAAGATATTTTCCCGTCCGGCACGGTTCATCTGGGCGGGGATGAGGCCCCTACGGAACTCTGGGGAAAATGCCCTCTGTGCCGGGAAGCCCGGACTAAAACAGGCATGAAGGACGAACAGGAACAAATGAGAGCCTTTTTTGCGAAAACGACAGTTCTGCTTGCCAAAAACGGGCAAACGCCGCAATTCTGGTATGAGGGGAACGCCGGCATTTACCATCCGGGGGAAACGGTTTACGCATGGCGGCAAGACCAGGCCCTCCAGTCCATTGAAAAGACGAAAAAGGCGGGATTGAACCTGATTATGGCCTCCAACGAATACTGTTACCTGGATTTTCCCCAGATTCAGGGGCAGCGCAACTGGGGATGGATGAAAACCACCACCCTGCAAAAATGTTATGAACTGGATCCCGCTTTTGGAAAACCGGAGAAAGAGGCAGGCCATATCCGGGGCGTGCATGCCCCCGTATGGGCGGAACGCCTGCCGGACCTGGACCACCTGCTTTACCGCGCCTATCCCCGCGCCTGCGCCATTGCGGAAGCCGGCTGGTCACCGATGAGCGTGCGCTCCTGGGAAAACTTCCGGCGCAAGCTGGCCGACCACCGTCAATTCATCCTCAAACGCTTCAATTATGATATGAAGCGCACTCAGGGGAATGAACCGGCCTTCCGCTGGGAAAACAACAAGTAATTTCACCGTTTTTCCTTATCACGCATCCCTTACCATGGTATAATCTTTTCCGAAATAGTTCTTCATGATGTTTAAACTGCCCCTCATCCTGGCCTGCGCCATTTTTCCCGCCCACATGGCATGTGCCGCCGAAGCGGACAAATACAGCGTTATCCCTGAACCGGAAAAAACGGAACTGCAGCACAACAGTACCAGAACCTTGAAACTTCTTTCCGACCAGGAGGCTCCGTCCTTGGAAACGGACGCCTACCGGCTCACAGTCACCCCACAGGGGGCGCACCTTGCTTCCGGAGGAAGGGAAGGCAGAATTTACGGGCTGGCAACCCTCCGCCAGCTCCGGGACCAGCTGGCGGGACAGCCGGAGGGCATCCCCTGCGGCGTCATCACGGACAAGCCGCGCTATCCGTGGCGCGGCCTCATGGTGGATCCCGCGCGGCATTTCATCCCCACGGCCGATCTGAAAAAATTTGTGGATATGATGGCCTATTACAAATTCAACAAGCTCCAGATCCACTTGACGGACGACCAAGGGTGGCGTCTTCCGGTGCCCGGCTACCCCAAATTGAAAAGCATCTCCTCCAAACGGAAAGAAAGCATGCGCAACGGAATTCCCCACGAAGGGATGTACACCAAACAGGAACTGAAGGAGCTGGTGGCGTACTGCGCAGCGCGCGGCATTGAGGTCATCCCTGAAATAGACGTGCCGGGCCACAACCAGGCCCTGGCGGCAGCCTACCCTGAATTCTTCTGCTTCCCGAACCCGGATACGAAAGTGAAGACCGATGAAGGTGTCACCCTCCACCTCATCTGCCCGCACAAACCGGAAGTCTGGAAATTTTATGCCGCTGTTTTCAAGGAACTCAAAGATATTTTTCCGTCCGGCATCGTCCATCTGGGCGGGGATGAAGCACCCCTGGAAAAAATCTGGGCCAAATGCCCCCTCAGCATCCAGTACCGGGAGCAAAAAGGCATGAAGGACGTCCACGAGGAATTGAAGGAATTCATCAAAAAAATGTCCTCCATGCTGGCTGTTCACGGCAAGCGCATCCAACTATGGTATGAAAAGCCGTGGGCCAGGGCCAACATCTACAACAAAGGAGACACCGTCTTCACCTGGCGCATGGGACTGACTCCGTCCACCATCACGGAGACGAAAAAGCAGGGGCTCTCCCTGATCATTGCTGCCGGGGAACACTGCTACCTGGACTATCCGCAACTTCCAGGGCAAAACAACCGGGGATGGATGCCCACCACCACGCTGGAACAAAGCTACAGGCTGGACCCCGCCTACGGCAGACCAGAAAAGGAAACAAACCATATCATCGGCGTTCAGGGCACCGTGTGGGGAGAACATCTCCCTTCCCTGAACCACATTCTCTACCGCGCCTATCCGCGTGCCTGCGCCATTGCGGAAGCCGGCTGGTCACCGATGAGCGTGCGCTCCTGGGAAAACTTCCGGCGCAAGCTGGCCGACCACCGTCAATTCATCCTCAAACGCTTCAATTATGATATGGAGCGCACCAAAGAAACCGAACCGCCTTTCAAATAATCCGCCCTCTCTTTTTCCATGAGCAACATCAAATTTGCACGTCCGCACCGCCCTTCCGTAGAAGAACTGGCCCAGGGAGTACTGGCCGGAAACCGCGCCCTGCTGGGAAGGGCCATTACACTGATAGAAAGCAATGCCGTCCGGGACCAGGAATCTTCCCGCGCCCTCATCTCCAGGCTCTTGCCCCATTCTGGCAACGCCGTCCGCATCGGCATTACGGGCGTTCCGGGCGCCGGGAAATCCTCTTTCATTGAAGCCTTCGGCACTTACCTGTGCAAAAAAGGGTTCAAGGTGGCCGTGCTGGCTATTGACCCGTCTTCTTCAGTCTCCCGCGGTTCCATTATGGGAGACAAAACACGCATGGAGGAACTCTCCGGAGAAGAAAACGCCTTCATCCGCCCTTCCCCCTCCGGCGGCTCTTTGGGCGGCGTAGCCCGGAAAACGCGTGAAACCATGATTGCATGCGAAGCCGCGGGCTTTGACATTATTCTCATTGAAACCGTGGGGGTCGGCCAGTCGGAAACTACGGTGCGCTCCATGGTGGACATTTTCATGCTCCTGCTCATCACCGGCGCCGGAGACGATCTCCAGGGCATCAAGCGGGGCATCATGGAACTGGCGGATATTCTGGTAGTTACCAAGGATGACGGCGACAACCGCCAGCGCGCCGCAGCCCACTGCCAGGAACTGAAAATGGTACTCCACTACCTGCAAAGCCCCACTCCCGGCTGGACGCCCTCCGTCCTCACCTGCTCCTCCCTGGAGGGACGCGGCCTGGACACCATTGAAGAAACGCTCTTCCGCTTCCGGGACAGCATGAAGGAATCCGGATTCTGGTACAGCCGCCGCCGGAGCCAGTCCCTTTCATGGGTCCAGTCCCTGGTGCATGAAGCCCTGCTCACCGCTTTTGAACAGCACCCCGCCGTAGCGTCCCGCATGCCCATTCTGGAAAACATGGTGGCGGGGGACAAAATGGACCCCGTTTCCGCCGCACATGACCTGCTGAGCCACTTCACTTATCCCGCGCCCGGACATTAAAGAAATCTTCCAGGACCCTGGCGTAAACTTTCTTTTTAAACTCCGGCAGCCACTCCAGCTTAAATTCGGCTGGGGCTATCCACTTGTAATCGCAAAACTCCCGGTCATCCAGGACGGGTTCCGGAGCGTCCGCATGCAGCCGGCACAGGAAATACTCCTGCGCCTGCCCAACAAAAGGCTGCCGCCGCTTTTCACGAACATACTCCAGCACCTCCGGCGGATAATCGTAACAATACCCCTTCCGGGATTCCACAATATCATACTGGGACGGCAAAACCCCCACTTCCTCCCCAATCTCGCGCCGCACGGCTTCCAAAGCCGTTTCCCCCGGGTCAATTCCGCCCTGGGGAAACTGCCAGGCTCCTTTCTGCCCGGAACGCTCGCAAATCAACAATTTCCCGTCCTGCCGGACCATCATCCCCGCAACATTCGGACGATACAATCTTTCCATGCCCTGTTCATTAACATACCCTTTTCCGCATTTCCAGCCATGTTCCTTCCATAAACCCGTTGAAAACGGGCAAAAAAATCCTTTCACAGATTTCCCCCCTACTTCAAGGCACTCCGAATATCAACCGCCTTCCACCAGAAGAATAAGCGGTATAAAAAAACGAAAAACTTCCCGTTTGCGGCGGGAATTCCGGCCAATCAGCTAAAAACTTTAGTAATCAGATATTAACATACTGCCATTTTTCGAACATTGTTCTTTATTGGCAAGTCTATTGTTCCTGCAAAGTAAAATATGGGAACCGGCCTTCCTTTTACTTTTCACGCGTTCCGTTAATAAAACTCCGATCATGAAAACAAAAATGAACTATTTGACAGCCACGCTTCTGGCAATATTTGCATGGGGCGGTACAGGCGTCGGTATGGCAAAACAATCCAAAAAGGCGCTAAGGCATCCCGTTGAAGACAACAAAAAATCTCCCGGAGTTTACGATGCGAATCAAAATGACCGTCAAGGCATTCAAGATGCGGAACAAGGCCCCGGGGACAAAC
>ERZ1505052.504-NODE-504-length-10678-cov-4.840158_pt1 | contig 10678 bp, 6 predicted proteins | sample MGYA00571781_ERZ1505052 | MGnify/ENA primary metagenome ERZ1505052 (study PRJEB39906, sample SAMEA3182110) | gut metagenome | biome: human; feature: gut; material: Stool; isolation source: human stools | place: Canada | collected 2013-04-23 ...
TGCTGGTACAGCAAGAAGTATGGGTATCACTGTAGAGGGAGACTTCCCTGAAAATGTTTAATAACTTCAATTTTTAAGAAATGAAACTGACAAAAAATCAAAAATCAGTAGCTGACAAGGTTGAAGCAGGGAAGATGTACACATTGAAAGAGGCTTCAGAGCTGGTAAAGGAAATTACCACTACCAAGTTCGATGCTTCTCTCGATATTGACGTACGCTTGGGCGTTGACCCACGTAAGGCTAACCAGATGGTTCGTGGCGTGGTTTCTCTTCCCAACGGTACTGGTAAGGTAACACGCGTACTCGCTCTCTGTACTCCTGACCAGGAGGCTGCTGCTAAGGAAGCAGGTGCTGACTACGTAGGTCTTGACGAGTATATCGAAAAGATCAAGGGTGGTTGGACAGACATCGACGTTATTATCACTATGCCGTCATGCATGGGTAAGATTGGTCCTATCGGCCGTATCCTCGGTCCGCGTGGATTGATGCCTAACCCTAAGAGCGGCACCGTAACAATGGACGTTGCCAAGGCAGTTAAGGAAGTAAAGCAGGGTAAGATTGATTTCAAGGTTGACAAGGCTGGTATTATCCACACTTCAATCGGTAAGGTAAGCTTCACTCCGGAGGCAATCTATCAGAATGCTAAGGAGTTCATCGCTACCATCATCAAGCTCAAGCCTGCTGCTGCTAAAGGTACATACTGTCTCTTATACACATCTCCGAGCCCAAGCTGAAGCCTGCTGCTGCTAAAGGTACATATATCAAGAGTATCTTTATTTCAAGCACTATGAGTAAGGGTATCAAGGTTGATCCTAAATCAGTTGAGTAACTCTAAAAGTTTTGTAAAATGAAGAAAGAAGTAAAAGATACTATTATTGCCGAGCTCGGTGCGAAGCTGAAGGAGTTCCCTCACTTCTACCTCGTTGACCTTGCAGGTCTCAACGCCGAGGCTACAAGCAACCTCCGTCGCAAGTGCTTCAAGAACGATATCAAGATGATTGTCGTTAAGAACACACTTCTCCGCGAGGCTTTCCAGGCAAGCGATATTGATTTCGAGCCTCTGTACGGCGCACTCAAGGGCACTACAGCAGTTATGTTCGCTCACACAGCTAACGTTCCTGCAAAGCTCCTTAAGGAATACGCTAAGGAAGGTGTACCTGCACTTAAGGGTGCATATGCTGAGGAGACAATCTTCGGCGCAGATCAGCTCGAGGCTCTCGTAGCTATCAAGAGCAAGAACGAGGTTATTGCAGAAATTGTTGCACTGCTCCAGTCACCTGCAAAGAACGTTATCTCTGCTCTTCAGTCAGGCGCAAACACTATTCATGGTGTGCTTAAGACTTTGGGCGAGCGTCCTGAGTAATATAACTACAAGTCAAAGAACATTAACATTAAAAACAATTAAAATTTAAATACAATGGCAGATATTAAAGCTCTTGCTGAAGAATTGGTAAATCTTACAGTAAAGGAAGTAAACGAGTTGGCAACAGTCCTCAAGGACGAGTATGGTATTGAGCCTGCTGCTGCAGCTGTAGCTGTAGCTGCTGGTCCTGCAGCAGGTGGTGCTGATGCAGCTGAGGAGAAGACATCTTTCGATGTTGTCCTCGCTGAGGTAGGTGCTGCAAAGCTCCAGGTTGTAAAGGCAGTTAAGGAAGCTTGCGGTCTTGGCTTGAAGGAAGCTAAGGACCTCGTAGACGCTGCTCCTGCTAAGATCAAGGAAGGTCTCTCTAAGGAAGAGGCTGAGAACTTGAAGAAGGCTATCGAGGAGTCAGGTGCTAAGGTAGAGCTCAAGTAATAACAGCTTACAATTCAAATGTCGGGTTTAACGCTGCTAAGCAGTATTTAGGAAAGGTTAACCCGATATTTTAAAATTAGCAAATATGGTTAGGATCTTCCAAGTAGGTGGGTCCTAACCTTTTTGTGTCTTTCCGCTTATTTAGATTTTTTATCACCCATAATAACTTCTGATGGCTTCAAAAATTGTTGATAACAGAGTAAATTTTGCCAGCGTCCATAATCCGTTGCCATATCCGGATTTCCTCGATGTGCAGTTAAAGTCTTTCAAGGACTTCTTACAGGTTTGTATAAGGTGTTCTCAGAGAACTTCCCTATCACCGACACACGTAACAATTTCGTTCTTGAGTTCTTGGATTACTATATCGACCCGCCACGCTACTCTATTGATGAGTGTCTTGAGCGCGGTCTTACATATAGCGTACCTTTAAAGGCTAAGATGAAACTCTACTGTACGGATCCCGATCACGAAGACTTCGGCACATTCATACAGGACGTATTCCTTGGCACTATCCCATACATGACCGATAACGGCACATTCGTTATCAACGGTGCAGAGCGCGTTGTTGTTTCGCAGTTGCATCGTTCGCCAGGTGTGTTCTTTGGTCAGGGTGTGCACGCCAATGGTACAGTGCTCTACTCGGCACGTATCATCCCATTCAAGGGCTCATGGATTGAGTTCGCTACCGACATCAACAACGTGATGTATGCTTACATCGACCGTAAGAAGAAGTTGCCCGTAACAACTCTTCTGCGTGCTATGGGCTTCGAGCAGGATAAGGATATCCTTCAGATATTCGACCTTGCTGAGGAAGTGAAGGTGAACAAGAAGAACATGAAGGCTGCCATCGGTCGCAAGCTCGCTGCACGTGTATTGAAGACCTGGAACGAGGACTTCGTAGACGAGGATACAGGCGAGGTTGTATCTATCGAGCGTAACGAGATGATTATGGAGCGCGAGACAGTGCTCACCGAGGAGAACATCGATGACATCCTCGAGTCGGGCAGTGCTTCTATCCTTCTCCACAAGGATGCAGAGGCAGCTACACGCTATTCAATCATCTTCAACACACTCGCTAAGGACCCGTCTAACTCTGAGAAGGAGGCAGTGCTCTACATCTACCGTCAGCTCCGCAATGCTGACCCTGCTGATGACGCATCAGCACGCGAGGTGTTCCAGAATATATTCTTCTCTGACAAGCGTTACGACCTCGGCGAGGTAGGACGCTACCGTATCAATAAGAAGCTTGGTCTCGACATCGACTCTGAGACACGTGTTCTTACAAAGGAGGATATCATTGCCATCATCCGCTATCTCATCCAGTTGGTTAACTCTAACGCAACTGTTGACGATATTGACCACCTCTCTAACCGTCGCGTACGCACCGTAGGCGAGCAGCTCAGCAACCAGTTCTCTATCGGTCTGGCACGTATGAGCCGCACTATCCGCGAGCGTATGAACGTGCGTGATAATGAGGTGTTCCAGCCGACCGACCTTATCAACGCCAAGACTATCTCAAGCGTTGTTAGCTCGTTCTTCGGAACCAACCCATTGTCGCAGTTCATGGACCAGACCAACCCGCTTGCCGAGGTTACTCACAAGCGTCGTCTCTCAGCTCTTGGTCCTGGCGGTCTTTCACGTGAGCGTGCAGGCTTCGAGGTGCGCGACGTTCACTACACACACTACGGACGTCTTTGCCCGATTGAGAGTCCTGAGGGTCCGAACATCGGTCTTATCTCGTCTCTCTGCGTTTATGCAACTATCAACGAGCTCGGCTTCATCGCCACTCCTTACCGCCGTGTAAAGGATTCGCTCGTCGACCTCAATAACGACCACGTTGTTTACCTCACCGCTGAGGAGGAGGAAGACCACGTAATCGGTCAGGGTAATGCTCCTCTGCGTGAGGACGGCTCGTTCATCCGCGACAACGTTAAGTGTCGTCAGAACGCCGAGTTCCCTGTAGTACCGCCATCAGACGTAGACCTCATGGACGTTGCTCCGCAGCAGATTGCATCTGTATCAGCAGGTCTTATCCCGTTCTTGGAGCACGACGACGGTCACCGCGCACTCATGGGATGTAACATGATGCGTCAGGCAGTGCCATTGCTTCACAACGATGCACCTATCGTAGGTACGGGTCTTGAGAAGCAGGTGTGCGAGGACTCTCGTACAATGATTACTGCAGAGGGCGAAGGCGTTATCGAATACGTTGACGCTACAACAATCCGCATCCTCTACGACCGCACCGACGATGAAGAATTCGTAAGCTTCGAGCCGGCTCTCAAGGAGTACCGCATACCGAAGTTCCGCCGCACCAACCAGAACATGACCATCGACTTGCGTCCTATCTGCAACAAGGGTCAGCGCGTTAAGAAGGGCGACATCCTCACCGAGGGTTACGCTACAGAGAATGGCGAGCTCGCACTCGGTCGTAACCTCCTCGTGGCTTACATGCCGTGGAAGGGTTACAACTATGAGGACGCTATCGTGCTTTCAGAGCGTATGATTCGCGACGACGTGCTTACATCTGTACACGTTGACGAGTACTCACTCGACGTTCGCGAGACAAAGCGTGGTATGGAGGAGTTCACAAGCGATATTCCTAACGTTTCAGAGGAAGCTACAAAGGACCTCGACGACAATGGTATCGTTCGCATCGGTGCACGTATCGAGCCAGGCGACATCCTTATCGGTAAGATTTCGCCGAAGGGCGAGAGCGATCCGTCGCCGGAGGAGAAACTGCTTCGCGCCATCTTCGGCGATAAGGCAGGCGACGTGAAGGACTCTTCACTCAAGGCAAACCCATCGCTCAGCGGTGTTGTTATCGACAAGAAACTCTTCTCTCGTGCCGTTAAGACACGCGAGTCGAAGAAGCAGGACAAGGTGATACTCGCTAAGATTGACGAGGAGTACGAGGCAAAGAACGACGACTTGAAGGACATTCTTGTTGACAAGCTCCTCACACTCACCGAGGACAAGGTTTCGCAGGGTGTTAAGGACTACTCAGGTGCTGAGATTATCACAAAGGGCACCAAGTTCACAGCTACAATGCTGAAGAACCTCGAGTACGACGGCATTCAGTCGAACGACTGGACCGGCGACGAGCACACCGATAAGCTCATTTCTAAGCTCATCATGAACTACATACGCAAGTACAAGCTGCTCGACGCAGAACTCAAGCGTAAGAAGTTCGCTATCACTATCGGCGACGAGCTGCCGTCAGGCATCCTCCAGATGGCTAAGGTGTACGTTGCTAAGAAGCGTAAGATCGGCGTAGGTGATAAGCTTGCAGGTCGTCACGGTAACAAGGGTATCGTATCTAAGATTACACGTATGGAGGATATGCCGTTCCTCGAGGACGGTCGTCCAGTCGACTTGGTACTGAACCCGCTTGGTGTGCCTTCACGTATGAACCTCGGTCAGATCTTCGAGGCTATCCTCGGTGCTGCTGGTCGTAAGCTCGGTGTTAAGTTCGCTACACCTATCTTCGACGGCGCTCACCTTGAGGACCTCTCTGAATGGACAGACAAGGCAGGTCTGCCGCATCTCTGCTCTACCCACCTCTACGATGGTGAGACAGGCGAGCGCTTCGACCAGCCAGCTACAGTAGGTGTGACATACTTCTTGAAACTCGGTCACATGGTTGAGGACAAGATGCACGCCCGTTCTATCGGTCCGTACTCGCTCATCACACAGCAGCCACTCGGTGGTAAGGCACAGTTCGGTGGTCAGCGTTTCGGTGAGATGGAGGTTTGGGCTATCGAGGCATTCGGTGCCAGCCACGTGCTTCAGGAAATTCTGACAATCAAGTCCGACGATACAGTGGGCCGTTCTAAGGCTTACGAGGCTATCGTTAAGGGCGACCCAATGCCTACACCAGGCATCCCAGAGTCGCTCAACGTGCTCTTGCATGAGCTCCGCGGTCTTGGTCTGAGCATCAAACTTGATTAATCCGAACATCCCAAAACTATAGAAATATATGGCTTTCAAGAAAGATATAAAAGTTAAGAATAATTTCACGAAGATTACCATCGGACTCGCCTCTCCGGAGGAAATCCTGGAAAATTCGTATGGTGAGGTTACCAAGCCAGAGACCATCAACTATCGCACCTATAAGCCCGAGCGCGACGGCTTGTTCTGCGAGCGCATCTTCGGTCCGACACGCGACTATGAGTGTGCCTGCGGCAAGTACAAGCGCATCCGTTACAAGGGTATCGTTTGCGACCGATGCGGTGTTGAGGTGACGGAGAAGAAGGTACGCCGTGAGCGTAGCGGACACATCGAGCTCGTTGTGCCAGTGGCTCACATCTGGTACTTCCGCTCGCTGCCTAACAAGATTGGTTACTTGCTCGGTATGCCGACAAAGAAGCTCGACGCTGTTATCTACTACGAGAAGTACGTAGTTATCCAGCCAGGTGCGTTCGAAGGACGCACCGACGAGCAGGGCGAGGAGTACAACGGTTCGCACAAGATGGATCTCCTCTCAGAGGAAGAGTATCTCGACATCATCGAGAACAAGCTCGGCTCTGAGAACGACCTTCTTGAGGACACCGACCCGAATAAGTTCATCGCAAAGATGGGTGCAGAGGCTGTTTACGACCTGCTCGCAGGTCTCGACCTCGACTCTCTTTCATACGAGTTGCGCGACCGTGCCAACAACGACTCTTCGCAGCAGCGTAAGACAGAGGCTTTGAAGCGTCTGCAGGTTGTAGAGGCATTCCGTGGAAGCAAGGGCGTAAACCGTCCGGAGTGGATGATCATGAAGATTATCCCCGTTACTCCGCCGGAGCTCCGTCCGCTCGTTCCGTTGGACGGAGGTCGTTTCGCAACATCCGACCTCAACGACCTCTATCGTCGTGTTATTATCCGTAACAACCGTCTGAAGCGTCTCGTAGAGATTAAGGCTCCTGAGGTAATCCTCCGCAACGAGAAGCGTATGCTTCAGGAGGCTGTCGACAGCCTCTTCGACAACTCACGCAAGTCGAGTGCCGTTAAGAGCGATGCCAACCGTCCGCTGAAGTCACTTTCCGACTCGCTGAAGGGTAAGCAGGGACGTTTCCGTCAGAACCTCCTCGGTAAGCGTGTCGACTACTCAGCACGTTCGGTTATCGTTGTAGGTCCGGAGCTGAAGATGGGCGAATGCGGTCTGCCGAAACTTATGGCAGCCGAGCTCTACAAGCCGTTCATCATCCGCAAACTCATCGAGCGCGGCATCGTGAAGACCGTGAAGAGTGCCAAGAAGATTGTTGACCGTCGCGAGCCGGTTATCTGGGACATCCTCGAGAACGTTATGAAGGGTCACCCCGTAATGCTCAACCGTGCGCCGACACTTCACCGTCTCGGTATTCAGGCGTTCCAGCCGAAGCTCATCGAGGGTAAGGCAATCCAGCTCCATCCGTTGGCATGTACAGCGTTCAACGCCGACTTCGACGGCGACCAGATGGCTGTTCACCTTCCGTTGAGCAACGAGGCTATCCTCGAGGCTCAGGTGCTGATGCTTCAGAGCCACAACATCCTCAACCCTGCCAACGGTGCTCCTATCACAGTGCCGTCACAGGATATGGTGCTCGGTCTCTACTATATCACAAAGCTCCGCCCAGGTGCTAAGGGCGCAGGCCTTTCGTTCTACGGCGACGAGGAAGCTATCATCGCTTACAACGAGGGCAAGTGCGACCTCCACGCTCCGGTTAAGGTAATTGTGAAGGACCTCGTAGACGGTCAGCTCCAGAAGCGTATGGTGGAGACATCTGTCGGACGTGTCATCGTCAACCAGATCATCCCGGAGGAAGTAGGCTTCTTCAATGATATCATCTCTAAAAAGACACTGCGCGGACTCATCTCCGACGTTATTAAGGCTGTAGGTATGGCTCGCGCCTGCGAGTTCCTCGACGGCATCAAGAACCTCGGTTACCGCATGGCTTACGTTGCAGGTCTTTCGTTCAACCTTGACGATATCATCATCCCGCCAGAAAAGAAGGAAATCGTGGATCGCGGTCATGAAGAGATTCGCGCCATCCAGGACAACTATAACATGGGCTTCATCACTGAGAACGAGCGTTACAACCAGGTGATCGATACTTGGACTCACGTGAACAACGACCTCGCAAGCATCCTTATGAAGGAGATGACCGAGGCAGACCAGGGCTTCAACGCCGTATTCATGATGCTCGACTCTGGTGCCCGTGGTTCTAAGGACCAGATCAAGCAGCTCTCAGGTATGCGTGGTCTTATGGCTAAGCCTATGAAGGCAGGTGCTGAGGGACATCAGATTATCGAGAACCCGATTATCTCTAACTTCAAGGAGGGTATGTCAGTGCTCGAGTACTTCATCGCTTCGCACGGTGCCCGTAAGGGTCTTGCCGATACCGCTATGAAGACAGCCGACGCCGGTTACCTTACACGTCGTCTTGTAGACGTTTCGCACGACGTAATCATCTCTGAGGAGGATTGCGGCACACTGCGCGGTCTTGTCTGCACAGCGCTTAAGAACGGCGACGAGATAGTTTCCTCACTCGGCGAGCGCATCCTCGGTCGTGTGTCAGTACACGACGTTGTCGACCCACGCACAGGCGAGGTTATCGTCAACGCAGGCGAGGAGATTACAGAGGCTAAGGCACAGCTCATCGAGAACTCTCCAATCGAGAGCGTAGAGATTCGTTCAGTGCTCACTTGCGAGAGCAAGAAGGGCGTCTGCATGAAGTGCTACGGCCGCAACCTTGCTACACAGCGCATGGTACAGCTCGGCGAAGCTGTCGGTGTCATCGCAGCTCAGGCTATCGGTGAGCCGGGTACACAGCTTACTCTCCGTACCTTCCACGCCGGTGGTGTGGCTGGTAACGCAGCAGCCAACGCTTCTATCACAGCAAAGAACGACTGCAAGCTTAAGTTCGAGGACCTCCGTGTCGTTCCGTTCGTAGAGAACAACGGCGAGAAGGATGTCAACTGCCAGATGGTAGTGAGCCGTCTTACAGAGTTGCAGTTCGTCGACCCGAATACCGACATCGCACTCGCTTCTGTCAACGTGCCTTACGGTTCTTCGCTCTACTTCAAGGAGGGCGACGTTGTCAAGAAGGGCGACCTCATCGCTAAGTGGGACCCGTTCAACGCCGTTATCGTTACCGAGTACGCAGGTACTCTCCGCTTCAACGACGTTATCGAGGGCATCACATACCGCGCTGAGACCGACGAGGCAACGGGCCTTACCGAGAAGATCATCACCGACTCTAAGGACAAGTCGAAGGTTCCGACCTGCGACGTGCTCGACGCAAACGGTGAGGTAATCGGTACATACAACTTCCCGGTAGGCGGACACGTAGTATGCGACGACGGTCAGACCGTCAAGACCGGTACCACACTCGTTAAGATTCCACGTGCAGCAGGTTCTGCAGGCGATATCACCGGTGGTCTCCCACGTGTAACCGAGCTCTTCGAGGCTCGCAACCCGTCTAACCCAGCTGTCGTATCAGAAATCGACGGTGAGGTAACAATGGGTAAGGTAAAGCGTGGCAACCGCGAGATCATCGTTACATCGAAGACTGGCGACCAGCGCAAGTACCTCGTATCGCTCTCTAAGCAGATTCTTGTACAGGAGCACGATGCCGTACGCGCAGGCACACCGCTTTCTGACGGTATCATAACTCCGGGCGACATCCTCGCCATCAAGGGTCCTACCGCCGTTCAGGAGTACATCGTTAACGAGGTGCAGGACGTTTACCGTCTGCAGGGTGTGAAGATCAACGACAAGCACTTCGAGATTATCGTTCGCCAGATGATGCGCAAGGTACAGATCGACGAGCCGGGCGATACAACATTCCTCGAGCAGGAGATGGTAGACAAACTCGACTTCGCTGAGGAGAACGACCGCATCTGGGGCAAGAAGTACGTCACCGACGCTGGTGACTCTGACGTGCTCAAGGTTGGTCAGATCGTTTCGGCACGCAAGTTGCGCGACGAGAACTCAAGCCTCAAGCGCCGCGACCTCCGTCTCGTTCAGGTTCGCGACACCGTGCCTGCTACATCTACACAGATCCTGCAGGGTATCACACGCGCCGCACTCCAGACCAAGAGCTTCATCTCGGCTGCTTCGTTCCAGGAGACAACCAAGGTGCTCAACGAGGCTGCTATCCGCGGTAAGGTCGACTTCCTTGAGGGTATGAAGGAGAACGTTATCTCTGGTCACCTCATCCCGGCAGGTACCGGTCTGCGTCAGTGGGACAAGCTCATCGTGGGTTCACGCGAGGAGTACGACCGTATGCAGGCTAACCGCCGCAACGTGACCGACTACTCTAACGAGGAGTCAGCTGAATAAAGTATAAATCCCGATATCACTGTCCGGTTCTTTAGCTGGACAGCGGTATAAACCATAAACAAGAAAACGCTGCAAGCGAGTCTTCACCGACTGCTTGCAGCGTTTTTGTATATATGTGTATATGTAATTATACCCTTTCGGGTGTAATCTTAAACAATTTACTTGACATTACACCCGAAAGGGTATAAACTCGATGCTTCGAACCATCATCTTAGCATCAGCATCCTTTTCAGAATAAGTCGTTTGTACTGCCGTTTGAAGTCGTCGGGTAAGAACGATGCCTCTATAAGTTCAACCCATTTCATCAGCGCCTTGCGGAATTTCTTCGCAATGTTGTCGAGCACTTTCTCGTTCACGCCCGAAGCTATTATCGACTTCTCGAAGTCGCTGCGCCTTATGCGCGCCTTCTTGCCGTTGAGCGTCAGCGCCAGTTCTTCCTTGTCCTCTGGCATCACGATAGCCGTCGAAAGCAGGTCGTATGCCGGTGTCAGACTGTAACCCATCGACGATTTGTATAGCGAGAAATTCTTCAGATGCATGTCCGAGTTGCCCGTAATCCACGAGAACACCACCAC
>ERZ1505052.533-NODE-533-length-10369-cov-5.181598_pt1 | contig 10369 bp, 5 predicted proteins | sample MGYA00571781_ERZ1505052 | MGnify/ENA primary metagenome ERZ1505052 (study PRJEB39906, sample SAMEA3182110) | gut metagenome | biome: human; feature: gut; material: Stool; isolation source: human stools | place: Canada | collected 2013-04-23 ...
TCTCAAATTCCGTCAGGACGCTGCCCTTTTTCTCCGTACCGGCGATGACCAGCTCAAAGGCGGCCAGCAGGTCCTCCTGGATCACCAGCTTGCGGCCTTTTCGGACGGCCCGGAGAGCGGCCTCATTCACAAGGTTGGCGAGATCCGCGCCCACGCAGCCGGCGGTGGCCAGCGCCACCTTTTTCAAGTTGACGTCCTCGGCCAGCTTGATGTTCCGGGTATGGACCTGAAGGGTGGCCAGACGGCCCGCCAGATTGGGACGGTCAATGATGATGCGGCGGTCGAACCGGCCGGGCCGCAGAAGGGCCTGATCCAGCACCTCGGGCCGGTTGGTGGCAGCCAGAAGGATGATGCCCTTGGTGGGGTCAAAGCCGTCCATTTCGGCAAGAAGCTGGTTCAGGGTCTGCTCCCGCTCATCATTGCCGCCGAAGCGCCCGGAGTCACGGGATTTGCCGATGGCGTCGATCTCGTCGATGAAGACGATGCAGGGCGCCACCTTGCTGGCCTCTTTAAAGAGGTCGCGGACACGGCTGGCGCCCACGCCCACGAACATCTCCACAAAGTCGGAGCCGGAGATGGAGAAGAAGGGCACATTGGCTTCGCCGGCCACGGCCTTGGCCAGCAGCGTTTTGCCGGTGCCCGGAGGGCCTACCAGCAAAGCACCCTTGGGGAGCTTGGCACCGATGTCGGTATATTTCTTGGGATTGTGCAGGAAGTCGATGATCTCCGTCAGGGATTCCTTGGCCTCGTCCTGACCGGCCACATCGGCAAAGGTGACGCCGGTCTGCTTTTCCATGTAGACCTTGGCGTTGGCCTTACCTACGCCGCCGATCCCGCCCATGCCTCCCATGCCGCCTTTTTTCGCCATGATCCGCATGACGAGGGAGAACATGAGCATGATGAACACAAAGGGCAGAATGAAGTTGATGGCGAACAGAAGGAGCGGGCTCATCTGAGGCTCGTACTTCGTGTCATAGTCTGTTTTTCCGGCCTCATGCATCCGCTCCACCAGGGTGTCATTAGACTCCATCTTCACGGTAAAGAGCTTCAGCGCCGCGGTATGCTCCTTGCCGTCGGCGTCGGTAAAAGCGTAAACGGCCTTGCCGTCCTGATCCGTGGACTTGGTGTAGGCGGTGCCGTTCTCAGCGGTGTAGACATAGCCGTCCTTGGGGACGATATACAGCAGGCCCTCGGAGAGGTCCACGGTGACGTCCTCCACCTGCTTGTCCTCCATCATGGCGATGAAATCGCTGTACTTGATGTTGATGTTGGAGGCCTGCTTTCCGGCGGACCCCATGTAGCTGCTGGTGCAGTAGAACACCAGCGTCAGCACCAACGCCCAGGCCGCCAGCTTGACAGCGCCCAGCAGATTGCGGTTGCCCCGTCGGTTTTTATTGTTTTTATCGTTCTGGTCCATTGAGAACTCCTTTCAGAGTGTGTGAAATTAAAAAGCAGTATAGCACAACCTCCTTGAAACCACAAGGAAAAGAGACTGCCTTTTCATAAACTTTCTGTAAATTCAGACGCGCTAAGGCGGAACGATTTTTCAAATTCATCTTTATTGTGGACCGGTTCTGTGATATACTGTAAAAAGTATACCCCGCAGATTTTGACAAATTCCGATCGTGAGAGGATTTCAATATGACAGACGAAAGAAAAGACCAGCTGACCGCCGAGGCCGACGGCCTCATTGAAGGCCGCAACGCGGTGATCGAAGCCCTGCGGACGGAGGCCAGCATCGACAAAATTTTCATCCAGAAGGGTGAGGTGGACAAGACCCTGGGCCACATCGCCTCCAAGGCCCGGGCGGCGGGCATCGTGGTGGTGGAGGCCGACAGGCGGAAGCTGGACGGCATGAGCCGCACCCACGCCCATCAGGGCGTCATCGCTCTGGCAGCGGTGCGGGAGTACGTCAGTGTAGACGATATTCTGGCAGATGCCGCCGCCAAGAACGAGTCGCCCCTGATCGTGGTGTGCGACGAGATCTCCGACCCCCACAATCTGGGCGCCATCATCCGGACGGCTTATTGCGCCGGCGCTCACGGCGTGGTCATTCCCAAGCGCCGCAGTGCGGGCCTGACCAGCGTGGTGGCCAAGACCTCCGCAGGCGCGGTGTCTCACATGAAGGTGGCTCGGGTGCCCAATATCCCCTCCTTGCTGAAGGACCTGAAAAAGCAGGGGGTCTGGGTATTCGGCACGGCGGCCAACGGCACCACCGGCCTGTATGACGCGGACCTGAAGGGCGCCGCCGCCATCGTCATCGGCAGCGAGGGGGACGGCATGACCCGTCTGGCTGCCGAAAACTGCGATTTTCTGGTGAGCATCCCCATGAAGGGTGATCTGAATTCCCTGAACGCCAGCGCCTCGGCAGCGATCCTGCTGTATGAGGCCGTGCGTCAGCGGATGAACTGAGAAGTTTGGAGAGAACACGGTGTCAAAGGATGTCGAGAAAACAGAATACGGCACAGGCACCTGGGATACGCCGCCGTCTGACGAGGATTATACCTTAGAGGAAATTTTGGCGGAGTACGGCTCCAGCCGCCAGCAGAAAATCATGGAAGAGGTGGAGCGTGAGACCGCTCCGGCAGAGCCGGATACGCCCAAGGCACCGGCTTCTGAACAGCCTTCCGCCCCTAAACCGACAGAGACGGCCCCTTCCCCAACACCCAAATCAGCAATGGCTCGCTGGGAGGAACGGATCGCTTCGGCGGCGCTGGAACAGGACGGGGAGGACCCCCTTGCCGACGATTCGGACCCGGAGGAAGAACCCCGGACAGATGACGGCCCGGAGCCGGAGGCCACCCGCTTCCTGAGTCTGGAAGAACTGGTAGGGACAACGGTAGGGGCCGTGATGGAGGAGCACCACGAAACGCTGCTGAAGCCGAAATGGGGGCTGTTCTCCCGGAAGCGGCAGGAGGAAACGGAGCAGCTCTACGATTCCATGGAAGCCCCGGAGGAATCGGTAAAGCCTCTTACCGAGGCAGAGAGCATCGGGGAAGAACCGGAGCTCAGCGAGGTCGCGTCTGAGGAGCGGGAAGCCTATAAGAGCCGTCACCGGTCTCTGGGGTTTGCCTTTTTTACAGCGCTGGTGCCTATCGCCGCTATGGCGGCGGAGCAGTCCGGCGTCACGGTCCCCTTCTGGACCGGAGACCGGCAGACCCAAGGCGTTGCCATGCTGGCCTGTCTGCTGATCGAATTGGTGCTGTGCTGGCACGTGCCGGTGTACGCGATCCGGAAGCTGAGTGAAAAACGCTGCGTCAGCGCACTGCTGGTGTCATTGGCGGTGCTGGCGGCGGTGGTGGACTGCGCGTTGTGGCTGCTTGTTCCGGGGCGGGGAGAAGCGCTTCCCTATACCGCTGCGGCGGGACTGGCGCTGTGCTTTGCCCAGTGGGGCATCAGCCGGGAAAGCCGGGGCAGCTATGATAGCTTCCGTTTGGCATCGCTGGACGATCACCCCCCTTACTTGGTCACGGAAACTCCAAGGGGTGCCTGCAAGCAGAGGGGAGACCTGCGGGGCTTTTACACCACCGCCATGCGGGATGATTATGCCTCCCGTCTTCAGACGGTGTTCCTGCCGGTGATTTTTATGGCCGCGCTGGTATTCGCGGGCTTGACCTCTTTGGGACGTGGACACGGAATTGACTTCCTGCGGAACTGGTCCGTGATCCTGACAGCGGGAGCCACCTGTTCCCTGCCGCTGTGCTGGAGCCTGCCATGGTCCCGGCTGACCCGCCGACAGCAGAAAAGCGGCTGTGCCGTGGCGGGATGGGACGGCGCGGCCCGGGTAGGAAAGCGCCGGGGCATGATCCTGACGGATACCGACCTGTTCCCGCCGGGGACCATCCGGCTCAACGGTGTGAAGGTCTACGGCGAGGAACTGGGAAAGGTGTCGGCTTATGCGGCGGCAGCCGCCCGTGCGGCGGGCTGCGGCCTGGAGCGGGTCTTTGAGGGACTGGCGGTGGGGGAGAACGCCCCACGGGAAACGGCTCAGGACCTGAGCTTCTATGAGCAGGGCGGCTTTGGCTGCACGATCCACGGGGAATCCGTCCTGTTGGGGACGGCCTCCTTCCTGCGGAAGCAGGATGTGCGTCTGCCCAGCAACATCAATCTGAAAACCGGCATTTTCCTGGCCATCGATCATCAGCTGGCGGCGGTGTTCGCTGTGAAGTACGAGGCGTCGGAAAATGTGGATTACGCGCTGCGGACCCTGCGCCGCAGCCGGATCACGCCGATTCTGGCAGTGCGGGACCCCAACATCACCCCGGCGCTGCTGAAGCGGAAGTTCTACAAGAAGATCAAGGTGGAGTATCCGCAGCTGACGGACCGGGTGGCCCTCAGCGAAGCGGAGGAGGACCGGGGCCTGCCCCGGGCGCTGCTGCTGCGGGAGGGCCTGCTGCCCTACGCCGAAGCAGTGGTGGGCAGCCGCCGTCTGCGAACGGCGGTGCGCCGGGCAACCTGGCTGTCCCTGGCGGGCAGCGCCGCCGGCGTTTTGCTGACGGCGTATCTGGTGTCTCTGGGGAAGTTCGATTTGCTCACCCCCTTGTCCCTGACGGTGTTTTTGCTGCTGTGGACCCTGCCGGTGCTGCTGATGAGCGACTGGACCGGCCGATATTGACACTTGACAGAATAAAGTACCGGGAGGCAGGCTTTTTCCCTGCCTCCCGGTACTTTTTCGCACTGTCCGGGACCAAAAGACTTTTTTTCAAGAAAAATGATTTTTGCGGGACCCCACAAAAATAGGCGACCCTTTTTGCCTACCCCTCCAAAATGTAAGATCTCACAAAATTCTTGTTGTATTGCCTGTGAAAAAGCGGTATAATTAACACATTGAGTGAGTCTCAATGGTTGACAGATCTTTTATCGGCCCATTCGGGCCGTGTCAACAGCATCAACATAAGGAGTGGAACAAACATGAGCTATTCAGTACAGAACATCCGTAACGTCTGCCTGCTGGGTCACAGCGGCAGCGGTAAGACTTCTCTGGCAGAGAGCCTGCTGTTTATGACCGGCGCCATCGACCGTATGGGCAGAGTCGCGGACGGCAATACCGTTTGTGATTATGATCCCGAAGAGGTCAAGCGTCAGATCTCTCTGTCCACCGCTGTGGCGCCTATCGACTATAAGGGCTGCCGCATCAACGTGCTGGATACTCCGGGCGCATTCGACTTTTCCGGCGAAGTGATGGAGGCCCTCCGGGCCGCCGATGCCGCCATCATCGTGGCCTCCGCCAAGGACGGTGTGTCCGTGGGCGTTGAGAAGGCGTGGAAGTATTGCGAAGAGCGGAATATGCCCCGCTTTATCTATATCTCCAAGATCGACGAGGATCACAGCGACTATAACGCCACCTTTGATGCGCTCCGTGAGCGCTTCGGCAACAAGATCGCTCCCGTTGTGGTGCCTACGCTGGACGAAAACAAGAAAGTCACCGGCCTCATGGACATCCTGAATAAGCGCGCCTATGAGATGCAGGACGGCAAGCGTGTGGAGATCGAGCTGCCTGAGGATAAGGTGGCCGTCATCAACGAGTTCAACGATGCGCTGAAGGAATCCGTGGCGGAGACCAGCGAGGAATTCATGGAGCGCTTCTTCAACGGCGAGGACTTCACCTACGCCGAGATGGCTCAGGGCCTCCGTCAGGGCGTCCGTGAGCTGAGCGTATTCCCCGTGCTGTGCGGCAGCGCCGTGGCTGATATGGGCACTCTGATGCTGCTGGACAACATCATGGAGCTGCTGCCCTCTCCCGAGCAGGGCAACTATCATAAGGCCACTCTGGCTGACGGCACCACCGAGGAATTCGTGGTGTCCGCCGGTGGTGTGCCCACGGCTTTCGTGTTCAAGACCATTTCTGACCAGTACGGCAAGTACTCCTTCGTGAAGGTCCTCTCCGGCAGCATCACGCCGGATATGACCATGGTCAATGCCCGCACCGGCGACAACGAGAAGCTGGGCCGCCTGTATACCATGCGGGGCAAGAAGGCCACCGAGGTCAAGGAGCTGGTGTGCGGCGATATCGGCGCCATCGCTAAAATGGATAAGGTCAAGACCGGCGATACCCTGTGCGACAGCCGTAAGGTTGTGGCATTGAAGGGCATCCCCTTCGCTGAGCCCTGCTACTCTGTTGCCATCGCCCCCAAGACCCGCGGCCAGGACGATAAGGTGGCTCAGGGCCTGAACCGTCTCAATGAGGAGGACCCCTCCTTCTCCGTGGTCAACAACGCCGAGACCCATCAGATGGTCCTCTCCGGCGCCGGCGATATGCAGGTGGATGTGCTGGTCAGTAAGCTCAAGACCCGCTTCAACGTGGAAGTGGAGCTGAGCCCTGTCCGCGTGGCTTACCGTGAGAAGATCCGCAAGACCGTGCAGAAGCAGGGCCGTCATAAGAAACAGACCGGCGGCAGCGGCCAGTTCGGTGACGTGTGGATCCGCTTCGAGCCCCAGACCGAGCAGGATGACATGATCTTCGCTGAGGAAGTGTTCGGCGGCTCTGTGCCCAAGAACTATTTCCCCGCTGTGGAAAAGGGCCTGCGGGAGGCCTGCGTCCACGGTCCTCTGGCCGGTTATCCGGTGGTGAATCTGAAGGCCGTTCTGTATGATGGCTCCTATCACCCCGTTGACTCCTCCGAAATCGCATTCAAGACCGCCGCTCAGCTGGCCTACAAGGCCGCTCTGCCTGAGGCCAACCCCTGCCTGATGGAGCCTGTGGGCGAGCTGAAGGTCACCGTGCCTGACAGCTACATGGGCGATGTCATGGGTGACCTGAACAAGCGCCGCGGCCGCGTCATGGGTATGGACCCTGCCGGCAATGGCGAGCAGGTTATCACCGCTGAGGTCCCCATGGGCGAGATGAGCACCTATGCCATCGACCTCCGCTCCATGACCCAGTCCCGCGGCACCTTTACCCTGCACTTTGTCCGCTATGAGGATTGCCCTCCCGCGGCGCAGGAGAAGGCGATCGCTGAGGCTAAGGCCCGGAACGAGGAATAAGATCAACCAGTGTGGCCGGGGAAGCGATCGCTTCCCCGGCCGCTGTATCTGTGTGGGATAGTCCCAGGGCAGTTCAATAGCTCTAACAAAGCGTGAACAATTTTAGGTTCTTTTAAAAAGTTGCATTTGCAACTTGCAAATAGAAACGATTCCTGATATACTACACTCACAAAGCAAAAAACGCTCAAGGAAAGAGCAAAGATAAGGTAATTATTTAAGGAGGATACATCTATGAAGAAGTGGGTTTGCAAGGTTTGCGGTTACATTTATGAGGGTCCCGAGGCTCCCGTCGAGTGCCCCGTCTGCCACGCCAAGAATGCGTTTGAAGAGGTCAAGGGCGAGCTGAAGCTGGCTGCTGAGCACAAGTTCGGCATCTACGCAGAGACCGTGAAGAACAACGCCGACATCTCCGAAGAGGATAAGAAGTACATCTTCGATCAGCTCATGGCCAACTTCAACGGCGAGTGCAGCGAGGTGGGTATGTATCTGTGCATGGCCCGGATCGCTCACCGTGAGGGCTATCCTGAGATCGGCCTCTACTGGGAAAAGGCCGCTTATGAGGAAGCCGAGCACGCCGCTAAGTTCGCCGAGCTGCTGGGCAGCGACCTGGAGAGCAACATGACCGCCTCCACCGAGAAGAATCTGGCCTGGCGTGTGGACTGCGAGTACGGTGCTACTGCCGGCAAGTTTGAGCTGGCCGCCTGCGCCAAGAAGAACGGTCTGGACGCTATTCATGACACCGTCCATGAGATGGCCCGCGACGAGGCCCGTCACGGCAAGGCTCTGGAGGGCATGCTGAAGCGTTACTTCAACAAGTAAGTTCCGTAAAAACCAAAATCTTTTGAGGGGGAATCGGGAAACCGGTTCCCTCTCTTTTTGCGTCCCGTGTGTCTTACCCGCGTCCACTGTCGGATATATCTGCGTGAAAACAAGAGAAATGTGCCCCGTGCAAATTATGTCCTATTTTGCTGTTTTTCTGTCATGTTGACTGATTTGTTCTAACATACTAAAATGCGGTCCGCAGATATCTGCGGACCGCATTTTGACGATATGGACAGTGAACCGTTTGGATGCTGCTTTTATAGCTTTTCCAGCAGATAATCCACGAACTGGGCGCAGGAGGCCCCGTCCCGGTGGCCGGTCATGACCACCCGCCGCTCCGTTTCCGCGCAGAGGCTCATAGCGGCGGCGAGCTGATCTGCCTTGTCCGCCATGGCGATGTGCCGCAGCAGTAGCTCTGCCGCTTTCAAAATGCTGGCGGGATTGGCGTAGTCCCCCTCGCCGTCAGCGATGAGACGGGGGGCGGTGCCGTGGACGGCCTCGAACATAGCATATTGACTGCCAGTGTTGGCACTGCCCGCTGTGCCTACGCCGCCCTGGATCTGGGCGGCCTCGTCGGTGATGATGTCGCCGTACAGATTGGGCAGGACGAACACCTGAAACCTGCTGCGGATCTCCGGGTTCACCAAATTGGCGGTCATAATGTCGATGTACCAGTCCTCGGCGGTGATCTCCGGGTAGTCTGCCGCAACCTCATGGCAGATGCGGGTGAACATTCCGTCGGTCTTTTTCATAATGTTGGCCTTGGTGACGATGGCCACATTGGTTTTGCCGTTGGCCCGGGCAAAGTCAAAGGCGGCCTTGGCGATCCGGCGGGTACCGGCGTCTGTGGTGACCTTGAAATCCATGCTCAGCATACCGGGCACCTCAACGCCCCGGCTGCCCAGAGCGTATTCGCCCTCCGTATTCTCCCGGAAGAAGGTCCAGTCGATGCCCAGCTTCGGGACGGATACAGGCCGCACGTTGGCAAACAGGTCCAGCTCCCGGCGCATGGCCACATTGGCGCTTTCCAGCGTACCGCCCTTGGGAGTCTCCGTGGGGCCTTTCAGCAGCACGTCGCAGTCCTTGATGGAGGCCAGCACCTCGTCAGGAATGGCTTTGCCCTGAGCAGTGCGGTTTTCAATGGTCAACCCCTCGATGTCCCGCAGCTCCACCCGGCCGACGGCAAGCTCTGCTGCCAGCAGCTTTTCCAACACCCGCCGGGCCTGGGCCATGAGGATGGGACCGATGCCGTCACCGGGGATCAGGCCGATGACGATGCGCTCCATGCGGGAAAAGTCCTTGGCAGGGGAGCCCTGGGCCATTCGCTCCTGCCGGTTTAACTGCTCAGTCAGTAAGGCACGGAAATGCGCCGCCGCCTGCTCGATATATGCGTTCTGATCCATCAGTCATTGCCTTCTTTCGTGTAATTCAGCAGACCGCCTGCCCGGAGCATCGCTGCCTGCCGCTTGGTGAAGCTGCCGCAGACGGGGATTTCACGGTTTCCGGCGTGAAGCGTCATGGTGCCGCTGTCCAGACCGGCGTCGATGCCGGTGAGGGTCAGGGTCTCGCCCTGGGTCAAGGCGTCATAGTCATCGGGGTCGGCAAAGGTCAGGGGCAGGATACCGGCATTGATGAGGTTGGCGGCGTGGATACGGGCGAAGCTCTTGGCGATGACTGCCCGGACACCTAAGTACAGGGGCACCAGCGCCGCGTGTTCCCTTGAGGAACCCTGTCCGTAGTTGCTTCCACCTACCAAAATGGTCTCCCCGGCTGCCTTGGCGTTTTGGGCGAACTCCTTGTCGCACACGGCGAAGCAGAACTCCGACAGCTTGGGGATGTTGGAGCGGTAGGGGAGGATCTTGGAGCCGGCAGGCATGATGTGGTCGGTGGTGATGTTGTCCCCGACCTTTAGGGTCAGCTTGGCGGTGATGGCGTCCCCCACAGGCTTGCCCTGAGGGAATTCCTTGATGTTGGGACCGCGAAGCACCTCCAATTGGGCCGCATCCTCCGGGGCGGCAGGGGCCAGCACGGCGCTGTCGTCAATGAGGAAGTGGTCCGGCATCTCCACATGGAGGGCCTCCATCCCCAGGTCCCGGGGATCGGTGATCTCGCCGGTGAGGGCGGCGGCCACGGCGGTCTCCGGGGACACCAGATACACCTTGGCATCCGCCGTACCGCTGCGGCCCTCGAAGTTGCGGTTGAAGGTCCGCAGGCTCACACCGCCGGAGTTGGGGGAGAAGCCCATACCGATACAGGGGCCGCAGGCACATTCCAGCAGCCGCGCACCGGAGACCAGAATATCCGACAGCGCGCCGCAGTTGGCCAGCATGGTCAGGACCTGCCGGGAGCCGGGGGACACGGACATACTGACAGAGGGGGACACGGTCCTGCCCTTCAGCATAGCGGCGGTTTTCAGCAGATCGTACAGAGAGGAATTGGTGCAGGAGCCGACGCAGACCTGATCCACCTTGACGCCCTTCAGACTGCGGACGGGCACCACCTTATCCGGCATGTGGGGGCAGGCGATCAGCGGCTCCAGCGTGTCCAGATCAATGTGGATAAT
>ERZ1505052.560-NODE-560-length-10095-cov-3.237251_pt1 | contig 10095 bp, 6 predicted proteins | sample MGYA00571781_ERZ1505052 | MGnify/ENA primary metagenome ERZ1505052 (study PRJEB39906, sample SAMEA3182110) | gut metagenome | biome: human; feature: gut; material: Stool; isolation source: human stools | place: Canada | collected 2013-04-23 ...
TTGTCCTCACCGAGAACGACCTGGTATTCGTTACCAACGGAAGCTGTACCGAGGGCACCATCTACGGCGACCAGAACCATGCACCCAACGGTGACGCAGAGGTTCGTACCAGCGGTGTATGGAGCCTGTGGAAAAATATCGCAAAACAGGATCCTTCCTTCGGACATCCCGAGAAGTTCTGTTCTGATGTTTCCAAGACCAACTGGGAATCCGCTACCGTGACCACACTGGATGACAAGATCATTCCTTATATCACCAATATCTGTAAGCGTGATCCCAGAAGCGGTAAGGTCGTAACCGGCGGTATCGTAAGCTGTCAGGATTCCAAGTGGCTCATGAGCTGGACCATCAACCGTCAGGGACAGTTCAAGGAACAGGACAAGAATCAGGTATGTGTATGGGTATACGGCCTGTTCACCGACGTACCCGGCGATTATATTAAGAAGCCCATGAAGGATTGTACCGGTAAGGAGATCACCGAAGAGTGGCTGTATCACTTAGGTGTGCCCGTAGAAGATATTGAGGATCTGGCAGAGCACAGCGCAGTCTGCGTACCTACCATGATGCCTTATATTACCGCATTCTTCATGCCCAGAACCAAGGGTGACCGTCCCGATGTCATTCCCGACGGCTGCGTGAACTTCGCTTTCTTAGGTCAGTTCGCAGAGACCCCGAGAGACACCGTATTCACCACAGAGTATTCCGTGAGAACCGCTATGGAGGCTGTCTACGGACTGTTAGGTGTAGACAGAGGTGTGCCTGAGGTATGGGGCAGTGTCTATGACGTCAGAGAACTGCTGGACAGCAGCGTGAAGCTGATGGATGGTATGTCTCCTCTGGAGATCGAACTGCCCGGACCCTTAAATGCACTGAAGAAGCCGCTGCTTCGCGTAGTGAAAGGCACTGTAGTGGAAAAACTGCTGCGTGACCACAATGTGATCAAAGACGGCATGCTGGATTAGAATTGTATATGGAATAAAAGTGCGAAGACTCCCATCGGAAAAATCCGGTGGGAGTTTTTTAAAAATCATACAAAGAAAGTTGAACAAATGTAAGCGTTTACATAATACTAAAGTACTATACAAAACAAACAAAAACGGTATGTCTGTTTTCAACATTGTGCACGAAAATCGGTACTCTGTCAAAAAATTATCAATTTCGTCTTGATATTCCTTTGGCAGATTGTTACAATATCAAAGTACTAAAAACCGAAGCCGAAATGCTCCGGTAGTGGTTTGGGTTACAAAGTTTTGTCAAAAATATTATAAAAAGGGAGACAAAGAAGTATGAAGAAATGGGTATATTTGTTTACCGAAGGTAATGCAAACATGCGCGAACTGCTTGGTGGTAAGGGTGCGAACCTGGCTGAGATGACCAACATTGGTCTGCCGGTTCCTCAGGGCTTCACCATTACAACAGAGGCATGTACACAGTATTATGAAGATGGACGCGAGATCAATGAAGAGATCCAGGGTCAGATCAACGAGTACATTACTAAGATGGAAGAGATCACCGGCAAAAAGTTCGGCGAACACGAGAATCCTCTGTTAGTATCCGTTCGTTCCGGCGCGAGAGCATCCATGCCCGGTATGATGGATACCATTCTGAACCTTGGTCTGAATGAGACCGTTGTTAACGTAATCGCTGAGAAGTCCGGCAACCCCCGTTGGGCTTGGGACTGCTATAGAAGATTTATCCAGATGTATTCCGACGTTGTTATGGAAGTAGGTAAGAAGTACTTCGAGCAGCTGATCGATGCAATGAAAGAGAAGAAGGGGGTTAAGCAGGACGTTGAGCTTACCGCTGACGATCTGAAGGAACTGGCTGGTCAGTTCAAGGCTGAGTACAAGGCTAAGATCGGTGTAGACTTCCCTGATGATCCCAAGGAACAGCTGATGGGCGCTATCAAGGCTGTATTCCGTTCTTGGGACAACCCTCGTGCAAACGTTTATCGTCGTGACAACGATATCCCTTATTCCTGGGGTACTGCTGTTAACGTTCAGTCTATGGCATTCGGTAACATGGGTGATGACTGTGGTACCGGTGTTGCATTTACCAGAGATCCGGCTACCGGCGCTAAGGGACTGTTCGGTGAGTTCCTGACCAACGCACAGGGCGAGGACGTAGTAGCAGGTGTTCGTACACCTATGAAGATCGCTGAGATGGCTGACAAATTCCCTGAGGCATTTGCTCAGTTCCAGGAAGTATGTAAGACTCTGGAAGATCACTACAGAGATATGCAGGATATGGAGTTCACCGTTGAGCATGGTAAGCTGTACATGTTACAGACCAGAAACGGTAAGAGAACCGCTCAGGCAGCTCTGAAGATCGCTTGTGATCTGGTAGATGAGGGCATGAGAACCGAGGAAGAGGCAGTTGCAATGATCGATCCTCGTAACCTGGATACTCTGTTACATCCTCAGTTCGACACCGCTGCTCTGAAGGCTGCAACTCCTATCGGCAAGGGCCTTGGTGCTTCTCCCGGAGCTGCATGTGGTAAGATCGTATTCACCGCAGAAGATGCAGAAGAATGGCATGCAAGAGGAGAGAGAGTTGTTCTGGTACGTCTGGAGACCTCTCCCGAAGATATCACCGGTATGAAGGCTTCCCAGGGTATCCTGACCGTTCGTGGTGGTATGACCTCTCACGCAGCAGTAGTTGCTCGTGGTATGGGTACCTGCTGTGTATCCGGTTGTGGCGACATCGCTATGGATGAGGAGAACAAGCAGTTCACTCTGGCTGGCAAGACCTTCCATGAAGGTGACTGGCTGTCTATCGATGGTACTACCGGTAACATCTATGATGGCGAGATCAAGACTGTTGACGCTACCATCGCAGGTGAGTTCGGCCGTGTAATGGCTTGGGCTGACAAATATCGTAAGTTAAAAGTTCGTACCAATGCAGATACTCCCGCAGATGCTAAGAAGGCTCGTGAGCTGGGCGCTGAAGGAATCGGTCTGTGCCGTACTGAGCATATGTTCTTCGAAGAGGACAGAATCGCAGCATTCCGTGAGATGATCTGTTCCGATACTGTAGAGGAGAGAGAAGCAGCACTGGAGAAGATCCTGCCTTATCAGCAGAACGACTTCAAGCAGCTGTATGAGGCTCTGGAGGGTAACCCTGTTACCATCCGTTTCCTGGATCCGCCTCTGCATGAGTTCGTTCCTACCGAGGAAGCTGACATTGAGAAGCTGGCTAAGGCACAGGGCAAGAGTGTAGAGACCATCAAGACCATCATCGCTTCCCTGCATGAGTTCAACCCTATGATGGGTCACAGAGGATGCCGTCTGGCTGTTACTTATCCTGAAATTGCCAAGATGCAGACCAAGGCTGTTATCCGTGCGGCAATCGAGGTTAAGAAGGCACATCCCGACTGGAATGTAGAGCCCGAGATCATGATTCCTCTGGTATGTGAAGTGAAAGAGCTTAAGTTCGTTAAGAAGGTAGTTGTAGAGACCGCTGATGCTGAGATCGCAGCTGCCGGTGTAGATATGAAGTACGAAGTAGGTACCATGATCGAGATCCCCAGAGCAGCTCTGACTGCTGATGAGATCGCTAAGGAAGCTGATTTCTTCTGCTTCGGTACCAACGATTTGACCCAGATGACCTTCGGCTTCTCCCGTGATGATGCAGGTAAGTTCCTGAACGCTTACTATGACACCAAGATCTTCGAGAACGATCCGTTCGCTAAGCTGGATCAGGCCGGTGTTGGCAAGCTGATGGAGATGGCTATCAAGCTTGGTAAGCCTGTAAATCCTAAGCTGCACGTTGGTATCTGTGGTGAGCACGGTGGAGATCCTTCTTCCGTAGAGTTCTGCCACAAGATCGGTCTGGATTATGTATCCTGCTCACCTTTCCGTGTACCTATCGCAAGACTGGCTGCTGCACAGGCTGCTATTGCTGATAAGTAGGATCCGACTATATTGAAATATTAGAGAAGGTATTACAATATAAGAAAACCCATGGTTCGTAAGAATCATGGGGTTTTTTTGTGTAGGAAAATAATAAATGTAAAAAAGCGCGGAATATCTTATACTATAATTGACATGCGTTCATGCACAGGAATCATAAATGGTAGAGAAACAGGGTATTATGATGGAAAATTATCAGGAACAGTATAATCAGGAATTACATCAGCAGGAGATTAACTCGAATTTGCGGACATTAAAGGGATTTTTTTGGATTGTTGTGACCATGCTGGTGCTTTGGCTGCTGACGCTTACGCGTATTTTTATCGTGGATGCCGGAATCTTTACCATGGCGGTGGGATTGTCCATGGTCATGGGTATTCCTGTTTTGTACATATACAAAAAAGTAGATCTGTCGAAGCATTGGGTAAAATATGTGTTTTTAACACTGATCTGCGTGATTTCTGCGATCTTTGCCGCCTTTTTGTCTTTTCATGCGGTGCTTATCTATGTATTGCCTTTACTTTTGGCAGTGCAGTATCGGAAGAAACAGACGCTTTGGATCACTTATGCAGTGAACGATGTGACCATGACCATCAGCATGGTGGCGGGATTCTACCATGGAATCTGTGATCTGAACCTGTTTTTGGGAAGTAATCACACCAGAGACTGGTATCTGGAACAGTGGGAGGCTGGAACACTGCAGTTTGGCGTTGAGCCGGATCCGTTGTTCGTGATCCTGTTCTACGGCGCGCTGCCCCGGGCAGTGATTCTTTTGATGTTCACTGTCATCCTGTGTTATATCAGTATCAGCAGCCATGAGGATGCACAGAAGATTGCGGATCTGACTTATCGCAAAGAGACTGACCTGGGAACGCATGTGTACAATAAGAACAAATATGAGGAAATGATCGAGACGTATTATCCGGAGGTACACAGACTGGCTGCTATTTTCTGGGATGCGAATAATTTAAAATATGTCAATGATAAATACGGTCACGCCGCCGGGGATGTTCTGATTCAGACATTATCCTCCGTACTGTATGAATTGTCTACGGACAGACGCAAGGTTTATCGTGTGGGCGGGGATGAGTTTGTTATGATTATCGAGAATCCGGTAGAAACCGAGATAGAGTCCATGATAGAGACTGTAAAAGCCGATCTCATGGAAAAAGATGGGCAGGGAGACATACCGATCTCCAGCGCAGTAGGCTGGGCGGAGGGCTGCGGCGTGGATATCCGCAAGATCGTCAATGAGGCAGATACGAAGATGTATGAGAATAAAAAACGCGGAAAGGAAGGCAGAGAATAGATGGCAAACTGGGTGAGTGCCGGCTGTGGTGTCATTGCCAATGAACTGGCACAGGCAATGGAAAAAAGAGGACAGAAGCTGTATGGTGTTGTGAACCGTACGCAGGAGAAAGCAGTCGCTTTTGCGGAGAAATACGGTGTGCAGAATGTATTTACAAGTTTTGAAGAGGTCTGTGCTGATCCGGCGGTGGATATCATCTATATCTCTACGCCTCATAATACGCATATTCAATTTTTGCGAAAAGCTCTGGCAGCAGGTAAGCATGTGTTGTGCGAGAAATCCATTACGTTAAACTCCGGAGAACTGGAAGAAGCCATGCAGCTGGCGAAGGAGCACGGCGTAGTTCTGGCGGAAGCTATGACAATCTATCATATGCCAATCTATAAGGAACTGTTAAAGCGAGTGGATGCGGGAGATCTCGGAGAACTTCGTGTGATACAGATGAACTTCGGAAGCTATAAGGAATACGACATGAAAAACCGGTTCTTCAACCGGAATCTGGCGGGCGGTGCATTATTGGATATCGGCGTATATGCGCTCTCTTTTGTAAGAATGTTCTTAAGCTCCTGTCCGGATCAGATCGCCTCTCAGGTGAAATTTGCACCTACGGGAGTGGACGAGCAGGCGGGTATCCTTTTAATGAATCCGAAGCAGGAGATGGCGACAGTGACATTATCTCTGCATGCCAAGCAGCCCAAGCGGGGCATGCTATCTTTTGACAAGGCTTATGTGGAGATGTATGAATATCCCAGAGGACAGAAGGCAGTGATCACCTACACGGAGGACGGTCATACTGAGGAACTCCGGGCAGGAGCCACAGCGGATGCCCTGGCCTATGAGGTAGAGGATATGGAGCGGGCAATTGCCGGACAACCGGAGGTCATGAAGTTGAATTATACGGAAGATGTCATGCACATGATGACAGAGATCCGAAAACAGTGGGGACTGATCTATCCAGAGGAAGAGTAGACCAGAAAAAAATCTGATAACAGTATTCCGGCGGTAAAAAGATCCGAAGAAAATATGACCAACCGTCGGTATGCAGGGAGAATACTGATGATACGAAACAAGAGTCTGGGGAAGAGACTTCTGGCGGCGGGGATTATGCTGATATTTAGTATGAGCGGCTGCGGAACAGACAATGAGATAGAGTTAACAGGGAATGGAATAGGAAGTGATGGAATAGAAGCTGCGGCAACGGTGGATTCTGCTGAGGTGACCGCTGCCGGGGAAACGGCATCGGATGTCGCTGGTGGAGATGCTGCATCCACAGGAACTGCGGAGGATACGAATAAAACGGCACCGACTCCTGCCCCGACGCCTCGGCAGAAGCTTACTACTGCGGACCGCATGACGGACCGGACGAAAGTGAAAGGCATCTATGTCACCGGTCCCAAGGCCGGCAGCACCGGAATGGAAGATCTGATCGGACTGGTGGATGAGACGGAACTGAATGCTATGGTCATTGATGTAAAAAACGATGAAGGAAATGTGACGTTCCGGCTGACGAATGAGGAGATTACACAGAACATTCCCGTACTGGACCAGATATCCGAAATGCAGGCAGGAGTGCGCTACATCCGGGATATTCAGGCTTTGATGCAGGAACTGAAGGATCATAATATTTATACCATTGCGAGGATCGTATGTTTCAAGGATCCCATTCTGGCAGCGGCGAGACCGGAACTGGCACTGACGAAACCGGACGGCAAGCCGGTGACGGATGCCAACGGCCTGGCATGGGTGAATCCATACAGGCAGGAGGTCTGGGAATATCTGACAGAACTTGCCGAGATGGCAGCAGACCTTGGATTCGATGAGATCCAGTACGATTATGTACGTTTTCCGGTGGGATCAGATGCCAATGCAGCGGACTACGGTGTGGATATGGATGCCTATCCGAAGAGGCAGGCAATACAGGATTTTCTCGCCTATGCAGGAGACAGACTTCACGAAAAGGGATGCGTGGTTACAGCGGATGTCTTCGGTACTATCATCGGAAGTGAGACCGACGTGCAGACGGTAGGGCAGGATTACACGGCGCTGGGACAGACCGTGGATGCCGTCAGTCCCATGGTGTATCCCTCTCATTATGCGAACGGGGTATTCGGACTGAAGATACCGGATGCGAATCCTTACGAGACGGTATTGGCGGCAATGCAGGGGTCTGTCGAAGAACTGCAGGAGATTCCGGAGGCAGAGCGGGCTGTGGTGAGACCCTGGCTGCAGGCATTTACTGCCACCTGGGTTCCGGGGCATATTTCCTATAACGGAACACAGATCAGGGAACAGATTCAGGCAGTCTATGATGCCGGTTATGAAGAATGGATCCTGTGGAATGCAACGAATCGCTACTCCGCGGAGGGACTGCTTGGTGCAGATGAGGTAGAAGATAATGAAAGTAATCAATAAGATCATGATAGGGATTGCAGTGATCTGTTTGCTGTTATGTGGCGGTATCCTGGTATTTGCACTGAATCCGGATATGACCGATGCTCTGGCACAGAGGCTGTATGGAAACGGAAATAATGCGGGGACTGTAACAGAGACAGCAGAGGCAATCGGAAATCCCAGCAATATAGGTACAGATGGAAGTGTTTCGGTAACGCTGCCGGATCAGCCTGAAAACAGTCTGAGCGATTACATCAATCCGAATCCCCAGGAACCCCTGCGATATCCCGGCGGTAATACCGGAAGCTCCGACAGCGGTACTGTAGCCACACCGGCTCCCAGAAGTGACGCTGTGACGGATTTAAACTCTTATTATGCGAATTGTATTACACAGTTAAGTATTCTGGGGAGCGGAGATCAGCATTTTGACAATGTGGTTCCCAAGAGTCTGTAGAGTTCCATTGAGCAGGCGTATAATACCGGAGCCTATGAGCAGGGATATGTGTCGGAGGTGCTGAAAAAGCTTGGCATGGACAACTTTGCGATTCAGCTGCAGCTGGTAGATCTCGGGGATGGGTATTACAGAGTATATCACAATGTGGTGACTTATTAGAGATTTGATGGTTCAGAGAAAATCAATCAAGAGGAACACTGTTATCAAAAAAGGATTTCAGTGTTCTTTTTTGTTTGCATTGTAAGAATATGTAATATTTAATAAATAATATTAAGAATCATTACTAATATTATTGACTAATAATTATGAATACGATATAATCATGATAAAGAAATAAATAAAACAGATCAGGAGTGTCATACTACATAGAAATAGCGTAGGCAGTATGGCAGATAGAAAATAGAAAAAGGAGAGATCTTATGGATAAAAAAGCAATGCACAAATTAAGTTATGGATTATATGTGGTAACTACGAGAAATGCAGAGAAAGCAAACGGTTGTATCGTCAATACCGCGATGCAGGCAGCTTCCACTCCGAATCAGATCTGCGTCTGCATTAACAAGGCAAACTATACCCACGATATGCTGTTAAAAACCGGTGTGTTTAATGTATCTGTACTCAGCAGGACGGCAGAGTTTCCACTGTATGAGCGGTTTGGCTTTCAGTCAGGCACGGAAGTGGATAAATTTGCGGATTATACAGCATATAAAAATGCAGAGAACGGCGTGCCCTATATCACAGAAGGCACTAACGCATACATTGCAGTGAAAGTTACTCAGACCGTGGATCTGGGATCTCATACTATGTTCATCGGAGAAGTGACGGAGATGGAAGTATTAAGTGAAGAGCCATCCGCAAACTATGAGTATTATCAGGAAAATGTAAAACCCAAGCCGGTAGATACAGGGAAGACTGTGGACGGTCAGACGGTATGGCGCTGCACCATCTGTGGCTATGAGTATGTGGGAGAGGAACTGCCCGAGGATTTTATCTGTCCATTGTGTAAACATCCGGCATCTGATTTTGAAAAAGTGATAAAGTAAATGACAGGAGGTCAGAATTATGAGTATTGACAGTAGAAAGGTAGTTGTAGTGGGCTGCGGATTTGTGGGATCTTCTTCCGCGTTTGCCCTGATGCAGAGTAAGCTTTTTTCGGAAATGGTATTGATCGATGCCGATCATGATCGTGCGGAAGGAGAAGCTATGGATATCAGTCATGGCATGGCATTTGCCAGCCCCATGAAGATCTATGCGGGTTCTTATGATGATATTACGGACGCCGCAGTCATTGTGATCACTGCCGGTGCCAACCAGAAGCCCGACGAGACGAGACTGGATCTGATTCGGAAAAACAGTGCCATTATGAAGTCCATTATCGGGGAGATCAAAAAGAGACCCTTTGAAGGAATCCTGCTCATTGTCTCCAATCCGGTAGACATTCTGACTTATATAGCCCTGAAGGAATCCGGCTATCCGGCCAACCGGGTCATCGGCTCCGGAACGGTATTGGATACCGGCAGATTCCGGTATGAACTGGGAGAACATCTGGGAGTGGACAGCAGAAGTATTCATGCCTTTATTATCGGCGAGCATGGAGACAGCGAACTGGCAGCCTGGAGTGAGGCGAGAGTTGGTGGCATGCCTATCAACGATTTCTGTGAACTGCGGGGACATTATGACCATGAGGCATCCATGGAGAAAATATTTAACAGTGTGAAAAACAGTGCCTATGAGATCATTGCGAGAAAGCACGCAACCTATTATGGAATTGCTATGGCTGTATGCAGGATCTGCGCAGCAATTGTCCGTAATGAGCAGTCCATTCTGCCGGTATCCAGCCTGATGACGGGAGAGTACGGACTGGAGAATGTGGTGTTAAGCATTCCCGCTGTGGTGGATGAAAACGGTATTGAGACGGTGGTGCCCATTGAATTAAATGAGAAAGAACTGTCAGAACTGCAGCAATCGGCAACTGTATTGAAGAAGGTGATAGCGGAATTTTATCCGGATTAGTCTAAAGGTTTTAATAA
>ERZ1505052.579-NODE-579-length-9853-cov-6.112676_pt1 | contig 9853 bp, 9 predicted proteins | sample MGYA00571781_ERZ1505052 | MGnify/ENA primary metagenome ERZ1505052 (study PRJEB39906, sample SAMEA3182110) | gut metagenome | biome: human; feature: gut; material: Stool; isolation source: human stools | place: Canada | collected 2013-04-23 ...
CGGAGATGTGTATAAGAGACAGGTCCTATAAGGGCCGGCAGGCGGGGGCCGGTTCCCGCGCTGCGCACTGTGCATGCCTATGAATGGTACCATTATAACACAGCCCTTCGCAAAAATCGACCCTATTTTATCAGAAGTCCGCCCAGCAGGGCCCCCAGCCCCACGGCGCTGCCCCATTGGGCCAGCCGGACGCCCCACAGCCGCCAGCCGCCGGGCTGCCGGGGCCGCCACCGCAGCGAACCTACATACCGCCGGGCATTCTCCCGTAGGGCCTCCTCACCGTTCTGCTGCTTTTCCGGCTTTACGAATAAAATCGCCCGCTCAAAAAACTCATTATCCACTTCCACTACCTCTACCACCTGCTTATTGACTCCCTTCAGCATCACGCAGCCCTCCTTTTGCGGCATCAATTCCCTGTTATTTTGCTTCCTGCTGTGGAATTTATGCAGTCCCACCTGGCGGAAGCGACAGAGAGATATACAGACCGTATTTTTTACTTTTGCACAGTTTCCACACACTTTTCCCCCGGCAGTGTGGAAAACTCGGTGGAAAATGTGAAAAAGTGTCCCCATTTCGTCCCTTTTTCTCTCCTGTCACCGGTGGAAACATCTGTTTTATCCACAATTTACAGTAAATGGACACTACAAAAAGTTTACCGGCCTTGCTCCCCGCTCCGGATTTTTTCACAAATGAAAACTAAACGCCGGTCAGAAAAATATCGTTATTTATTTCACAAAAATTTGCGGAATCTGCCGGTATCTTATTGCATTTGGCGGGCAATATTGCTACAATAGGGCTGAACGCACCATCCCTTTATACTTCTATTTTTTGAAGGAGGATCAATATTATGCCACTGGTCACTACCAAGGAAATGTTCCGTAAAGCCTATGAGGGCGGCTACGCCATCGGCGCTTTCAATGTCAACAACATGGAGATCGTACAGGGCATTACCGAAGCGGCCCAGCTGGAGCAGGCCCCTGTCATTCTGCAGGTTTCGGCCGGCGCCCGCAAATATGCCAAGCACATCTATCTCACCAAACTGGTGGAGGCCGCTGTGGCCGATACCGATGTCCCGATCGCCCTGCATCTGGACCACGGCGATGGCTTTGAGATCTGCAAGGACTGCATCGACGGCGGCTTCACCTCCGTGATGATCGACGGCTCCAAGCTGAGCTTTGAGGAAAACATTGCTGTGACCCGCAAGGTAGTGGAATACGCCCACGACCACGGTGTTATGGTCGAAGGCGAGCTGGGCAAGCTTGCCGGCATTGAGGACGCTGTCAATGTCAGCGAAGCCGATGCCCAGTTCACCAATCCCGCCGAGGTGGAGGAATTTGTTTCCCGCACCGGGGTGGATTCCCTGGCCATCGCCATCGGCACCAGCCACGGCGCCTATAAGTTCAAGCCCGGCCAGAAGCCCCAGCTGCGCTTTGATATCCTGCAGCAGGTCAGCGACCGCCTGCCCGGCTTCCCCATCGTGCTGCACGGTGCTTCCTCCGTCATCCAGGCGGATGTAGAGACCGTCAACCGCTTCGGCGGCAAGATGCCCGATGCCATCGGCATCCCCGAGGAAATGCTGCGCCACGCCGCCGAGATGGCCGTCTGCAAGATCAATATCGATAGCGACCTGCGCCTGGCCATGACCGCCGCCATCCGTCAGCACATGTTCGAGCATCCCGATCATTTCGATCCCCGGCAGTATCTCACCCCGGCCCGCGATCACATCCGCGAGCTGGTTCGCCACAAGATGCACGATGTCCTGGGCTGCTCCGGCAAGGCGTAATTTTTTCCCTTATACACCAAAGGATCCCCGCCGGTGGCGGGGATCCTTTTTGCGTTTTATTATGCCACAGTCGTACCAGGGTAGTAGTGGTTCAAAATCTGCACATAGGTCCAGCCCTGCCGGGCGTACAGCATACTGCCGGTCTGGCTCATCCCCACACCGTGGCCGTAGCCGTAGGTGGTAACGGTAAAAATGCGGCTGTCCGCGTCATAGCTGATATCAAAGGCATGGCTGCGCAGTCCCAGGATGCTCTCCCTTATCTTCCGCCCCGTGGTGGTGGTATTACCTACCCGTACGGTGCCTACATATTTTCCATCGGTACGGGAGGTGATCTCCAGCCAGGTGGCCGGGTCGTCATTGGCGGGGTCCAGGCTCGTCCCAAGGGCGCTGTTCATCCTTTCAGCCATCTGTTCCGGGGTATAGGTATAGTCCTTGGAAAAAGGCGACCAGCTGTAGGAATAGCCCTCCTCAATGGAGGAATCCACCGAAACAAGGTAGGGGTACTGGGTGGTGCCCCATACGCTTTGGGCCGTGGTGGTCACGCCGCAGCTGATGGAAAAATAGGTACAGTTGGCGTACTGGCCATTATAATAAACTGCCTGGCCCAGCACCTCTTTCACACAGGCCTTTACCCGGTCGCCGGGTTCCACACTGCTAAGGCGCAGGGTAGGCGCACGGCCCAGGTAGTCATTGTAATACTTGATGTAGCTGTAGGAGGCCACCGCCATGGCCTTGGTGGATTCCCACTCGGTGCTGTTGCCCACCTCATTCTGCACCACGCGGCACAGAATCTCATAGGTATCGCCAACTACCGGGGTACTGCCATCAATAACGCTGAGCTGGCCGTAATCAGCGGTATCATTGCCGCTGTTATCCGGTTCCGGTTCAGGGGTCGGGGCGGGGGTCGGGGCGGGGGCTGGCTCAGGGGTTGGAGCCGGAGCAGGCGTCGGTTCCGGCTCCTTTACGGTACCGGTATTGCCAGTGCTCCCAGTATTCCCGGCATTGCCTGAACCATTGGAATTATTGGAATTGCCGCCGGTGGTGTCGTTCCTGTTCCCATTGCCGGTATTACCGTTTTTGTTGTCCCCGGTCTGCCCGGAGGAATTTTCTGTTTTAGAATCGGTTTTATCCCCGGATTTATCATCGGCCTTACTTTCGGCCTTGGCGTCCGTCTTTTCTGGCTGCTTCTCCCCAGATTGACCGTCATTCTCGGCGGGTTCCTCATTCTCCTCCGGCAGCACCTCATTCTGCGGGATATGCTCCCAATCCGGCAGCAGGGCCTGTCCGCTTTGCACTGTGGGATAGATGGGCAGGTTCTCGGCGCCGGTGGGGGTGCTGCCGCAGGCAGCCAGCAGCAAAAGGGCAGCAGCGGCGGCCAGCACGCGGCCGGTTTTCAGCGATCTCGGCATGAAGAGCCCCTCCTTTCGGGCGATTTTTGTAATAATCTGTCCCTATTATACAGAATAGAATCAGTTTTGTCTACCAGTAGGATATGAACAGAGCGTGAAGAATGGGTGATGGTCCCTCCCCAACGCGCAAAAAAGAGGCGGAAGTTCGCTTCTTCCGCCCCATTTTTCTTATGCAGTTTACTTTTTGCCGCCCAGCAGGCCGGTTAGGACGCTGCCCAGCAGCTCCGCCGCGTCGTCATTTTGGGCGGTCGATTTCTTCTTGGAAGAAGTGGTTTTCTTAGCGGAGGTAGTTTTCTTACCGCTAGCGGTCTTTTTTGCGGAAGAAGTTGTCTTTTTCCCGCTGGAGGTGGTTTTCTTCCCGGAGGAAGTGGTCTTTTTCCCGCTGGTGGAAGTCCCCAACGCGCTGCCCAGCAGGCTGCCGGCCAGGGAGCTCAGCACATCGCTGCTATCGCTCTTTTTGCTGCTCTTTTTGCCGCTGCCGCCCAGGGCGCTGGTCAGCAGGCCGCCCGCCAGGCTGGTAAGAATGTCGCCGCTGTCGCTCTTACCGGACTTTTTATTGCTGCCGCCCAGCAGGCTGCCAGCCAGCGAGATAAGGGTACTGCCGTCATCCTCGTCATCATCCCCGCCGCCCAAAAGACTGGTGAGCAGCCCGCCGAGCCCGTCGCTTTGGGTCTTGGTCTTTTTCTTCTGGCTGCCCAGGGCCGCCAGCAGCAGCGGGGCCGCCATGGCCAGGATCTTGGAGGTATCCACCTTGCTGGCGCCGCTCTTTTTGGCAACAGCGTTCTGCACCGTCTCAGTTTCCCCGCCCAGAATCTTGGTAAGGATCTTGGCGCCATCCTCCGTATCCACATTCTGCAAAAGGCTTGCCAGCCCTTTGCTGCTGGTATGGTCGTCCAGGGCCTTGGCCAGGCTGTTGGCCCCGTCCTCGGTGGAGGCATTCTGCGCCATGGCACCTACCAAAGCCGGCAGCGCGTTGGCCAGGACATTCTGGGTGTCCTTTTCGCTGGTGCCGGTTTGGCCCGCTATGGAGGAAATCACACTGCTGGAAAGCAGATCAGTCAAATTCATCTGTCAGCGCCCCTTTCCTTATTCCTGCTCCAATGCGCAGAAATCGCAGGGATCGGTGCGGTTGGCCTCAAAGGCTTCCTCAATGGTCCCCTGATAGACCTTACTGGACCGCATCAGGGTGTGGCAATTGGGGTCAAGGTGATAGCTCTTGCCGAAACGGGTCCAGTAGACGGAGCCGGTGCCCACCGCCTGCTGGGCGTCAGCCAGCTCCTCGGCGGAAACAGGGTTAAAATCGATGGAGAACAGCGAAGCCAGCACCAGGGCAATGGCTGCCACTACGGTCACGATCTTCTTGGTCTTGCCATCCAGGTCCTTATTGGCCAGCAGCAGGATGACAATGGGCAAGAAACAAATAACGGAGGCGATCAGCCCCATATTGTTCCACAGGAAGAACTTCACGCTGCTCTGCTTGCTGGCGGGGTCCAGCCGGTTGGCCTTTTTCCACAGCTGGCTGCCGATGATGACAAGGATAAGATCGATGACCAGTGCCCCGATGAGCCAGTACATTTTCTGCTCCTCGGGGATGTACCAGGTGCCATTGAGCATCAGAATGGCGCCGACCTCGGCGGCCAGAGCCAGCACCCACAGGATCACGGCGGCGATGCGCTTGCCGGTGGCGCTTTTCTTATTGGCGGCGGTGACGACTGCGGGGCGCTTGCCGGTTTTGCCGGTGGAAGCCTCCACAAACTCACGCTCGACCTTCTTTTTTTCTGCCAAATTGGGTCACTCCTTTTCTATCACAAAAAATCGGGCGAAATGCCGATTTCATTGTACCAAGCATGAGGCAGATGCGCAAGGCCTTTTTTGTGGAGAAAGGACAACCGCCGGAGGCAGCCCCCGGCGGTGCGGATTATTCTTCTTCGCGGCGCAGCAGCAGTACCAGGGCAAGCGCAAGGGGGGCGGTGGAGAATTTCATTGCGTAGGTTTGGCTAATTTGGCTGTACTTAAGCAAAAAGAACGCCCGCGGCCTGCACTGGGCATAGCCGCGGGTGTGGGGATGGGGAAAGTTACTTGGCAGAATGGCCGCTCTCGTAGCTCTCGATCATGCGCTTCACCATCTCGCCGCCGATGGAACCGGCCTGACGGGCGGAGATATCGCCGTTGTAGCCCTGCTTGAGGTTAACGCCGACGGTGTTGGCAGCTTCCTGCTTCATCTGGTTCAGTGCTTCCTTGGCTTTCTTGTTAGACATGGTTTATTCCTCTCTTTCTTAATTTGGCGTTTGCAATGTGTATTGTGTGCGCCAGCAGGCGGTATATTAGAGGAACTTTTCTCCAAGCAAAAAATAAACGGCATTTTTTTACGATAGGGCTTGACTTTTTCGGCAGAACCGCTATAATTATTCATGTTGCTATTGCCCGATTGTGTAAAGGTAGCACGACAGACTCTGACTCTGTTTGTCTGGGTTCGAATCCTAGTCGGGCAACCACAAAGACCCTCGCCGTTTAAGATAGCAGCGAGGGTTTTTCTAACGGGATGTGGCTCAGCTTGGTAGAGCGCTGCGTTCGGGACGCAGAGGTCGCAGGTTCAAATCCTGTCATCCCGACCAACAAAAAAGGACGCCTTTTGGCGTCCTTTTTTGTTGGTCGGCCGGGGAGCGTCTCCTTTATTACAGTTCAAATACCCCCTGCCCTAATTGAACGCGAAAGACAACCCTGACGGTTTTCTTTCACACTATCTTTCCCTCCGGATGGGACAGTTTGCGCAGGTAAACCCCGGGCGTCTTTTTTTGTTGGTCGGCCGGGGAACGCATTCTTTTTTGCAGATTAAACACTCCCTGCCCTGATCAAACGCGAAAGACAACCCTGACGGTTTTCTTTCACACTATCTTTCCCTCCGTAGGGGATAAGCCTGCGCAAAAATCTTTGGCGTCCTTTTTTGTTGGTCTGCTAGGGAGCGTCTCCTTTATTGCAGTTCAAACACTCCCTGCCCTAATTGAACGCGAAAGACAACCCTGACGGTTTTCTTTCACACTTTCTTTCCCTCCGTAGGGGATAAGCCTGCGCAAAAATCTTTGGGCGTCTTTTTTATTTGGTGCCAAGGGGAACAGAAAGCCTGCGCAAAGGGTTAGTCTGTGCCCTAATGAAACGCGCAGGGGGAACCGCCATGGTTCCTCCTCCACACATTCCTCTCCTTTCCATAATACTGCCACTTAATGTGATGCTTTGGACTAAAAAGCTGCGCTTTTTAACCACGCAGCAAGAAAAACATAACCATTACACAAAGCAAAGGCCCCAAAGCCGACATCTCTGCCGCTTCGGGTCCTTTTTCATGTTCCATCGCTCTATTGTGTGTTAAATTATGATATTGCTGTTTCCTTCCCTGCCGCCAGCAGGCGTTCCAGCCACTCCACCAGCGCAAAGGAAAGCCGGTATTCCGGACCTTCCGCCAGCTTTTCTATCCGCTCCAGCTCCGGGCCTTCCGCCGCCGTGCCAATGCACAGCTGTGGGAACAGCACACACCACCAGTTGTGGCCTTCTGCCGCTCCCAGCTCAATGCGCACCGCGTCATAGTACCCCGCCGGCAGAATGGTGCCATCATATTCCCGGGTCTCAAAGTACATATTCACCAGCGCCACCCGCACAGCATCGGCGCTGCCGGCCTGCGCCAGAGCCTCCTCCGCCACCGCTTTCATTTTGGGCAGCAGCTCTTCCGCCCGCGCCATCGTTTCTATTTGGCTTTCACTTTTCGCAAAGTCCTCCGCCGTTTCCCGCAGGATGGCATCCCGCACCCGCAGCTTCAGCGCCTGGTCCTCCTCGCTGTCGCTGTTGGCCAGGATGTGCAGCCGCAGTACATTCTCCCGCACCGTCTCACATTCATTATCAAAGCCCGCCGCCATGCTGAGGATCACCGCCAGCAGCAGCCCGAAAATCAGCACTCTGTCCCACTTTTTTGTCATTGGTTTTCCGTCCTTTCCGGGTCAGTTCGTTATCCGGAGTATGGACGGATTTTCCGCTTCTATTCGCAGTCCGTGCGGAAGGCAGGATCAGGCCGCAGGCCGCCCGCCCTTCCGGGCGGGCAAACGGACCGGAGGTCCGTTTCGGCGGCGCTGCGCGCCGCCGGGCCTGCGGCCCTCCCTCTCCCTCCCGGATCCCTGCGCCCCCGCCCAAAAAGCTCCCCCACCCTGCGCCAGGCAGAATGGGGGAGCTTTTCATTCTATCACTTATTCCAGCATCGAGCGTCCGGTCATCTCCGCGGGCTGGGGCAGGCCCAGCGCCGCCAGCATGGTCGGGGCAATATCCGCCAGCCGGCCGCCCTCAGGCATCAGCTTTGTCCCCTCGGGGAAGCCCACCGCGATAAACGGCACCGGATTGGTGGTGTGCGCCGTAAAGGGCTTGCCTTCCTCGTCGGTCATCCTGTCGGCGTTGCCGTGGTCCGCCGTCACAAAGGCCCGGCCGCCCATCTCCTCAATGGCCGCCAGCATCCGGCCCAGGCAGGCATCCACCGTCTCCACCGCCTTCACCGCAGCCTCAAAGACACCGGTATGGCCCACCATATCGCAGTTGGCGTAGTTCAGGATGATGACATCGTACTTGCCGCTCTTGATGCGCTTCACCACCTCGTCGGTCACCAGATAAGCGCTCATCTCAGGCTGCATGTCGTAGGTCGCCACCTTGGGGCTGGGGATCAGCACCCGGTCCTCACCGGGATAGGGGGCCTCCACGCCGCCATTAAAGAAGAAGGTGACATGGGCATATTTCTCGGTCTCGGCAATGCGCAGCTGGGTCAGTCCCTGCTTGCTGATATACTCGCCAAAGGTATTGGTCAGATCCTCAGGCTTATAGGCCACCTCCACATTGGGCATGGTGGCATCGTACTGGGTCATGCAGATATACACCAACGGGAAGAAGCCCTTTTTGCGCCGGAACCCGGCAAAATCGGGGTCCACCAGCGCGCGGGTCAGCTCGCGTGCCCGGTCGGGGCGGAAGTTGAAGAAGATCACGCTGTCCCCGCTTCGGATGGCCGCGTTTTCTGTCACCACCGCCGGCACGGTAAATTCATCGGTCACACCGTTTTTATAGTTTTCCCGCATCATCGCCACCGGGTCGGGTGCCTTTACGCCCTCGCCGTTCACCATGGCGTCATAGGCTTTCACTACCCGCTCCCAGCGGTTGTCCCGGTCCATGGCATAGTAGCGGCCGCTTACGGTGGCTATCTTGCCCACGCCGATCTTATCCAGCTCCTGCTGCAGCTCATCAATGTACTCCGCGCCGGAGGTCGGCGGTACATCACGCCCGTCCATGAAGCAGTGGATATATACCTTTTCCACACCGCTCTTCTTGGCCATCTCTATCAGGCCATAGAGGTGCCGGATATGGCTATGCACGCCGCCGTTGGATAAAAGCCCCATCAGATGCAGCGCGGCCCCCGGCTTTTTGGCGTTTTCCATGGCGTGCACCAGCGCGGGGTTGGTTAGGTACTCCCCCTCCTCAATGGACTTGGTAATGCGGGTCAGCTCCTGGTAAACGATGCGCCCCGCGCCCATGTTGGTGTGTCCCACCTCACTATTGCCCATCTGGCCGTCCGGCAGGCCCACATCCAGCCCGGAGGCCCCGATTTGGGTATGGGGGCAGGTGGCCCACAGGCGATCCAGGTTGGGATGCTTCGCGGCGGCAATGGCGTTGCCCTCGGTCTCTTTCCGCAGGCCAAAGCCATCCATGATAATAAGTGCCAGTGGCTTTTTCATCGCAGCTTCCCCCCTTTTTATTTGCTCGCGGCTTCCACTATCGCTGCAAAATCCGGTGCCTTCAGCGAGGCCCCGCCGATCAGTCCGCCGTCGATATCCGGCTGCGCCAGCAGGCCGTCGCAGTTCTTGGCGTTCATACTGCCGCCGTACTGGATGGTCGTCGCTTCCGCCGTCTTTTCATCGTACAGTCTGCCCAGCAGCTCCCGGATGAGGTGGTTGACCTCATTGGCCTGCTCATCGGTGGCGGTCTTGCCGGTGCCGATGGCCCAAACCGGCTCATACGCAATGATAATATGCCGCAGCTCCTTGGCGGTCACACCGGCCAGCGCCTTCTTCACCTGAATGGCAATGGTCTCCCCGGTGATATCCGCTTCCCGCTGCTCCAGCGTCTCGCCTACGCACAGAATAACCTCCAGGCCGCTTTCCAGCGCCGCGCGCACCCGCTTGGCCACCGTCTCATCGGTCTCGCCAAAGTACTGCCGGCGCTCGCTGTGTCCGATGATGACATACTGCACCCCCAGCTCCTTCAGCATCGGCGCGGAGATCTCCCCGGTAAAGGCGCCGCTTTCGGCCCAGTGGCAGTTCTCGGCGCCCACCTTCACATTGGTGCCCTCGGTCAGGGCCAGCGCGGTCTCCAGGTTGGTATACGGCGTGCAGATGACAACCTCACAGCCTGCCTCCTTCACCAGCGGCAGCAGCTCGGTAATGAGCGCCTTCGCCTCGGCACGGTTTTTATTCATTTTCCAGTTCCCGGCGATGACCACCCGGCGTTTTGCTTTATTCATATCCTTTTCCTCCTTGGATAGTCTATTTTTCCTTTATTCCTCGGCAGGCCCCAGCAGTGGGCAAATTCCGGGCCGCAGGCCCAGCCGCCCTCCGGGCGGCTTCCGCGGACTTCGTCCGCGGCG
>ERZ1505052.628-NODE-628-length-9306-cov-2.768133_pt1 | contig 9306 bp, 8 predicted proteins | sample MGYA00571781_ERZ1505052 | MGnify/ENA primary metagenome ERZ1505052 (study PRJEB39906, sample SAMEA3182110) | gut metagenome | biome: human; feature: gut; material: Stool; isolation source: human stools | place: Canada | collected 2013-04-23 ...
TTGGGATGAACGCCGCCAAAGAAAGCTTGTGCCATTGTCTTCACCTCATCTTACTACCGGGTGGCGCTATGCCACCGCATACTGTCTTAAATATTACAACAAAACTTTTCTCTTGTCCAGCCCCGCGTTGAAATTCCCACGTTTTTTTGCGGTTTTTGTCGGAAACTTCACCGGCAAAGACCGCCTCTTGTGTTTTTCGGGCAGCTGTGCTACACTATACGGTAGAGGGACGGACACCGCCGGAAAAAACTTCCTGCACTGCGGCAGACGGTCCTCCGCCGGATATCAAACTCTATTCCGAAAGGATGGTATTTTAATATGGTACTTGACCGTGGTTCCCTGAAGCGAGAGTCCAAGGTGCTGCTGAAAACTGCACAGGTCAGCCCTTACCTGTTTACGCTGGTGCTGCTGGCCATCATGTTCGTCATCAACGGCATCAGCGACTATGTGCAGATGGACGACGAGTTCGCCTATGTCTACTCCCTGCGGTTCGATATGGATCTGAGCTTCCTGGCGCTGCACCGGGCGTTCCCCGCTTTTGCGGTGTGGTTCGTGTCTATCGTGTGCACGCTGCTGGGCGTAGTGCTCAACGTCGGTGCGTCCCTGTACCACCTGGGCATCCGTCGGGGTGAGGAGATGCCCTTCGTCACCCTGTTCGATGGCTTCGCCTTCGTCGGGAAGATCATTCTGCTGTATGTCGTGCAGGTCATCTTCATCTCCCTGTGGACGCTGCTGCTGGTGATTCCCGGCATCGTGGCGGCCTATCGCTACCGCTTTGCTATGCTGAACCTGTGCGAAAACCCGGAGATCGGCGTCATGGAGGCCCTCAACATGAGCAAAGCCCAGACCCTGGGCTTCAAGTGGCAGCTGTTCGTGCTGGATCTGAGCTTTATCGGCTGGTCGCTGCTGGCCAGCCTGACGCTGGGTATCCTGTATATCTGGCTGGCGCCGTACATCGCCCAGAGCAACATCGCCTTCTTCCAGGAGATCAAAAAGATCAAGGGCGTAGGCTTCTTCCCGCCGCGGCCGGAGGATGACGATCAGTTCCGCCCCCATGACCCCTTTGGCGAGGATAACTGGTAATATGCAGAGAACAAGCCCCGGGGCATCGCTCCGGGGCTTGTTGTATTCACGCTTCGGCGGGAGCCGCTTCCTCTGCCTGCGGCATCTCAGCCGGGGCGCTGCCGTCGAAGGGCGTCTCCAGACAGGTCAGGTCCCGCAGGCACCTGCGGAAGTCGTGACAGAAGGCGGCGTACTCATAACCGGTGCAGATACGCTCGTCCATAACGATGCCCAAAGGCATCATCTTCTTGGTCAGGTCACCGTTCATGTAGTTAGGTACCGGCTTGCCCATGCAGACGAACACGCTGGTGGTGCCGAATTCATAGCAGTGGTGGTGGATGTAGCTGGTCTTGATAGAAGCCAGGTTGGTGATGAACATACTGGTGTGGAAGGGGCTCAGGTCGATGATCTTCCGGGGCAGCAGGCCATGCTTGTCCAGATGGTAGGCCAGCCAGATCACGAACTTGGGCAGGCCGGGGATGGAGAACATCATCTTGGCGAACTTGTCGGTGCTGTTCTTCTGCTCCGTCTGGCTGTTGACGGCGATGGCATCGGCGATCTTCTGGTTGATGGTGAAAATAGTGTCCTTGGGCTCCAGATAGATCTTCAGCGTCGTCTCATCCGGGCTGCCGTCGGCCCGCTTTTTCAGGATGACAAAGGAGACGCAGAAATGGTTGCGCTCATAGAGATGACTGTTGACCACAAACCAGTTGAGCTTGGGGTTGGTCTGATAGGCCTTGTAATAGGCGGCGATGATCACCGCCATGTGGGTGATGCGGATCCCAGCGCGCCGTTTTTCGCGGATATAGGCCTTGATGCCCTCCTCGTCGATGTTTTCGGTGATGGTGTTCCAGGCATCGTACCGCTTGGGCATGATGTAGGGAATGGCTGCCACGATGGGGGGCAGGTCCTTTACTCGCTTTCCGTCAGGGCGCATGAGCAGTTCCTCGATTCTGTCTGTATTGTATCCATCATAGACCATATGGCCGCGGATTGCAAGCTGTTGTTTTCTTTTCCGAACAGGTGCGGAAAAGAAATTTTTTCTTTACCTTTCCGCACGATGTTGATATAATAAAGTATTAGTAATGTTATCATGGGATGAAAGTTCCATTTATCATGCAGAGAGGAAGGTGACCGCCGTGCGGTTCAGCAAGTGGCATATCGCGCCGGAAAAGCCGGAGGCGCAGGCATGTCTGCGCGCGGCCGGCTATCCCTATCTGGTGGCCGCCGTGCTCTCCGCCCGCGGCATCGAAACGCCGGAGCAGGCCGCCGCCTTTCTGGAGCGTGAGGACAAGCTGACCATCAGCCCCTTCCTGATGCGGGACATGGACAAGGCCGCGGCGCGTGTGCAGCAGGCGATCGCGAATGGCGAGAGTATCGCCGTGTTCGGCGACTACGACGTGGACGGCATCACCGCCACCTGTATTCTGGTAGACTATCTCAAGAGCCGGGGCGCCGACGTGGTGCACTATATCCCCCGACGCATCGAGGACGGCTACGGTCTCAGCCGTGACGCCATCAAGTGCCTTTTCGACCAGGGCGTGCGCCTGCTGGTAACGGTGGACTGCGGCATCACCGGTGTGGAGGAGGTGGACTACGCCAACTCACTGGGGCTGGACGTGGTCATCACCGACCACCACGAGTGCCGGGAGGTCCTGCCCCGGGCCGTGGCTGTGGTGGACCCCCACCGGGCGGACTGCGCGTACCCCTTCAAGCATCTGGCCGGCTGCGGCGTGGCGCTGAAGCTGGTGCTGGCCCTGGGCGGGCCGGACCGGGAGGAGCCTCTCTTTGCCCGGTACTGCACGCTGGCGGCCATCGGCACGGTAGCGGACGTCATGCAGATGTCCGGCGAAAACCGCACCATCGTCTCCCGCGGGCTGGCCACGCTGGAGCATTCGGACTTTATCGGCCTGCACGCCCTGCTGCGGGAGGCGGGTCTGAGCGGGAAGGAGATCTCCTCGGTGCAGATCGGCTTTGTGCTGGCGCCGCGGATCAACGCTGCCGGACGCATGGGCGCGGCGGACAAGGCGGCGGAGCTGCTGCTGTGCACCGATCCCGCCGCGGCGGAGGCCATGGCTAAGGAGCTGTGCGCTCTGAACCGGGAGCGCCAGAACGTAGAGCAGGATATCTACACCCAGGCGGAGGAGATGATCGACCGGATGCCGGAGCGCCAACGCAGCGCGCTGGTGCTGGAGAGCAGCCGGTGGCACCAGGGCGTGGTGGGCATCGTGGCCAGCCGCCTGTCGGAAAAATACTCCCGGCCCAGCTTTATGATCCATCTGAACGGCAGCACCGGCAAAGGCAGCTGCCGCAGCTGGGGCGGCTTCAACCTGTTCGCCGCGCTGGAGAGCTGCTCCGACCTGCTGCTGGGCTTCGGCGGCCACGAGCTGGCGGCGGGCTTTACCATTGACGAGGCCAACATCCCCGCCTTCCGGGAGCGGATGAACCAATACGCCGCCGAGTACTGGGTGGGCAAGGCGCCGGAATCGGTGCTGGAGATCGACATGGAGCTGCATCAGCCCGGTCGTGTCACGTTACAGGAGGTGGAGGCGCTGAGCGCGCTGGAGCCCTACGGCAGCGGCAACGCCCGGCCCCTGTTCTGCCTGATGGGCGCCACGCTGCTGCGGATGCAGAACGTGGGCCAGAACCGGCATTTGAAGCTGCGGCTGGGCAAGGGAAGCGCTCAGTTTGACGGCATTTTCTTCTCCACCACCTCCTCCGCCTGCGGCTGTGCCGAGGGCGACCGGGTGGACGCGGCCTTCTATTTACAGGTCAACGAATTCCGGGGCAACCGCACCATGCAGCTGCAAATGGTGGATATCCGGCCCTCGCTGCTGGCCAGCAGCCGGGAGCAGGAGTCGCTGGCGCTGGTGCGGCAATGCACCGGCGGCGGCACGGTGTCCGCCAGGAATGCACGGCGGATGCTGCCCACCCGCGAGCAGTACGTGACCGTATGGCGGGCGCTGGAGCATCTGGTGCCGGAGGACGGGCTGCACACGGCGTATCTGCCGCTGCTGCGGTCGCTGAGCGCGGCGCTGGGCAAGACCGACGCGTTCCTACGGGGCGCGTTCTGTCTGGCGGTGTTTCAGGAACGGGGCCTGCTGGACGTTTCGGCGCAGGGCGACAGCGTGACGCTGCATCTGGCGGGAAAGGATAAAAAAGTCCATCTGGAGGATTCCGTATACATACAGCGTCTGGCCGACGCGGAGACCACAGGACGGGGAGGAGGTGCCATCCAATGAGCAAGACCGTAGATATCGAGGCCATGTATCAGCATCTGGAGGACACCGTGCGGGGCTATAACCCCTCCGCCAACTTCCAGCAGATCCGGCAGGCCTATGAGTTTGCCCGGGACCTGCACGGCCCGCAGCTGCGCAAGGACGGCTCGCCCTTTGTGACCCACCCGCTGGCGGTGGCTCAGATCGTGGCGGAGGAGCTGCATCTGGACAGCGAATCCATTGTGGCGGCGCTGCTGCACGACACCATTGAGGATACCGAGGCCACCCACGAGCAGCTGGCCAAGCTGTTTTCCCCCACCATCGCCGATCTGGTGGAGGGCGTCAGCAAGCTGACCCGCGTCCACTACACCTCCAAGGAGGAGGAGCAGATGGAGAACCTGCGGAAGATGCTGATGGCCATGAGCAAGGACATCCGCGTCATCCTCATCAAAATCTCCGACCGGCTCCACAACATGCGCACCATGGAGTACCAGACGCCGGAGAAGCAGAAGCAGAAATCCTTCGAGACCATGGAGATCTACGCGCCCATCGCCCACCGGCTGGGCATGCAGAAGATGAAGTGGGAGCTGGAGGACCTCAGTCTGAAATATCTCGACCCGGTGGGCTACCGGGAGATCACCGAGGCGCTGGACGAGAAGGCGGCAGAGTACGACGGGTTCATGTCCGCCGTCCACGACCGGATCGTGACGCGGCTCCGGGAGGAGGGCATCGAGGCCACCGTGTATGGCCGCATGAAGCACCCCTATTCCATCTACCGCAAGATGTACACCCAGAACAAGAGTCTGGACGACGTGTTCGACCTGTTCGCCTTCCGCGTCATCGTGGACACGGTGGCGGACTGCTATAACGTGCTGGGCATCATTCACGACCTGTTCAAGCCCATTCTGGGCCGGTTCAAGGACTATATCGGCACCCCCAAGCCCAATTTGTACCAGAGTCTGCACACCACGGTGGTGGGCGAGAGCGGCATCCCCTTTGAGGTACAGATTCGCACCAAGGAGATGCACGAGGTGGCGGAATACGGCATCGCCGCCCACTGGAAGTACAAGCAGAACGGACAGGGCGGCGGCGACGAGGGCCGCTACGAGTGGGTGCGCCGCCTGCTGGAGAATCAGGAGGGCGCCGACGCGGAGGACTTCATCCACTCCCTGAAGGTAGACATGTTCGCCGACGAGGTGTTCGTGTTCACCCCCAACGGCGACGTGATCAACCTGCCTGCCGGCGCCACGCCCATCGACTTTGCCTATAACATCCACTCCGCCGTGGGCAACCACATGGTGTCTGCCAAGGTGAACGGCCGCATCGTGCCGCTGAACCACCGGCTGCAGAACGGCGACGTGGTGGAGGTCTCCACCAGCCAGAGCGCTCACGGCCCCAGCCGCGACTGGATCAAGATCGCCCGCTCCAGCAACGCCCGCAGCAAAATCCGCCAGTGGTTCAAGCGGGAGAAGCGGGACGAGAACATCGTCAACGGCCGCCAGAGCTTCGAGTCGGAGCTGAAGCGCACCGGTGTCTCCCTGAAGGAGCTGCTGGCGGACGAGAACGTGCCCAATGTGCTGAAAAAGCTCAGCTTCAACTCCGTGGACGATATGTACGCCGCCATCGGCTACGGCGGCGTGACGGCGCTGAAGGTCATCGGCCGACTGCGGGAGGATATCCAGCGTATCCTGCACCAGCATCAGGCCGAGCGGCAGGCGGAGGTGCCTGTGGCGGGCCAGCCGTGCCCCAGCGGAAGGGCGAGCACGGCATCATCGTGGAGGGTCTCAGCAACTGTCTGGTGAAGTTCTCCAAGTGCTGCTCTCCCGTGCCGGGAGACGATATCGTGGGCTTCATCACCCGGGGCTACGGCGTGTCGGTGCACCGGGCGGACTGCCCCAACGTACTGCGCTCCAGGGACAATCCCGCCGAGGCGGGGCGTTGGATCCGGGTCAGCTGGGCCGACAAGACCAGCGAGGAATACCACACCATGCTGCAGGTGGTGGCCAAGGATCGCATCAGCCTGATCGTGGACGTGTCCACGGTGCTGTCGGCCACCAAGACGAGGGTGCTGTCCCTGAACGCCCGGTCTACGCCGGACGGCTTCGCCCTGCTGGATCTGGGCATCTCCGTATCGGGCCGGGAGCAGCTGAAAACCGTCACCAGCCGTCTGGAGCAGATCCAGGGGGTCATGAAGGTGACACGGCCGGCGGGGTAAAAGTAGCTGGCGCAAAATCTTCGATAAGCGCTTCGTAGGGGCCGACGACTCTGTCGGCCCGCAAGAAATCATACCGTCATCGTCAGGGCGGACAGAGTCGTCCGCCCCTACAACTGATTTTTGTACCTTATTCGCATATCGGCATTCCCCCCCCCGCATCGATTGAATACTATCTGTATAAAGGAGAACAAATTATGCGCGCTGTATTAACCCGCGTGAAGCACGCCTCCGTCACCATCGACGGAAAAGTACATGGCCAGATCGGCGAGGGCTTCCTGATCCTGCTGGGCATCACCCATGAGGACACCGAGGCCCAGGCCGTCAAGCTGGCGGACAAGCTGACGGGCCTTCGCATCTTCGAGGACGAGAACGGCAAGATGAACCGGGGCCTTGACGAGGTGAAGGGCGAGCTGCTGGTGGTTTCCCAGTTCACCCTGTATGGCAACTGCAAGAAGGGTCGCCGCCCCGAATTTCTGGCCGCCGCGCGGCCTGATGTGGCCATCCCCCTGTACGAGAAGTTCGTGGAGCTGTGCCGCGCCAAGGGCTTCCACACCGAGACCGGCGAGTTCGGCGCCTACATGCAGGTGGACAGCCTGAACGACGGCCCGCTGACGCTGGTGGTGGACACCGACCAGCTGTAAGGAGGGCGCTTGCATGAAGGTACTGTCTCTGATGGTGGGCCCCATCATGACCAACTGCTACATTCTCTGCGACGAGGAGGCCAAGGTCTGCGCCGTCATCGACCCCGGCGACGAGCCAGAGCGGATCGCCGCCATGATCGCCTCCTCCGGCTGCACCCCCACCATGCTCCTGCTGACCCACGGTCACTTTGACCACTACACCGGCGTGGCGGGTCTGCTGGAAAAATGGCCGGAGCTGCCGGTCTATATCCACCGCGCCGACGCCGTGGACGGCGCAGGCGGCGAGCTGCGGTTCCCCCGGCTGGGCGAGAAGAACCAGCGGTACTACAAGGAGGGTGACAAGCTGACGGTGGGCGACCTGACGCTGGACGTGCTGGAGACCCCCGGCCACTCTCAGGGCTCCGTGTGCCTGCTGGTGGAGGGCCAGCGCGTGATCTTCGCCGGAGACACGCTGTTCCGGGGCAACTGCGGCCGGTGCGACTTCCCCGGCGGCGACTACCGTGCTATGTTGAAGTCTCTGGCCCGTCTGGGTCGGCTGGAGGGGCAGTACACCGTCTATCCCGGCCACGACTCTGCCACCGACATGGACTATGAGCGGAAGTACAATCCCTATATGAAGCAGGGCATGAACGCATGAAGCTGATCTTTACCGGTCACAACGACCGCTACGCTATCGAACAGGATCTGTTGGCCTTTTTCCCCACCGAGCGTCCGGTGTACGACCCGGACGCGGCGGAGGAAAACTGCGCCTGGGTCAAATTATCCGAGGGAAGCACCTACACCACCGCGACCACCCGCATCCGCTATCAGGGACGGGAGGGCTGCGGTCTTTCCCGCGTGCGCATCGATCCCGCGCTGACCCCCTATCAGCAGGAGGGACTGCGGCAGCGGGCGCTGAAAATGAGCTTTTTCAAGGCGGCGGTGGAGATCATGGGCCGCGTCCCCGCGTGGGGCAGCCTGACGGGCGTGCGGCCCGCCAAGCTGGCGGCACGGCTGCTGCGCGGCGGCATGACGCCCCGGCAGGCCGACCGTGAGCTGGAGCGCACCTATCAGGTATCCGCGCCCCGCCGCCGCATGTGTATCGAGGCGGCACAGGCGGGCATCGCCGCCAAGGAGGCTCTCCAGCCCAACGACATCTCCCTGTATAGCGGCATCCCCTTCTGCCCCACACGATGCGCCTATTGCAGCTTTGTGTCCCAGGCGGTGGAGCGCTCCTTCAAGCTGATGGAGCCGTATCTGGAAGCGCTGGAGCGGGAGATCACGCTGGCGGCCCGGATGGCGCAGGACACCGGACTGCGCATCAAGTCCTTCTACATGGGCGGCGGCACGCCCACCACACTGTCCGCCAGGCAGATGGATCATCTGCTGACCCACCTGAACCGCAGCTTTGACCTCAGCGGCGTGGTGGAGTACTGCATCGAGGCGGGCCGCCCCGACACCATCGACCGGGAGAAATTACAGGTGCTCCTCGACCACGGGGCCGACCGCATCAGTGTCAATCCCCAGTCGCTGGACGACAACGTGCTGCGGGCCATCGGCCGCCGACACTCGGCGACGGACATTCTGGCCGCCATGGAGCTGGCCACGTCCATGGGGTTCCCCCATGTGAACATGGATCTGATCGCCGGACTGCCCGCCGACACGCCGGAGGGCTTCCGGAAAACGCTGGATCAGTGCATCAAAAGCGGGGCGGACAACATCACCGTCCACACGCTGGCGCTGAAAAAGGGCAGCCGCCTGACGCTGGAGGGCAGCCCCATCCCCTCGGCTGAGGCCGTGGCGGAAATGCTGGACTACGCTGACCCCACCCTGCGCGCCGCCGGGTTCGCCCCCTACTATCTCTATCGCCAGAAGTACATGTCCGGCAGCTTTGAGAACGTGGGCTGGTGCATATCCGGCGCGGAGGGACTATATAATATCTACATCATGGAGGAGCTGCACAGCATCCTGTCGCTGGGCGCGGGCGGCTCCACCAAAATGGTGGATATCCGCCGGGACGACCGGATCGACCGGGTTTTCCACCCCAAGTACCCCACCGAGTACATCCAGCGACAGGAGCAGGTGGCGGCGGATCTGGAAAAGTTCGCCGCCTTTCACCGGGAGATGCTGGAGAATTTGGGGGAATAGGGGTTCCCTTCCAAAGCCTCCCCTGTGTAAGGGGAGGTGGCAA
>ERZ1505052.649-NODE-649-length-9073-cov-3.626747_pt1 | contig 9073 bp, 8 predicted proteins | sample MGYA00571781_ERZ1505052 | MGnify/ENA primary metagenome ERZ1505052 (study PRJEB39906, sample SAMEA3182110) | gut metagenome | biome: human; feature: gut; material: Stool; isolation source: human stools | place: Canada | collected 2013-04-23 ...
TATCTATACTATTCATGTTTGGATATTGCGAAACGAAATATTCTTATTATTAAGACGCAAAGTTACAATGAAAAGATGTAAATGTAGCAATTAATCATAATTTATTTGTAGGATATAAATAATTGTTATACATTTGTTTGTAAAATAACAACTTTTAAACTGAAAACGATGGATTTGTCTTTAATCCCTCTAAATATAAAAGGCTGTGGGCTGCGTCCTTTTGTTATAGCTGGTCCATGTTCGGCAGAGACAGAAGAACAAGTTATGTCTACTGCCCGACAACTCGCTTCGCTTGGTTGTAACGTGTATCGTGCTGGTGTTTGGAAACCCCGTACCAAACCAGGCGGTTTCGAAGGACACGGCGAGAAAGCATTGCCGTGGCTGAAGCGTGTGAAGGAAGAAACAGGAATGTCTGTGGCTACAGAGGTTGCCACCCCCGAGCATGTAGAACTTGTGTTAGAATATGGTGTCGACATTATTTGGATAGGAGCACGTACCTCTGCCAATCCCTTCGCTATGCAGGCACTTGCCGATTCGCTTAGTGGTGTAGATATTCCCGTACTTGTGAAGAATCCCATAAATCCAGACCTCGAATTGTGGATTGGAGCGATGGAACGTCTCAATCAGGCAGGCATCAAGCGCTTGGCTGCCATTCATCGTGGCTTCTCGAGTTACGACAACAAGATATATCGCAATGCTCCGATGTGGCAGATACCTATAGAGTTGCGCCGCCGCATACCGGAGTTGCCGATAATCTGCGACCCCAGTCATATTGGTGGTCGACGTAACCTGATAGCTCCACTTAGTCAGCAGGCTATGGATCTTGGTTTCGATGGCTTGATTGTGGAGACGCATTGCTCTCCGAACGAAGCGTGGAGCGATGCAGCACAACAGGTTACGCCCGACGGACTTTATAATATATTGTCGCAACTTACAATTCGCGACGGACATATTGACATAGAAGGCATACACGGCTTGCGTGAGCAGATAGATGTTCTCGACAACAATCTTGTTGAACTTCTCTCCAATCGTATGAACATCTGCCGCAAGATAGGCAGCTATAAAAAAGAGCATAATATGACAGTTCTGCAGGCTAATCGATACAAAGAGATAATAGACAAGCGTGGAGCACAAGGCGAACTGTTCGGTATGGACTCGGAGTTTGTCAAGCATATATTCGAACTCGTTCATGAGGAGTCGGTACGTCAACAGATGGAAGTAATCAACAAGCAATAGTACACAAAGATGAAGATTATATTATCAAGCAATTCGCCACGACGCAGAGAGCTTCTTGCTGGTCTTGGCATCGATTTTGAAGTGAAAGTAATAGAAGGTGTTGACGAGTCGTATCCCGATACACTACCGTCAAAGGATGTTGCAGAGTATATAGCGCGTGAGAAGGCTGCTGCGTATGAAGTGGCTGACGACGAACTCGTGATAACTGCCGACACGGTTGTGATTGTTGGTGACGACATACTCGGCAAACCGCATGATGCAGCTGAGGCACACGCCATGTTGCGCAAGATAAGCGGACGCACTCATCATGTCGTTACCGGCGTTTGTATGAAGACCAAGCAGGAGCAGCACAGCTTCTCGGTTATGACTGGAGTTACTTTCAAGGAGCTGACAGATGCCGAGATCGATTATTACATTGAGCACTATAAGCCATTCGACAAGGCAGGAGCCTACGGCATTCAGGAATGGATAGGATATATCGGTGTTACCGGATTGGACGGCAGTTATTATAATGTTATGGGTTTCCCCGTTCAACGCGTGTATGCAGAATTGACAAATCGATTTAAGATTGTTCAATATTAGTGAAATGTTTCGACTATTTAATATATTTTAGTCTATATATTTCGCCTCTGTTTTATTATTTCTGTAATTTTGCGCTTAATTTATGGTGCGGCTGTAATGGTCGTGCAAGATTTAACGAGTAAATATTAAACATAAACTATTATGTCAGAATCAATAGATATCCGCCAGCTTAACGCTCGGATAGAACAGCAAAGCAGTTTTGTCACCAACTTGGTGACTGGTATGAACCAAGTGATTGTTGGACAAAAACACCTCATCGAGTCGTTGCTTATCTCGCTTCTTAGCGATGGTCACATCCTTCTGGAGGGTGTGCCTGGTTTGGCAAAGACTCTCGCCATAAAGACTCTCTCTCAGCTTATCGATGCCGACTACAGCCGCATTCAGTTTACCCCTGACTTGTTGCCTGCCGATGTTGTCGGTACGCTTATCTATTCGCAGAAGGACGAGAACTTTCAGGTGAAGAAGGGTCCGGTGTTTGCAAACTTCGTACTTGCCGACGAGATTAACCGTGCGCCGGCTAAGGTTCAGAGTGCCTTGCTTGAAGCTATGCAGGAGCATCAGGTAACAATCGGTGAACAGACATTCAAACTTCCGAATCCGTTCCTCGTGATGGCTACGCAGAACCCTATTGAGCAGGAGGGTACATATCAGTTGCCTGAGGCTCAAGTAGACCGTTTTATGCTTAAAGTGGTTATCGGCTATCCTACACTTGAGGAGGAGAAGCTCATTATCCGTGAGAACTTGCGTGGTGAGGAGAAGAAGGTGTTGCCCGTAACTACTGCTGAGGAGATATTGAAGGCTCGTGAGGTAGTTGAAGAGGTATATATTGACGAGAAGATTGAACAGTATATTGCTGACATCGTCTTCGCTTCACGTTACCCAGAGAAGTACGGCTTGGGCGAACTGAAAGATATGATTACCTTCGGTGGCTCGCCACGTGCAAGTATCTCGCTTGCAAAGGCAGCGCGTGCCTATGCTTTCATCAAGCGTCGCGGCTACGTAGTGCCAGAGGATGTGCGTGCCGTTGCACACGACGTGCTGCGCCATCGCATAGGTCTCTCATACGAGGCTGAGGCAAGCAACATCACAAGTGAGGAGATCGTATCTAAGATAATAAATAAGGTAGAGGTGCCTTAAACATAAGACAATGGAAACGTCAGAGATACTTAAAAAGGTTCGCAAGATAGAAATCAAGACGAAGGGTCTGAGCCAGAACATATTCGCAGGCCAGTACCATTCTGCCTTTAAGGGTAGGGGTATGGCATTTGCCGAGGTTCGCGAGTATCAGTTTGGCGATGACGTTCGCGACATAGACTGGAATGTCACAGCACGTTTCCGCAAGCCTTACGTGAAAGTGTTTGAGGAGGAACGCGAACTCACCGTTATGTTGTTGATTGATGTCTCGGGTTCGCTCGACTTCGGCACACGCAAGTGTATGAAGTCGGTGATGGCTACCGAGATTGCTGCTACCATCGCCTTCAGTGCCATGCAGAACAACGACAAGATTGGTGTGGTGTTCTTCTCCGATCGCATTGAGAAGTATATTCCGCCAAAGAAGGGACGTAAGCACATCCTGTATATTATACGAGAGATGCTCGATTTTCACCCACAAAGTACCAAGACAGACATAGGTGAAGCGGTGGCTTACTTCACACGTATGATGAAGCGTCGCACAACAGCGTTCGTAATCAGCGACTTCTACGACAACAAGGACTTCCTAAAGCAGTTTCAGATAGCCAACAACAAGCATGACCTTATGGCTGTGCAGGTGTACGACCGTTGGGCGAAGCAACTGCCAGATGTAGGACTTATGAAAGTGCAGGATGCAGAAACGAGTAACGAGATGTATATTGATACCTCAAGCAAGAAAGTGCGTGCTGCTCATGCACGCTATTGGAAGGAGCGTGAGGCAATACTTCGTGAGACATTCTCTCAGGCAAACGTCGACTGGATGTCTGTGGCTACCGATGAGGATTTCGTGAAAGCGATGATGACTTTGTTCTCATCAAGAAACAGTTAAGCAATGAAAAGATTAATAACTCTTATATTGTTCGTGTCATCACTCACGATGGCTGCCGCCCAGCAGGTAGGTGTTGAGGCTAAGATCGATTCTGTGGCGATAATGATTGGCGAACAGGCACATCTTCAACTTACCATCACGGCTCGCCAGGGCGCAAAGATTGTGTATCCACACTATAAGCGGTCGCAATATCTCGTGCCAGGCGTTGAGGTGTTGGATGATACAAAGGGTGATACGGCAGTTGTCGATGGTTATTGGAGTGTGAAAAAGATACTCACACTTACGAGCTTCGATGAGCAATTGTATGCTATACCAGGCATCACTGTAAAGGTAGACGGCAAGAGCTACAAGTCGAACCCCGTAGCACTTAAGGTAATCACTTGCGATGTCGATACTCTCAATATGGATAAGTTCTTTCCACCGAAGTCTGTACAGGACAATCCGTTCCTTTGGGCAGAGTGGATGCCGCTTATTTGGATGACGCTTATTGTGTTGTTACTTATTGTGTTAGGCTCATGGGTTATAGTACGTCTGAAGCAGAACAAACCGATTATTGCCCGCATACGTATCGTGAAGAAAGTGCCGCCACACAAGAAGGCATTGGACGAGATGAACCGCTTGAAGGGCGAGTCGCATACAGCCGATTACGACCAGAAGGCTTACTATACGCAGCTTACAGACACCTTGCGCCAGTATATACGCGAGCGTTTCGGTTTCAACGCTATGGAGATGACCTCTTCGGAGATTCTCGAAAACCTGCGTAGTGCCGGCGACGAGAAAATGCTTGCAGAGCTAAGCGAGTTGTTCATGACTGCCGACCTTGTGAAGTTTGCGAAATATTCGGCACTTCTCAACGAGAAAGACATGAATCTTCTGAACGCCATCAACTTTATAGACCAGACCAAGCGTGAGGATGTTCCTACAGAAGAGCGTATAGAGCCGACACTTAGTGAGGAAGAGGTGCGTACACGCAAGACACGCGTCGTGCTTAATGTGCTTCTTTGCGCTATTGCTGTCGCTATCGTCGGACTTGCAGGTTATGTGATTTATCGTGTGTGGTTGCTCCTTATGTAGAGTCTAACGATACGTAACGAAAGTAATATACAACAATGGAATTTGTAAATAAAGAATACTTTATACTGCTCACGTTGCTGATACCTTATATAATATGGTATTGGCGCAATCGTAAGCATAGCGAACCTACGATGCGTGTCAGCACAGTGGTGGCTTACTACAAGGCACCTAAAAGTTGGCGACAGCGCATCGTACATACACCGATGTTTTTGCGTTGCCTTGCTTTTGTGATGATTGTGTGCGTCATGGCACGTCCTCAGACACGCAACTCTTGGGACAATAAGTCGGTAGAAGGCATCGACATCATGCTTGCTATGGACGTGTCGACATCTATGCTGGCAGAAGACCTTAAGCCCAATCGCCTTGAGGCTGCTAAGAACGTAGCTGCAGAGTTTGTGGCAGGTCGTCCGAACGACAACATCGGTCTAACAATCTTTGCAGGTGAGTCGTTCACTCAGTGTCCAATGACTACTGATCATGCTTCGCTTCTCAATCTGCTTGGTTCTGTTCGCACCGACATTGCCGCACGTGGCATCATTTCAGATGGTACTGCTATTGGTATGGGACTTGCAAACGCCGTGTCGCGATTGAAGGAATCGAAGGCAAAGAGCAAGGTGGTCATCCTGCTTACAGACGGCAGTAACAACATGGGCGACATCTCGCCAATGACGAGTGCGGAGATAGCGCACAGTCTTGGTGTACGTGTATACACCATTGCTGTAGGAACTAACAAGGTGGCACCTTATCCCGTGCCAGTAGCTGGAGGCATTCAGTATGTGAATATGCCGGTAGAGATAGACACGAAGACTCTGAGCGAGATAGCACAGATAACGAATGCCAACTCTTATCGTGCTACCAACAACCGCGAACTGTCGCAAATATATAAGGACATCGACAAACTCGAGAAGACAAAGATGGACGTGAAACGCTTCTCCAAGCACTACGAGGCTTATCAGCCATTTGCCATCGTAGCATTATTCCTGCTTGTGGCAGAGTTTCTGTTGCGCTTTACTGTTCTTCGCCGGATACCTTAAGGTTCTTTGTTGGCGTAGCCTTTGGTTTTTGCCCATATTAAAACTCAAAATTCAAAGTTAAGAAAATGTTCAGATTTGAGAGCCCCCAATATTTATGGTTGCTATGGCTTGTAGTAGTGCTCGTAGCGGTCAGATACTATAGCCTATGGCGCAGGCAGAAGAAGATAATGCGCATTGGCGACAAAGATCTTGTACGTCAGCTTATGCCCGACGCTTCGACCATGCGTCGCCGTGTGAAGTTTTGGCTTACGATGGCAGCTGTAGCTGTGCTTGTGGTTGTTATTGCTCGTCCACAGATGGGCTCCAAGATAAGCAACGAGAAGCGCAACGGAATAGAGACAATCATTTGTCTCGATATTAGTAATTCGATGTTGGCACAGGATGTAGCACCTTCGCGCTTGGATAAGAGCAAGATGCTTGTAGAGAATCTTGTTGACAACTTCACTAACGATAAGATTGGTCTTGTGGTATTTGCTGGCGATGCTTTTGTTCAGCTGCCAATCACGAGTGATTATGTTTCAGCAAAGATGTTCCTTCATGGCATAAGTCCGGCACTAATCTCTACTCAGGGTACCGACATTGCACGTGCCCTTTCCGTAGCAGCAAGCAGTTTCACTCAGCAGCAGGGTGTAGGCAAGGCTATCATACTCATCACTGATGGCGAAGATCATGAAGGCGGAGCATTGGAGGCAGCAAAGGAAGCGCGTAAGAAAGGCATCAATGTATTCATTCTCGGCATAGGTAGCACAAAGGGTTCTCCGATACCCGTTGGGGGTGGTGAGTATATCCGCGACAACACCGGTAACATTGTTATGTCGGCACTTAATGAGGATATGTGTCGTGACATAGCCCGTGCCGGTAGTGGCACATACATCCATGTAGACAACACCAACGACGCTCAGGAGAAGCTGAACGACGAGCTTTCGAAGCTCCAGAAGGGTGAGACAGAGAGCGTAATCTACAGCGAGTACGCCGAGCAGTTCCAGTCGTTCTGCATAGTGTTGCTCGTTTTGCTGATAGTGGAGGCGTGCATCATGGAGAAGAAGAATCCGTTGTTCAAACATTTCAGACTATTTAAGAAATAAACGATATTCAATATGAAGAAGTTTTTAGTTCTTTCAATCTTGATAATTCAGACATTGGTAGGCATTGCGCAGACCGACCGCCAGCACAAACGCTACGGCAACCGTTGGTTCAAGCAGGACAACTATGTAAAGGCAGAGGCAGAATACCGCAAGGCAGTAGACAAGAATCCGTCCAATCCGCAAGCGCTCTACAACCTCGGTTGCGCATTGCTCATGCAGAAGAAAGACTCGGCAGCCATCCAACAGTTTGAGCATGCTGGCAAGATAGAGACCGACCCGAAGCGTAAGGCTATGGCATACCACAACATCGGATGGATATGCCAGTCGTTGAAGATGTACGGCGAGGCTGCGGAGGCATACAAGGAGAGTCTGCGCAACAACCCGTCTGACAACGAGACCCGCTACAACCTTGCGCTCTGCATGCGCCAGCAGAAAAAGAACAAGCAGGACAAGGACAAGCAACAGCAAAAGAAGCAGCAGAACAAGGGCGAGAACAAGAGCAAGGAAAAGAAAGAACAAGACAAGAACCAAAAGCAACAGCAGCAGAAGCAGCAGGAAAAGATGAGCAAGGAGAACGCCGAGCAGATGCTTAACGCCGCCATGCAGCAGGAGCAGCAGACACAGCAACGCATAAAGGACGCCATGCGTCAGAACAGATCGCGCAAGTTGCAGAAAAACTGGTAGACCACATAAAAATACATCATTCAGAATGAATAAGAAGATAACCACACTATTACTGACATGTTTTGCGTATGTACTCTCGGTATGTGCGCAAAACATTTCTGTTTCTGCCCCTACACACGTTGCTACTGGCGAGAACTTCCGTGTGTCGTACACTATAGCTAATGTGTCGGTAGACGAGTTCCGTTCGGCTTCCATCCCTTCCGGTCTGGAAGTGATAGCTGGTCCGTACACATCGCAGCAGTCGAGCTATCAGATTGTGAACGGACATACCAGCCGCTCGTCGTCGATAACCTATACCTACACGCTCTATGCGGAGAAAGCTGGCTCATACACCATAGGCGCAGCTCACGCCAAAGCTGGCGGCAAGACAATAGCCTCACGACCTTTCCGTATCCAGGTGTCGGGTGCTACACGCAACAATGGTTCTTCAGCTCCCAGTATGCACGACGATGTTGTTTCGCCTTCGCATAGTTCGGGTGGCAGAATATCTTCGAAAGACCTTTTCGTGAAGGTGATTGCCAACAAGAAACACGTACACGAGCAAGAGCCTATTTTGCTTACGTATAAGGTGTACACTCTCGTTGACCTTACTTCGCTTGATGGTAAGATGCCCGACTTGAAAGGCTTCCATACTCAGGAAATACCATTGCCACAGCAGAAGAGTTTTCACATTGAGAAGCTGAACGGCAGAAACTATCGTTGTGTAACGTGGAGCCAGTATGTTATGTATCCGCAGATGACGGGCAAGATGACGATACCGAGCCTTACGTTCAAGGGCGTTGTGGTTATGCAAAACCGCAATGTAGACCCGTTTGAGGCGTTCTTCAACGGCGGATCTGGATACATAGAAGTAAAGCGCAATATCGTAGCACCAGCTATTGATATACAGGTAGACCCACTGCCGCAGAAGCCAGCCGACTTCTCGGGTGGTGTAGGTCGCTTTTCAATATCTTCGCAGCTGTTGAATAACACAGTGAAGGCAGGCGCACCAGTTACATTGCGTGTAGTGGTAGGTGGCAACGGCAACCTGAAGCTCATCAAGCAGCCCGTGGTTACCTTCCCGAAGGACTTCGACAAGTACGACCCGAAGGTGACCGACAAGACAAAACTCACAACCAACGGATTGGAAGGCAATATGGTGTACGACTTCCTCGTTGTGCCTCGCAATCAGGGTAACTACACCATCCCTGCTGTGTCGCTTACTTATTACGACACATCGAGCAACATGTATAAGACAGTGAAAACAGCGCCGCTTACCATTAAGGTGGAGCCAGGCGACGGCAAGGGCACTTCTGTTACCGATTATTCGGCTGTTCAGCAGACTGATATTAAGCCGATAAAGCAGGGCGGTTATGATA
>ERZ1505052.711-NODE-711-length-8323-cov-3.141147_pt1 | contig 8323 bp, 4 predicted proteins | sample MGYA00571781_ERZ1505052 | MGnify/ENA primary metagenome ERZ1505052 (study PRJEB39906, sample SAMEA3182110) | gut metagenome | biome: human; feature: gut; material: Stool; isolation source: human stools | place: Canada | collected 2013-04-23 ...
GTTGTAAGTGTGGTTGGCTGTTTTATAGCTGGCACATTGGGAGTGGATTTTGCTGTGGTGCTCTTTCCATTCTCCTTTCTATCCTGCTTGCGATTCTGATTTGAACGGCGTGAAGCGTTGTCCTTACGCTGGCGACGTTGCTGATTGTTGCGTTTTGTCAGTCCGCCATCACGGTTAGGTTGTTCGTTGTTTTGCTTTGCCTGTTCGCCATCACGTGCAGCACGCTCATTGCGTCTCTTGGTGTTATCGCCCTTGTTATTGTTTGCATTGCTCTCTTTGGCTTCATTCTCCGCCTGCTGATTGTTGCCGCCTTCTGCATTGGCAGGCTTGCGGTTCGGCTTGCGTCTGCGCTTCTTCTGCGTAGTGGGTTGTGTGCCGTCTGGAGTAGTTGTTTCTGCAACGGTCTCTTGAGCATTTGTGGTCTGTGGCGTTTCTGTAGCAGAAGTCTCGTTTTTGTTCTGCTCCTTTGCGCCGTTCTTCTTTCTCTTGTCGCGGCGTTTGTTGTTGTCGCCCTGCGATCCATTGGTTTTAGAGTTGTTTCTTGGGCGTTTTTCGTCGCGTCCCTTTCCGCCTCTGCCTCTTGAGCGTGGTGCGTTGTAGTCAGGAGTCTCGCCGAGACCTTCGGGCAGTTCGTTCTTGTCGACAACACGTCCGAGAAATTTCTCTATTTGTTTGAAGCTGCTGATTTCGTCTTCGCTTACGAATGTGATAGCGATGCCGTCGCGTTGTGCTCGTGCAGTACGTCCTATACGGTGGACGTAGTCTTCCGGGTCGTGGGGCACATCGAAGTTGATGACCATGGCGATGTCGTCGATGTCGATGCCGCGAGCCACGATGTCAGTAGCCACGAGAACGTCAATTTGTCCGGTCTTGAACTTGTAGAGGATGTCATCGCGTTCAGCCTGCTCAAGGTCAGAGTGCATCTCGCCAGAGTTAATCTTCATCTGCTGCAGTGTGCGGTTGATAGCCTTCACCTTCTGTTTCTTGCCCGAGAAGATTATTACGCGGTTGAGGTCGCCTTTGCGGAACAGGTCTTTTACGATACCTATCTTCTGTGTTTCGTAGCAGACGTATGCGCTCTGTTTGATTTTCTCTGCAGGCTTGCTCACTGCAATCTTTACCTCTACGGGGTTTTTCAGCAGACTTTTTGCGAGTTCTTCAATTTTTTCGGGCATTGTAGCCGAGAACATGATAGTCTGGCAAGTGGCAGGCAATTTGCTTGCAATCATTTTGATATCCTCAGAGAATCCCATGTCGAGCATTCGGTCTGCTTCGTCGAGAACGAAGAAGCTTACCTTGCTAAGGTCGGCAGAGCCGAGAGAGATGTGGCTGATAAGGCGTCCGGGCGTGGCTATTACCACATCGGCACCCATCTGGAAGCTCTTCAGCTCCTGATCGTAGCGGTTGCCGTCGTTGCCACCATACACAGCCACGCTGCTCACGCCGTTGAGGTAGTAGCCGAAGCCCTGCATTGCTTGGTCTATCTGTTGTGCGAGTTCGCGTGTCGGGCTCATGATGACGCAGTTGATGGCATCGTGCGGATAGCCACCGTCGTCGAGTTTTGAGAGTATGGGAAGGAGATAGGCTGCTGTCTTGCCCGTACCTGTCTGCGCCACACCAAGAAGGTCACGACCTTCGAGGATAGGCGGAATACATTTCTCTTGTATTGGTGTGCACTGATCAAAGCGCATATCATATAATGCGTCGAGCACATTGTCATTGAGTTGTGTTTCGTCGAAATACATATTATGTTATGGGTTTTATTTTTTTTAATTAGGGGCTTTTTTATAGCAGAAATACGCAACGATTGCAAAGATGAAGTTCGGAATCCATGCAGCCAAAATAGGTGGCGTATTGGCATTGATGGCAAATGTAGACGATACTGTTTGTAGCATGATATAGCCGAAGCTCAAGGCGAGTCCCATGCCGAGATACATACCCATTCCTCCTTTGCGTTTGCGCGATGATAGCGACAGACCGATGGTGGTCAGGATGAACGATGCGAACGATGAAGCTATTCGTTTGTGGTATTCCACTTCGTATTGTACGACGTTGCCGTTACCACGATTTTTTTGTTTGCTGATATATTCTTTCAGTTCCGGATTGGTGAATGTTTCTTGCTGTCCTTTCGAGTAAACGAGATCGGTTGGCTCCATCTGTATGATGCTGTCGCGCTTTGTTCCGCTTGTGATATGTTCGCGTAGTCCGCGCAGCTCACGTATCTTCCAGTTGGAAAGAGTCCAGTGATACTTTGAGTCGGAGATGGTGTCGTACTGGATATCCATTGCCGTAAGATGGCTCACGAGTTTCTTGTTCTCAAACTTGTCGAGAGAGAATCCATATCCGCATTTTTGATTGTTGTCGTAATGCTGTATGTACGCAATAGTGCCTTTGTCCACTTGCAGCATAACATTCTCTGCCGATGTGTTCTTCTTTTTGTTTTTGTACATCGTCTCGAAGTTCTGTCTTATCACCGTACCGTGTGGAATGACGTATGCACTGAGGAAGAACGAGAGTGTAGAGATGAGTACGCACGAAATCATGTAAGGGCGCATGAGGCGCTTGAACGAAACTCCTGCAGCAAGCATGGATATGATTTCGGAGTTTGAAGCCAGCTTGGATGTGAAGAAAATTACCGCGATGAATACGAATAGCGGACTGAACAAGTTGGCGAAGTAAGGCACGAAGTTGGCATAATAGTCAAATACGATAGCCTTTAGCGGTGCGTGGTATTGCGTGAACTTTACGAGGTTCTCGTTCACGTCGAACACGATACTGATAGAGATGATCAGTATGATAGAGTAGATGTACGTGCCGATGAACTTGCGTATGATATACCAGTCGAGAATGCTGATATAGTGAAATGGGTTTATCACGTTCAAGACACGGAGAAAGCGCAGCTTATGGCATAGCCATGCCCAAGCTGTGCGTATTCCTTTAGTCTTTCTGCGTACAGTCTGCTGCAGATGTAGCAGTTTGTGTAAACGCCTGATGTTTTTTATTTTCATTTAAATTCTTCTTCCGAGGTTGTCTATAACGCTTGCTTTCCATTGTACGAAGTCGCCTTGCTCAATATGTTTGCGTGCGTCAGTGACCAGTCGTAGATAGAAAGCCAAATTATGAATGCTTGCAATCTGCATAGCCAACAACTCCTGTGCTTTGAAGAGGTGGTGTAGATAAGCCTTCGAGTGTATGCGGTCGATGTCGCATCCGTCGGAATCAATCGGCGAAAAGTCCTGCTCCCACTTCTTGTTGCGTATGTTTATTGTGCCCTCGTAGGTGAAGAGCATCGCATTGCGTCCGTTGCGGGTAGGCATCACGCAGTCGAACATATCCACACCGCGTTCTATTGCCTCAAGGATGTTCTGCGGTGTGCCCACGCCCATGAGATAACGTGGCTTGTCCTTCGGCAAAATCTCGTTCACCACCTCAATCATTTCGTACATCACTTCTGTCGGTTCACCCACAGCCAATCCGCCGATGGCGTTGCCGTCAGCTCCCTTGTCGGCGACATGTTTCGCCGCCTCACGACGCAAGTCCTTGTATTTGCAACCCTGCACGATAGGGAAGAGGCTCTGATTGTAGCCGTAGAGGGGTTCTGTCTTGTTGAAGCGCTTGAAGCAACGGTCGAGCCAACGTTGTGTGAGTCCGAGACTCTTCTTGGCGTACTCGTAGTCGCTTTCGCCTGGAGGGCATTCGTCGAATGCCATCATTATGTCGGCTCCGATGATGCGTTCTGTGTCCATAACATTCTCTGGTGTGAAGATGTGCTTCGATCCGTCAATGTGTGAGCGGAACTCGCAGCCTTCCTCACGCAACTTGCGTATGCCGGTGAGCGAGAACACTTGAAAGCCGCCAGAGTCGGTAAGTATCGGACGGTCCCATGTGTTGAACTTATGCAATCCGCCAGCCTTTTGCAGAGTGTCAAGACCTGGGCGCAGGTAGAGATGGTAGGTGTTGCCTAAGATAATCTGTGCCTTCACCTGTTTGCGGAGTTCGTTGAAGTGTACTCCCTTCACAGAGCCAACTGTGCCTACGGGCATAAAGATAGGGGTCTTTATCTGTCCGTGGTCGGTGGTTATTATACCAGTGCGAGCGTCGCTACACGGGTCGGTATGTTGCAGTTCAAAAGTCATTCTTTCGTTTCTTCTTCAATTTTAAAATTAATCGGATTGTCTACAATCTCATCAGTGAGCGCAAACTTCCATACATCCTGTATATTTTCCACATAGTGGAAGTCAACACCCTTGCGGTACATCTCAGGAATTTCCTCAATGTCCTTGCGGTTTTCCTGGCACATAACAATGTCGGTGATGCCGGCACGTTTGGCTGCAAGAATCTTCTCCTTGATGCCGCCTACCGGCAGAACCTTTCCGCGGAGCGTTATCTCGCCTGTCATGGCTGTGTTCTTGCGCACCTTGCGCTGTGTGAGTGCCGAGGCGATAGACGTAGCTATTGTGATACCTGCCGACGGACCATCCTTCGGCGTTGCACCTTCTGGTACGTGGATATGTATGTTCCAGTTGTCGAAGATGCGATAGTCTACGCCGAGCGTATCGATGTGAGCCTTTACGTATTCGAGGGCAATGACAGCCGACTCCTTCATCACGTCACCGAGATTTCCGGTCAGTGTCAGCTTGCCCGTCTTGCCCTTGCTGAGCGATGTCTCGATGAAGAGAATTTCGCCGCCCACGCTTGTCCATGCAAAGCCCGTAACGACACCTGCATAGCTATTACCTTGATATATGTCGCGGTAGAAAGGTGCTTTGCCGAGCAGTCCCTCAATTTCGTTAGGCGTAATCTTTTCGTTTACGTCGCTGTCGAGGGCTTTCTTGTATGCAATCTTGCGCAGTGCCTTGTTCACCTGCTTCTCCAACTGGCGCACACCGCTCTCGCGAGTGTATTGCTCAATCACTCTCTCTATGGCTGCCTTTGTGAATGTAGGCTTCTCCTCATCCTTGTCCAATCCGCAGTTCTCTATCTCACGCGGAATGAGATGGCGTTTCGCTATCTCAATCTTCTCCTCCGTTATGTATCCGCTCACTTCGATAAGTTCCATACGGTCGAGCAGCGGACGCGGTATAGTGTTGAGGTCGTTGGCGGTTGCAATGAAGAGCACCTTCGAGAGGTCGTAGTCAACATCAAGATAGTTATCGTGGAAGGCGTTGTTCTGTTCAGGGTCGAGCACTTCAAGCAAGGCTGATGACGGGTCACCATTGACGGTGTTCTGTGTCACCTTGTCAATCTCGTCGAGGATAAACACGGGGTTTGACGAACCTGCCTTCTGTATGTTCTTGATAATTCTGCCGGGCATGGCTCCCACGTAAGTGCGGCGGTGTCCGCGAATCTCGCTTTCGTCGTGCAGACCACCTAATGACATGCGTACGTACTTGCGCTTCATGGCAGCAGCAATACTCTTGCCAAGTGATGTCTTGCCGACTCCCGGAGGGCCGTAGAGGCAGATGATGGGCGACTTGAGGTCGCCGCGCAACTTCAGTACAGCCATGTATTCGAGAATGCGTTCCTTCACCTTCTCCATGCCGTAGTGGTCGTGGTTGAGCACGCGCTGGGCACGTTTCAAGTCAAGGTTGTCCTTGGTGTATTCGCCCCAAGGCAGTGCAATCATCGTCTGCAGATAGTTGTACTGTATGCTGTATTCTGGGCTCTGCGGGTTGAACATGTCCAGTTTGTCAAGTTCCTTGCGGAAGAGCTTTGCCACATCCTCCGACCAGTTCTTCTTAGCTGCTTTCTGCTCAAGCTCCTTGCGTTCCGGTGATCCTTCGCCTCTGCCCAGCTCCTCTTTGATGTTTTTTATCTGCTGCTGCAGGAAGTATTCGCGCTGTTGTTCGTCGAGATCTTCGCGAGTCTTCGTGCGAATGTTCTGTTTTAGTTCAAGCAACTGTATCTCCTTGTGCAGCACCTTCAGTGTCTTGATGACACGTTCCTTGATAGAACTTGTATAGATAAGTTCGGCTTTGTCGGCTATGTCGAATGGCAGGTTTGTGCAGATGAAGTCTACTGCGATTACATCATTCGAAATGTTGTTCAGTGCAAACTGCGACTCATCAGGCAAATCTTCGTTCTGTCGGATGTATTCCGTAGTGGTAGAACGCAAATCTTCCATTGCCGTGTTGAACTCCTTGTCGTCTGCATCAGGCAGTTCCTCCATGGCTGGTGATATTTCGCCCATCAAGAAAGGCTTGTTAGCGGTGAGCTTGTTCAGTCGGCAGCGTCCTAAACCTTGGATGATTGCGGTGATGTTATTTCCAGGTCCGGGCAGTTCGAGTATCTTTACGAGGCGTGCGTACACTCCATACTCAAAGAGGTCTTTGGTGTCTGGGTGTTCAACTTCCTGGTCGTGCTGGCAGAACACGGCAAAGCTCGCATCCTGAGTCTTGCGTATATGGTTGAGCAGATTAAGACTTTGTTTTCTTCCAATGATTACGGGAGTAATCACTCCCGGGAACATTGCCATGTTACGTGTGGCAAGAATGGGCAGTTCGCCTTCTATGTTTACGTTGAACAAATTTGAAATATCGCCGTCATAATCGGCTATCATCTGTATTGAAGTACTCGTTCTCTTATTCATATCTCGTTAACTGTGTATCGGGGGCGTGTGTATTTCCGTGCAAAGTTACTTAAAATTCTGCTAATGAGTGAATTTTTGTTGTTATTTTATATAGAAATCGGCGGTCAGTTGTGCGTACCATTCTGATCTTGAACCATCAATATCTTGTAGGCATACTTCTTCCATTTCTCTCTCGCATTTGTAGTCTGCGTGGTGGAATGCTACAAGGTGGCGTTTGGGCTGTTTGCGTGGAGTGGTGCGCACGGCGCATTGGCGCGACATGGCAAGTCCTGCCTTGTATGCCTCGGCAATGAATGCTTGTAGACATTCGGTTGGTATGATGGCACTGAACTCGCCGTCAGTATCGAGCAATGCTTTCACGGTAGCGAACAACTCGCAGTATTTCAGCGCGCAAGCATGTCTTGCTGTAGAGCGTTGTGCGTTGGGGTTAAGCAGACTATCGATGAAAAACGGAGGGTTGGATACGATAGCGTTGTACTTGTCTTGAGTGGAGTAGTGTTGTATTGCTGTCTCCACTATATTTATACGGTTTGCAAACTCGGTGTTGCTAACGTTTTCGTATGCTTGTAGAGCTGCGTCATGGTCAATCTCTACTGCATCAATGATGGCATCAGTATAGCGTTGCGCCATCATTAGTGCAATGAGTCCGGTGCCAGTACCAATGTCGAGAATGCGTTTGCCGCCATTTGCCCATGAACCAAGTAGTACGCCGTCGGTACCAACCTTCATGGCGCAGTGGTCTTGGTGGATTACAAACTTTTTGAAAGCGAACATTTATGATTGTACGATGTTGTTGTGGAAGGCTTAACGCCTTCGCTGTTGTTTACAAGTCGAATTTGTGCTGTACGGCTTTACTCCACTGTTGCAGTTTTAGTCGACTCTTGCTTATTTCTTCGCGTATTATGTTTATCTCGTTGAATAGTTCTGTGGCTGCGCTCTGTAGGGCATTCGGCTTTCTGAGATTTCGGTCAGCCTGTGAGTTTACCACAATCTTAATGCCTTTTGGCTTCAACTCTACGTCGATATCAGCACCCGTCATAACTGGGTCGCCGTCGTAGTGGATTGCTCCTGGTGAGTGGCGATGCACGCGTAGTTTCTTGCAGCGGAATGTCTTAATCTTCGAGTTGTTCTTATCGAGTGTTTTGTTGAACATCTCAATGCTGATTTGTGGGGCGTCAATCAGTCCGAATGGCTCCATGATGATGACATCCATTAGTCCGTCGCTCATAGACGCTTGTGGTGCGATGTATGCGTTGTTGCCATATTGTGATGCGTTGGCGCACGATATTAAGAAGGCTTTGTGCAGGCTCGTCTCGTCGTCAGCCATCACTGTGTATGTCTCAGGTTCGTACTTCAAGCCTTCTCTAAGTACATTTTCAATGTATGTTAGCGGACCGCGTTTGCCAGCTTCTGCGAATTTTAGACTGATGAAGGCATCAAAGCCCATGCCGCATGTGCAGAAGAACGGGTATCCGTTGATGATGCCATAGTCAAGATCGCGCACCTCAAAGGTGTTTAATATTTCTATCGACTTCTTTACATTAATAGGTAGCTGTAGGTGGCGTGCAAGTCCGTTTCCCGAACCGCATGGTATTATGCCAAGTCCGGTGTTGGAGTGTACTATGGCACGTGCTACCTCGTTGACAGTGCCGTCGCCTCCGACTGCCACTACCAAGTCGACGTTTGCGTCTTTTGCCTTTGATGCAATCTCTGAAGCATGGCCAGCATATTGAG
>ERZ1505052.713-NODE-713-length-8314-cov-3.301853_pt1 | contig 8314 bp, 10 predicted proteins | sample MGYA00571781_ERZ1505052 | MGnify/ENA primary metagenome ERZ1505052 (study PRJEB39906, sample SAMEA3182110) | gut metagenome | biome: human; feature: gut; material: Stool; isolation source: human stools | place: Canada | collected 2013-04-23 ...
GGTATATGTTGTCAACTGGACATACCTTTACGATATGTACCCCTCGCCGTGGTCGTGGCGAGGGTGAGAGCTTATTGCGCCATGGGCAGTTCATAGGTAGCGCATTCGTCGATGCTGTCGATACCGTTCAGGAATTGCTCCACATTGATGTTGAATTCAATCTTGATTCTATAGTCCCGGAACACCGAAACCTTCTTGATGATGTAGCCGCAGATCATTTTCTTGACCTCCATTGGGCTTTCATCGAAAATCTTGGACCAGGACACGATCCGGTTGAACTCGGCCTTCATCTCCTCGATCTTTGAGTTTCCATCATTCAGTTCCGCGGTAAGGGTCGTGATTCGTTCACTGGTGGACAGTACCTTCTGTCGGGTATCCTCCAGCATTTCAGTCAGCACATCTTGCGGCAGGGCGCTTTTCCCTTGGATCGCCTTCAGCACCTCGGCCTTGAGGGATTCATATTCCTTATTGGCCTTGGTGTTTTCGGCTCTGGCCCGCTGCAATTCCGAGCGTATCATTGCCATCTGCTTTTGAACCGCGCTTCCCACAATCATGTCGTTGGAAGCTCCCTGCATCTTGTCGAAGACCTGATGCAGCACCTCAGTGACGATCCCGTCCAGAATGTGCATTGTGTATCCAGTCTGTCCTGTACATTCCTGACGGCGCCGGGTCTTGTTGTAGCATACATAGCGAATACGTTTTTTATGGACCGGCGTCCCATCCGCGAGGCGGGTGGTTGTCCCGTTGGTAGTGAGCACCAGCCGGCCTCCACAGTGGCCGCAGAAGATGTTCCCGGAAAGCAGGGATTGGCCTGTGGTATTCAGCGGTACTGTACGCCGCTCTTTCCGCTCATTGGTCCGCTCCAGCATCAGTTTCTGCGCCAGATCGAATTGGTCTGGGGCGATGATCTGGAGGGCCTCAAAGGGACCGGCATAGGTTTCTCCGCTCCGAAGGATTCCCTTGTAGAGCGGGTTGTGCAGGATGCCCCCCACACTGGCGTCGTGCCAGTTTTGTCCCTTCCGGTTTTTGATCCCGTGGTCGTTGAGGAAGTTGGCAAGAAGCCATCTGCCGTAACCGGACGAAATGCAGAGGTCAAACATCATCCGGACGACTCTGGCCTCGTCCTCATCAATGACCAGCATGTACACCTCATGTTTGCGCTTGTTGAGGATGCCGCTCTTTTCCAGCCGGTACCCGTATGGTGCGTTTCCACCGCGGAACCGGCCTTCCTCTACCATCTGGCCAAGGGCCGTTTTGGTGCGCATCGAAGTTTTCTGGCTCTCTCCATCGGCCTGCCAGAAACGGATGTAGTTGGTCAGGCGGTCCGTGTGGGACTCAAACCGCTGCTCTCCTTCCTGTACGCTCCAGACGCGGACGCCCTTTTTAGTAAACCACTCCACAACGAAGGGTGTTTCATCTGACTTGCGGCCCAGTCGGTCGAACATGAAAACAAGCAGAATATCGAACTTGCCCTGCTCTGCATACTTCTTGATGAGCTGCAGTTTATCACGGTCATCGGCGCTGACTTTATAACCGGATACGCCAGTTTCCTGCTCCTCGCCCACGATGACCCAGCCCATTTTCGCCGCAAAATCGTGGCAGGCTTTTCTCTGCATAGGGATGTCTGCCTGGTTGTTTTCATCGTGATCGACCTGCTTGTTGGTGGAAACTCTGTATAAACAATAAACTCTTTCAGCCATTGATATCCGTCCTCTCATGTTTTTGTGTGAGAGGGCGGACACCCAATCATTCTATTCGATTATCAAGGTTCCCGGCTTTTGCCATACCCATTATCTCACACTACGGCCAGAATAGCCAGGGGAATTGATAATCTTTTTATAAACAAATCTGCAGTAAATGGGCTGGTGTGTTGGGTTATCCTGTACTTTGCTCAAAGTTTTTGGGCCTCATCAGTCTGCCAAAAGCGAATGTAGTCAAGCATGCGTTCTGCATCAACGCCGTCTATGATCTCTCCCTCATAGACGCTCCAAACATGGATGCCCTTCTTGGTAAACCACTCTGCGATGAATGGGGTTTCGTTGAGATTGCGTCCCAGCCGGTCATACATAAAGACCAGCAGGATATCAAACTCACCCTGCTCAGCAGCCTTTCTAATGCGCTTTAACTTAACAAGGTCATCAGTGCTGACTTTATAGCCGGACACGCCGATCTCCTGCTCCTCGCCAACAATGTTCCAGCCTTTTTTCTCTGCAAAATCGTGGCAGGCGTTCTTCTGCATGAGAATGCTTTCCTGATCCTTACCTCTGTATAAGCAATAGACTCTTTCAGCCATTTTACTGACCATCCCTTCATCAAATCTTCTGAATGCAAGACCTTCAGCAAGTCGTTCTATTTCTGGGGCATTGCATAGGCGCTCAGGAGCGCCTGCTTTACCAATACGGCAACTTCAGGATTTTCCTTTTCTGCAAAGCAGAGAGTGACCTTATAGTCTTGAACTGTGATGTGCATTTCAGGCTTTTCTTCGTCGATTCTGAGTATCCGGTTCATAGTAATCCTCCTAAAAATAAAGCATCGGCTATTCTAAAAAGATAGCCGATGCTTCTCAATTTCTAATTGTAGCTGCTTAGTGGCGATAGTCCTTTTACAGAGTATCGTAAGCAACATACTCCAACGCGCTGGCATACAAAAGGATGGTCGTATGAGCCTGTTCTGGATTCTGTTGGCGCCTGCCGTTGGAAAATGGTTTGCCAGGGCATCCAAGCTCTCCCGCAGGCTGCCGGCCCGGTGGTCATATTCCAACCGTATTCGCCCATTGTCCAGATCAATGACCGCCCGCTGTTCCGCAGCCCCGCCATGACCAAGGTCATGGCTCAGGGCCTCCGCTTCATCTGCAAATACCCGCCTGAGTGGAGTGCCGCGTTCAGCGGCAGCGAGAGAAAGAGCCTCCGCGAAGCTGCTGTTCTCATTTTCCGCGATGGCAGCGGCCCGCGCTAACAGTGGATACAGCCCCACAAGCCCAGCTCCATCCTCGCCTACAAAAGCGGTTTGCCGTCCCCGTTGCTCTACTTGATACAGCACTGCCGTAGTATCCCTCCCATCGTTTTATTACCGTGTTCTGTCTGTTTTACATAGAGAGATCCTGTTCCTCACCCATCTCCACATCCCACATGATCCGGACCTCATTCAGGTAATACCCAGCCAGTTCTTTGTCCTCGCAAAAGAAGGGGACGATGCCGCGGACCCCATAGTGCTCCTCACCAACCGCTGGGTTGTACCGCCCAAGCACATAGTGAAGGGGGACTTTTTCCATTGTGAAAAAAGTTCCCCGCACAGAGCAAGTCTTGTCCTTTTCATCCACGCTCTCTATTACTCCACCGCGTAGATCGAAATCGCCGGGGCCTCCATATGGCTCGGTAGCGACAAACAGCACCTTGTCTCCAGCCGTCAGCTCCTTAGCTAACAGGCAGTCCCGCATACGGGAAATGATTTCATCACGGGAGGTGAAGCTCTCGGCCTCCTGGATTTCATCGCTCTCCAGTTCGAGAGCGGACAGAGCCTGCTGGTACGCGGTATGAAGCCGTTCATCCGGCACATTTGGGTCAAGGCAGTAACCGAAAGCCCCTGGAGCCAGGCGGGTGATTCGTTCCTCATCTGGGATCTGTTGTAATTCTTCATAGGCGGAAAGCAGATTCACCAGCTTCCCTGATTTTGGGAGAAGGTCAGACTGCACCTCAGATGCTTCGATCTGCTCGTCCACATATTCATCATAGGGGTGCCTGTGGGTACTGCCAGATCTATCCCGGTGTGTCCCCGTGTCTCGCCAGTGAAGGGGTCGCTGCGATACCCGAACTCCGAGGTGACCACGGACTCCCAGCCTGCTCCGATGGGAGAGCAGAAGCCATCCACCCCAATGAACGGGACATCAGCCCCAGGGAACCAGCCGCCGCTTTCCCCGCTGGGGCTGCCATAAAGGATGAGATGATAGATACTGTCAGCGTTGGCCTGATGGTCCGCGGTGACCTCGACTCCAATGGCATGGCTGATCCGCTCATAAATTTCAGCCAGGTCTTCAATAGGAACGGCCACCATGTAGGTTTCTGTGGTCTCCACCTCATTGCCTTCTTCGTCGGTGGTGGTAACCGTTCGGGTTCGCTCCTCATAATCCACGAAACAGTCCGCAAACTCATGGATGCCATCTGTATCTGGCTGTTCTGCGGCGAAATACAGAGCATAAAAAATGGCCTTGACGCGGGTATCGTCAAGGCTTTTTCCATCTTCGCATTGACTATTGATCTCCGCGATCACTTCGTCCAGTTGGTCAAAGCTGTTCCGCATATCCTCGATGTATCTTTGGTACTCCGGCGTGGCGCTGGCGGAAATGGAGCCGCCGTGGAAGCACAGCTCCACGGCGGACACATTGTGCTGTGAGGTTCCTGAGAGGATGGCGCAAAGCAGAACCACCAGAACGATCAGCGGGGAAAGGATAGCCACAATGCCCCAGCCCACCTTTTTGCGGGCTTCCTCATTGGAAAGAATTACTATCGCCGCTTTGACGGCCGCTGCAACGGTGGCACTCATAGGTTCATACCTTTCATGGGCGAATCCTCTGGCTGCGTACTGTTCTGCAGTTCAGACCAGTACGCGGCCAGCTCCTCCATGGTTTCCGTGTACCCATCGCCTTTGGGCCGATGCTCCGCCCACAGCTGGTACTGCTCCAGATCAATCCCCCGGTCCAGCAGGAGCTTGGCGGCTCCGACCGCCTGATTGCTGACACAGGCATAGAGCGCGTCGTAGTTGTCCGGCTCCACCGGCATCCCGTGTTCCAGCAGTCTCTCTGCCATCCACTCCTGATGCTGGCCCGTGAGGGTGCGCAGGATGCCGGCCACCTCATCGCCCGGTCGGACGCCCTTGTCCACCAGATCCACCGCGGTCTGGAAGTCCAGCTTTTCCGCAACCCAGCGGAGAAGCTTCGGGGGCACAGAAGCAATCTGCTCCGGCGTGCATTGGGCGATCAGGTCTTTGGCGATGTTCCGGCAGTTATTTGTATAGGCATAGAGGATCACCTCACCGTGGAGGGAGGGGAGCGGCTCCGAGAGGCGGCCTTCTGATTCCTTCACCAATGTTTGTACCCGCCAACTGTCTCCCGTTTCCACCGCCCGCTTACAGGCAGTGAGATAAAGGGCTATTTGCACAACGAACTTGAAGCAGATGCGGATGATGAGGCGGCAGGAAACAACCGGACACATATTGCGATCAGAAAGGTTTGGAAAACCGTTGCGGTTGCGGCCATCACTTTGACCTTGCTATTCTCGACCTGCATGGTGGCAAATGCCCAATTCCGGGAAAGAGTCATTTCGTGGGTAATCGAAACCTTTGAAAAATACAGCATTTTTGAATTGCACGGTGACGAGCTGGACGAGCCGCAGGACTTGACCGAGTATCAGGCTGGCTATCTCCCGGACGGAGCAATTCTGCAAGATACGACTAAGCAGCCGAATACGGAACCGGGGATTGTTCTCTATGAATATGCCATCAACGAAGCCGAGAGCTTTGAAATTATGATTACCCAGTCAGACAATCGGGTTTATTTCGATACCGAAAATACAAAGATAGAGCCGTTTGATAAAGGCGGGGTGACGGGCTACTTCTTCCAGAAAGATGGTATGAGCTATATCTGCTTTGAGCGGGACAGCTGCTTCTTCTCGGTTTACGGCTCTATTGATACGGACGAGTTGGTAAAGATCGCCGCAAGCATTACGAAAAAATAATTCAAAAAATATTGTCCCCTTTTTCCTCCTTGTGCGTTATATGGGTGATGCAACCCATGATAATGAGCAAGGAGGATTTCGTTTAATCGAGATTATAGCTCCTAAATACAGCGGAACGAAAAGGGTGTGACGATTGCATGAAGTATTTTTGGATAGATGTAAAAAAGTTATATCGAAGTAGGCTTGTCCTGCTGGCCTTGATAATATTGCTTGTCATTGCTGTGATAGATCCCATTACTATGCAATCACATTTTGCATATCAGAGTAACCCGTTCATGTGGTGGCTGTTTATGAATAGGACTACTGGCAGCACAATTTTTAACACGCTCTACTGGCTTTTCCCTGTCTTGCTAACAGGATTGGTGTTTTTTGATGAAAGCAAAACCGCCATTTATGGAATTATCATCACAAAGAAAAAGCGTTGGGTTTATTTCTGCTCCAAAGCTCTATCTGTGTTTTTTGTTTCTTTCGTTAGTACGCTATTCCTATTTCTGCTTAATCTTTTTTTGGTGTATGTGACTTGCCCATCGAGTATGGAGCTAAGCGAAACTATGATCCCGCACATGGGAACATTTTCGGCATTACTTTTTCAAAAAAGCCCGCTTTATGAGGCAGTTACTTATGTTATTCTTCATGCGTTTGCATTATCCCTGCTAACTGTTTTATATCTCGCCATCCAAATGATTGTAAAGGCTAAAAATAAATACATGGCGTTTATTTTGCCGCCGATAATTATGTATGTGCTTGATTACTTAACACAGACGGCGGCTCAAACATATAGTGTCACAATGGCACTACAACCGATGGTAGCACGAGCAACATCGTTTGTAATTACCATAGAGAATATTGCAATTATTTTCGGTGCGCTACTCGCTATTGATATTGTTTGCCTTTTCATTGGGAACAGAAGGAACAGGGATGTTATATGATTTTATTCCGAAAAAGAACGATTCGGCTTGTACCATTTTATTTGTTGTATATGGCCGCAGTGTTAGCCGCTTCTTCGCTTTATGAACTGTATGCAGCAGAAAGTGGAGAAATAGTCGCACAGGTATTCGGTGACAGAGTATATTGCTATCTGCTCGTCCCTCCGTTTATCTGGACAATATCAACGATTGACGGGAGCACAAAGAAGCCTTCTTTTATCCGTATGAAGAGCAGAAATCAATATCTCCTGTTCCTGCTTCTTCAACAATACCTGTTCGCAGTTATATATCTAACTACATGGTTTTCCATGATCTATATTTTAGCAATTTGGCATGGTGAAAGATATTTATTTGTGGATATGTTTTCCTCATACATACGGTATCTACTCAGTTTCTTTCTATTAGCAAACATTTCAGAAATGCTAAAGCGAACGAAAAATAAGATGCTATCGACAATGCCCTTCATATCTGCCTATTTGCTTTTGCTCATAGACGAACAGGTAATTCAGTCGGTTACGAACCGAAACGGGATAACAATACGGCTGATTTTCTCATGGACTTTCCAACCTCTTGGACTTGTGCTACTGCCGGTCTTCCTTGCAATAACGACTTTATTACTTTTGCGACTAAACCGTACATACGATATTTTTTGAAGGAGCTGTGAGGTGAAAAAATGGAGATTATTCTAAAAGCGGTATCTAAGAAAATAGGCTATACACAGGTTTTAGATAATATCAACTGCCTGTTTTTGGATGGAAAAATATATGGGATCGTTGGATACAACGGCAGTGGAAAAACTATGCTACTCCGCACGCTTGCTGGGTTAGTTATCCCTACAAGTGGAACGATTGATTTTGACGGAAAGAGATTGCATCGGGACATATCCATTCCGCCCTCACTCGGCCTTATTATTGAAAAGCCGGAATTTCTCAGCTATATGACGGGCCTTGAAAATCTGAAACAACTTGCAGCAATCAATAAGAAAGTCTCCGATGATACGATCAAAGAGTATATGCGGCTTTTTGAGCTTGACCCGGAGTCAAAACAAACTATGCGCCGGTATTCTCTCGGCATGAAGCAGAAAATTGGGATTATTCAAGCACTCATGGAAAACCCGGATATTCTCATCTTAGACGAGCCGTTTAATGCGTTGGACGAAAAGTCCGTCCTGCTTCTTCGGAAATTGCTGTGTCAGCGCCGCGATGAAGGAAAGCTGATAATTGTGACTTCCCATCACAAAGATGACATCGAGGCAATTTGCGATGAAGTGATTATTATGCAGGACGGAACACTAAAAAAGCCTAACGAACTTGAAGCAACTCCCGTCAATGAGAGTGAACTGCCAGGAGAAGAAAGCACTTCTCAAAATGATATTCTACAAATTGGGATACGCAAGGCAACCGCAGGCGTATATGATGAAGAAGGCTTAAAATTTACATGGAGCGTTGAAAATATCGGCGATTATTCGGTGAGCTTTGATAAGAATATGATTGCCCAAATTGTTCTCAACGGAGAGGATTACGCCTTTGAAACCGAAGCCGTTACATTAGAGCCGGGTGAAGCCTATTCCGTCGATATTAGTATCCCGTATCGGGCGAGAACGGGTAAAATGTGGCATCACGCCAGCATCCGCGGTATCATTTGCAATCTGACATATAC
>ERZ1505052.738-NODE-738-length-8053-cov-2.311578_pt1 | contig 8053 bp, 7 predicted proteins | sample MGYA00571781_ERZ1505052 | MGnify/ENA primary metagenome ERZ1505052 (study PRJEB39906, sample SAMEA3182110) | gut metagenome | biome: human; feature: gut; material: Stool; isolation source: human stools | place: Canada | collected 2013-04-23 ...
GAATAAGCTCGAGGACAAGAAAAAAGCGTCGCTGCTGCGGCAGTTCATCGCTCAGTTTTCGGATTTCTGCGTTATCATTCTATTCATCGCCTGCATAATTTCATTCGTGACCGGTTTCATTGAGGGCAACGGTGATTTCGTCGACCCGATCGTGATATTGATGATAGTGATTTTAAATGCCGTCATTGGTGTGATACAGGAGCGGCGGGCAGAGAGAGCTATAGACGCACTCAAGGAGCTGTCCGCGCCGACGGCAAGGGTGGTGCGTTCTGGGAGGGAGCAGCGGCTGAGAACGGAGGAGCTGGTGCCGGGCGATATAATCCTGCTTGAGAGCGGCGATCTGGTGCCCGCCGACGCAAGGCTGATAAAGACCTCGTCGCTCAAGGTGCGTGAAAGCGCGCTCACGGGCGAGGCTGAGGCGACAGAGAAGAACGAAAATCTCTGCTTTGAGCGGGAATGCCCACTCGCCGATATGAAAAACTGCGTTTTTGCCTCGACCACCGTTATTTCGGGCAACTGCCGGGCGGTCGTGACCGAGACGGGTATGGATACTCAGGTCGGGCGGATAGCCGATATGCTTAAATCCGAGTCGGCGCCGCAGACCCCGCTGCAAATCAGGCTCGCCAAGGTCGGCAAGGCGCTTGCGATAGCCTGCGTTATCATCTGCGCCGTCGTTTTCGCCGTGGGAGTTCAGCGCCGCAGCGGGATAATGAATTCATTTATGCTCTCGGTCGGGCTTGCCGTGGCGGCGATACCCGAGGGGCTGCCCGCGATAGTGACGGTAGTGCTCTCCATCGGAGTGCAGCGCCTTGCAAAGAGCAACGCCATAATACGTCACCTGCCCGCCGTCGAGACTCTCGGCGCGGCGACATATATATGCTCGGATAAAACGGGTACGCTCACGCAGAATAAAATGACCGTCGTGCAGGTGCGCTCGGCTTCGGGGGAAGTGACCGCAGGCAGCGTACGGGGGCGCGAGATACTGCTGCTCGGCTCGGTCTGCAACGATTCAAAGGTGCTCAGGCGCAAGGGGAGGCTTAGCTTCAGCGGCGACCCGACCGAAACGGCGATACTTGCAGCGGCGGCGCAGAGTGGGGAGAATATAACGGATATAGGCAAGGAGCATCCGCGGCTCGGCGAAACGCCGTTCACCTCGGAGCGTAAAATGATGGCGACGGTCAACCGTTTCGGCTCGTCGCTCAGACTGACGGTCAAGGGTGCGCCCGACGTGCTGCTGCCGCGGTGTACCTTGTGCGCCGACGGCGGCTCGACCGTGTCAATGACCGAGCAGCGGCGGCGAATGATCGCGTCGCAGAATGACGCAATGGCTGCCGAAGCGCTTAGGGTTATCGCCGTGGCTTATCGCAGCGCTGCCTCCGCCGACGACTTTGACGAGAATGGGCTTATCTTTGCGGGGCTTATCGGTATGCTCGACCCGCCGAGACCAGAGGCGGCTCAGGCGGTCAAGGTCTGCAAGCAGGCGGGCATAACGCCCGTGATGATAACCGGCGACCATATCTCAACGGCGTGCGCCGTGGCGGAGAAGCTCGGGATAATGGAGCGCGGCGAGCTTGCAATGACGGGTAGGGATATCGACGGATGCGGCGACGAGGAATTCACCGAGAAGGTCGGCAAATGCCGCGTCTTTGCCCGTGTAACGCCCGAGCATAAGATGCGTATTGTCAAGGCTCTGCGGGCGAACGGCGAGACGGTCGCAATGACGGGCGACGGCGTCAACGACGCCCCCGCGCTCAGGGCCGCCGATATCGGCTGCGCCATGGGCAAGGGTGGCACGGATGTAGCAAAGAGCGCCGCCGACATGATATTGACCGACGATAATTTCGCAACGATAGTCAAGGCTGTCGAGCAGGGCAGGGGAATATTCGATAATATCAAAAAAGCCGTGCATTTCCTGCTCGGCACCAATATCGGCGAAATACTCGCCATATTCATTTCCTCCGTGCTCGGCTTTGAAGCGCCGCTCGCCGCGATCCACCTGCTTTGGGTCAATCTCGTGACCGATTCGCTGCCCGCTATGGCGCTCGGCACCGAGAAGCCCGAGGCGGGCATAATGCTCCGCAAGCCGCTGCCTCAAGATAAGGGCTTCTTCGCCGACGGGCTGTGGCTCGATATATCCCTCGAAGGTATTCTCATCGGGGCGCTTACCCTGATCTCGTTCGGGATAGGCCGCTTCATGCTGCCGTGCGCCGACCCGCTTACCCTCGGCAGGACTATGGCGTTCTGCACGCTCAGCTTCTGCGAGATAACGCATTCGGTCAATATGCGCTCGTCCCTGCCGCTTTATAAAATAGGCTTTTTCAGCAATCGGATGATGAATATCGCTTTCCCCGTCTGTGTTGCGGCTCAGGCGGCGGTCGTGGTGATCCCGACCCTCGCAAGGCTCTTTGACGTAGTGCCGCTGAGTGCATTCCAATGGCTCATCGTGGCGGCTGTATCCCTCGTGCCGCTCGCCGTGGGGGAGGTAGGTAAGCTGCTGACTCATTTACACCGCAAAAAAGAAAAGACCGAGGCCGTTTTAGGCGGCTTCGGCGCAAAAAAAAGAGGCTGTTGAGAAACAGCCTCTTAAAAAATCCTTATCAGTCGCTGGTGTAGGGAACAAGAGCAACCTGACGAGCACGCTTGATAGCGGTGGTCAGCTCACGCTGATGCTTTGCACAAGTGCCGGTGACACGGCGGGGAAGGATCTTTGCTCTGTCGGAAGTGAATTTGTTGAGCCTTGCAACGTCCTTATAGTCGATGCACTCGACCTTCTCTACGCAAAAGGCGCAAACCTTCCTGCGACCCTTTTTGTTGGGTCTTCTGTCGCTTTTATCGTAAGCCATGGATTAAACCTCCTTTTTCAGTTTGTGGATCGGGCGATCAGAACGGGAGATCGTCCTCAGGTATCTCTTTGAAGTCACCTTCGTCTGCGTTGGAGTATGAAGGGGCGGGCTGAGCGGCGGCGTAGCCGTCATTTCTCTGAGCCGTGCCTGTTTCACTCTTGGAGCCGCAGAAGTTTGCGTTATCGACTACGATCTCAACGGCCTTTCTCTTGTTGCCGTTCTTGTCCTCGTAGGTTCTGGTCTGGATGTAGCCTTGGATGGCTATCATCGAGCCCTTGCGGAAGTATTTGCAGATGAATTCTGCGTTCAGCCTCCATGCGATAATGTCGATGAAATCCGTCTGGCGCTCCTCGCCCTGGCGGGCAAAGCGGCGGTCAACGGCGACAGTGAAGGATGTGACCGAGATTCCCGATCCTGTGGTGCGAAGCTCGGGGTCTGCAACGAGTCTGCCCATAATAACGGCACAGTTAAGCATTACAAGACCTCCTTAGTTTTTCTTGACAATGAGAGAACGAAGGACGCCGTCCGTGATCTTGAAGATACGGTCAAGCTCTGCCGGGAATTCGGGAGCAGCCTGATAGTTGAAGAGAACGTAGTATCCCTCGGGCTCGTCGTTGATAAGATAAGCGAGTTTGCGCTTACCCCACTCATCAACGCTCTCAAGAGTGCCGTTCGCCTCGATCAGGGCCTTGAACTTCTCGACAAGGGGCTGTGCGGCTTCTTCGCCGTTGGCAACTGAAAAAACCACCATTGTCTCGTAGCTGTTGTTTGCTGACATTCTTAAAGCACCTCCTTTTGGTCTTTGGCCACGGTGCATCCGTGGCAAGGATAAAATTGATTTTAATCCTGCTGCACATACTGCAACGGTTTTATATTATAGCAGACGGCAAAAATTATGTCAAGTCCGAATTTTAGAAATATTTAAACGACGGGCGGGTTTATTGACTTTGCGGCGGGTACATGATAAAATTATAATGTAATAATATCGTCGGGAGGTGCCCCAAGTGAATGAAAAGCTGCCGATTCTCCGCAAAAAATCAATGAGCCTGCCGCTGAACCCCGGTGTTTATCTGATGAAAAACAAAAAGGGCGAGATAATCTATGTCGGCAAGGCAAAGGCGCTCAAAAACAGGGTCAGCTCCTACTTCGGCTCGCAGAATAACCACACCGTCAAGGTGCGTAAGATGGTCGATAATGTCGACGACTTCGACTATATCCTCTGCGACAGCGAATTCGAGGCGCTGGTGCTCGAATGCTCGCTTATAAAGCAGCACAGCCCGAAATACAATATCCTGCTCAAGGACGACAAGGGCTATAACTATATCAAAGTGATAAACGGCGAATGGCGCAACTTCTCAGCCGTCAAGCAAAAGCTGAACGACGGCGCGGAGTATATCGGGCCATACACCGGCTCATATGGCATCACGAACGCCGTCGCCGAGGCAAAGAAGCTGTTTCTTATCCCGCAGTGCTCAAAGCAGTTCCCAAGGGATTATAAAAAGAGCCGCCCGTGCCTGAATTTCTATATCGGTCAGTGCGCCGCCCCCTGCGCCGGCAAGATCACGAGGCAGGAGCATAACGAAGCCGTGGCGGCTGCGCTCGATTTCATTATGAACGGCTCAGGCGGAGCGATAGTCAGGCTCACCGAGCAGATGCTCAAAGCCTCGGACGAGCTGGAATTTGAGAAAGCCGCGAAGCTGCGCGACCGTATAAACGCGCTCAAAAAGGTCACCGAGAAGCAAAAGGTCGTCGCCGCCTCGGTCGAGGAGCAGGATGTCTTTGCCGTGGTCGGCGCGCCTCATGGGGGTTCGCCCAAGGCCTGCCTCTCGGTGCTGAGATTTAAGGACGGCAGGCTGTATGACAGCGAGCATTTCATAATCGACCTGCCCGAGGATATGCCCGAGGCGAGGCATGAACTTATCCGCAGCTATTATTCTATGCGCGATTTCGTGCCGAGGCGTATTGCCGTTGACGGCGAGGTCGAGGGCGGCGAGGTGCTCGGCGAGTGGCTCTCCTCCCTTGCGGGGCGGAAGGTCAATATCGTCGTGCCTCAGAAGGGCGAGCAGCATTCGGTGGTCGAGATGTGCCGCTCGAATGCGGCGCAGAAGCTGGCTCTCTATCTCGGCAGGGCGGGCAAAACCACCGCCGCTCTCGACGAGCTGGGCAGCCTGCTCGGGCTTAAAGCTCCGCCGGAGTATATAGAATCCTACGATATCTCCCACACGGCGGGCAGCGACAACGTCGCGGGCATGGTCGTGTTCCAAAACGGCGTGCCATATAAAAAAGCATACAAACATTTCTCGATAAAGGGTTTCACGGGTCAGGACGATTACGCCTCCATGGCGGAGGTGCTTGACCGCCGCTTCGCCGAGTATTTTAAGAATAAAGACAGCGGCGAGGGCTTCGGTAGGCTGCCCGATCTGATACTGCTCGACGGCGGCAAGGGTCAGGTCAACGCCGTGCTGCCCGTGCTCGCAAAACACGGGCTTGATATCCCTCTTTTCGGCATGGTCAAGGATTCCCACCACCGCACCCGCGCCATAGCCCGCTCGGGCGACGAGCTTTCGCTGACCTCAAAGCGAGCGGCGTTCACGCTGGTTTCGACCATTCAGGAGGAGGTCCACCGCTTCTCGGTCGGCTACCACCGCTCAAAGCACGGCAAGGCTTCGCTCTCATCGTCGCTGCTTGCTATCGACGGCGTGGGCGAAAAAAGGTGCCGCGCACTGCTGAAGCACTTCAAGACCGTCAAGGCGGTCTCGCAAGCGAGCGAGGAGGAGTTGGCAAAAGCTCCCGGCATGAATAAACCCGCCGCAAAGGCCGTTTTTGAGGCTTTTCACCCCGAAAAATCGGAATAAGATTGATTTTTTTGAAAAAAGCGAAGTAATATCAAGAATTTGTCTTGACAATAGGTCGCCTTTAGTGCGATAATAAATTGATTATAGGGTGGGAGTGCTTTTTGCCTCTTTTTCCCTTTGGAGGAACAAAATGAGAGTAATTACAGGATCTGCAAGAGGCATGACCCTCAGAACTCTTGACGGCAGCGACGTGCGCCCCACGACCGATAAGGTCAAGGAGGCGGTGTTCAGCGCCATACAGTTTGAGATAGAGGGCAGGCGAGTGCTCGATCTTTTCGCCGGCTCGGGTCAGCTCGGCATAGAGGCGCTCAGCCGTGACGCAAAGGAAGCCACCTTTGTCGACGCAGATAAAAACGCAATAAAGATAGTTAAAGAGAATCTTGCCAAAACAAGGCTTGCCGACAGAGCCGCCGTCCTTCAGACGGATTCGATAGCTTTCCTTGGCATGACCGATAAGATATTCGACATTGCTTTCCTCGACCCGCCTTATCAGACGGGCTTGCTCCAGAAAGCGCTTTCACTTCTCGGCGGCCATATGGCTCAGGGCGGCATAGCCGTCTGCGAGCATCCGTTCGTCGAGCAGCTCCCCGATGAGCAGGGCGGGCTTGTCAAGCAAAAAGAATACAAATACGGCAAAGTCGCCGTCACGATTTACCGGAAGGAATGATCAGATGAGAACAGCGCTTTGCCCCGGCAGCTTCGACCCGGTCACCTGCGGCCACATTGATGTCATTCGCAGGGCTGCGAAGCTGTTTGACAGGGTAATAGTCGTCGTTATGATAAATTATCATAAGCCTAATAGCTGCTTCACCGCCGAGGAGCGTGTAGAGATGCTCCGCCGCAGTCTTGCAGCCGACGAAAATGTAGAGGTCGATATGTACGGCGGCCTGCTTGCGGATTATGCCAAGCAAAAGGACGCCTGCGCGGTCGTCAAGGGCCTGCGGGCGGTCTCGGATTTTGAATACGAGTTCCAGCAGGCGCTTACAAATAAAAAACTCAACCCCGAGCTTGAGACGGTGTTTCTCACCGCCAATGCGGAGAATATGTATCTGTCATCGAGCGTTGTCAAGCAGGTGTGCGAATTCGGCGGAGATATCCGTGAATTTGTGCCCGCCGAGGTCTATGACAGCATTATAAGCAGAATTAAGGAAAGGAACAGGTTTGTATGAATATCGAAAAATTACTTGATCAGATCGAGGATACTATCGAAGCGGGCTCAAAGATCCCCTTCAGCAATAAAATAAGCGTTGACGTTGAGGCGATAAGGACCGCTATCGAGGATATCAGGCTCGGCTTGCCCAACGAGATCTCGCAGGCAAGGGCGATAGTTGCCGACCGCAACAATATCCTTGTCAAGGCGAAGAACGAGGCCGTCAGCGCCGTCACCAGCGCTCAGGAGAAGTCAAGGGCGCTCGTATCGTCGGCGGAGGATAAGGTCAGGGATATCGTGCTCAAGACCGAGTCCTACACCAAGAGTAAGGTCGAGGAGGCCGAGGCTCAGGCGAAGCAGATAATCAACGCCGCCAACGAGGATGCAAAGGTCATCAGAGCCAACGCTCAGCTCGAGGCCGCTGCAATGGTCGAGAACAGCGAGATAGTCATCCAGGCGAAGGCGACCGCCCAGACCCTCACCACCACTGCTCAGGAGGAGGCTGCCTCCACCATCGCGGGCGCAAAGGCTCAGGCGGAGAATATCGTCAACGCCGCCGCAGAGCAGGCGACAAGAACCATTGAGGACGCTCGCATCCGCTCCGATGACGCTATCGACAAGGCAAACAAGTGGTCGGCGGAGATAAGAATAGCCGCAGGCGACTTTATTGAGGATATAATGAAGACAGCCGACGAGGCTATCGCAAACAGCCAGCGTGAGATCCGCGCGGCAAGAGAAAATATTAAAAACGTTACCGGCAAGATCGAGAATCCCGGCGAGCAGCAATGACAAAATGGCCCTCTGTTCGTAAAGAGCAGAGGGCCTTAAAAATGCTTATTCGTCGATATCCGCCCAGAGGCCGGAGGCGTCCTCGATCATGACCACCTTGGCGTATTCGTTTATCGTTCTTTTTCTTATGCAGTTGCGATAGTAGGTCAGCAGCCGTTTCTCATCGTCCGTAAGAGGCAGATAATCCTCGTCGTCCTTCAGTGCGGCGCCGTTCGGGCTGCTGAATGCGGCGGATACGGGCTTCGGCTCCTGTGACACGGTGAAGCATGAGGCAAAGACGGTCAGCTCCACGCGGTAAAGCTCCGCAAGCTCGATGAGAGACTTCATGTCCGGCAGGCGGCCGCCCTCGTATTTAGTGTAGGTGGTGCGGTCGATATGCAGATAATCGGCAACCTGCTGCTGAGACAGCTCAAGGC
>ERZ1505052.759-NODE-759-length-7857-cov-4.662010_pt1 | contig 7857 bp, 8 predicted proteins | sample MGYA00571781_ERZ1505052 | MGnify/ENA primary metagenome ERZ1505052 (study PRJEB39906, sample SAMEA3182110) | gut metagenome | biome: human; feature: gut; material: Stool; isolation source: human stools | place: Canada | collected 2013-04-23 ...
TCGTGGGCTCGGAGATGTGTATAAGAGACAGACCAAGGACTGTGAGAGGTCGAGCAGTCGGCCTCGCACATTTATTGTATATTGCATATATGCTTGATAATTTGTTAATAACAAAACACAAAATACGCAATAAATATCCGAATAGCCAAACATTTTTAACAAAAAGAGTTGGAAGTTTGGATTATTTAGTGTAATTTTGCCACTATACTTTAACCAAAACTAACACAAACAATTATGAAAAAGTTATTATTAACACTCGCTTGTGCGATGACAAGTTTGTTCGCATCAGCGCAGGCAAAGACTGCTGCAGTCGGTCTTAACCTTAACTATGGTACAGAAATCGAGTCTCTCGGCCTTGGTGTCAAGGGTTCTTACTGCTTCACAGACCACATTCGTGGCGAGGCTTCGTTCAACTACTTCTTCCCGAAAGACCACTTCACAATGTGGGAAATTAACGCCAACGCTCACTACTTGTTCAACATTGGCGACAAGTTCAAAGTATATCCGCTCGTAGGTCTTACCTACGTACATGGACACTTGAGTGGCTTTGACACCCCCGATTATGATGGTGATTGGGGCTGGGGTGCTCCGATGAGAAAGGCAAACGGCGAGATAAACGCTGACGGAAGTTACGACACAGGCAAATTTGGCGTGAACCTCGGTGGCGGTGCCCAGTACGACCTGACAGACAACTTCATGCTCAACTTCGAGGTGAAGTACAGCCTCGTGAGCGACTTGGACCAGTGCGTCATCAGTCTCGGTGCTGCATACAAGTTCTAAACAAATACACACATAATCATAAACGGAAAGAGGAGCACACGCTCCTCTTTTTTAATACACCTACCCCCCACAAGCTGTACCTCAACAATAAAAAACAGCGAGCTTATTTTGCATTGTCTTCGGTTTGCATTACCTTTGCACCGATAATGCATCTATAAAAGCAAGAAGCAAAATGGAAATATCCGAACTTTACGAAATCTTTAAGCAACACCCCGTTGTGACAACCGACAGCCGCGACTGCCCTGCCGGTTCGCTGTTCTTCGCTCTGAAGGGCGCATCGTTCAACGGCAACAAGTTTGCTGCTGCAGCCTTGGAGAAGGGCTGCGCCTACGCCGTGGTTGACGAGGCGGAGTATGCCGTTGAGGGCGACGACCGCTTCATCCTCGTCGACGACTGCCTGCACACACTACAGCAGCTGGCACGCTATCACCGTCGTGCCCTCGGCACACCGATAATCGGCATCACCGGCACCAACGGCAAGACAACAACAAAGGAACTGACGGCTACGGTGTTGCTGCAGAAATATAACGTGCTCTACACCGAGGGCAACTTCAACAACGACATCGGCGTGCCGAAGACGTTGCTGCGCCTGAACGCCGAGCACGACATCGCGGTCGTGGAGATGGGCGCGTCGCACCCTGGCGACATCAAGACGCTGGTGGAGATAGTTGAGCCCGACTATGCGCTCATCACAAACGTGGGACGTGCGCATCTGCAGGGCTTCGGCTCGTTCGAGGGCGTGATACGTACCAAGGGCGAACTGTACGACTTCGTGCGCTCGGCTGCCGCAGGCGAGAACGATGCCTACGCCATACGCGAGGTGGAACGCCCACGCTGCGTGTTCATCGACAACGATAACCCACACCTCAACGGCATCGCTACGGGGCTGAACCTTGTACGCTACGGCATCAACGCCGCAGACAACCTGTACGTTACAGCCGCAGACGTGAAGAGCGAGCCGATGCTCAGCTTCACGTGGACAGCGGAGGGAAAGGCTGCGCACCACGTGGAGAGTCAGCTCATCGGTGCTTACAACATCACGAACATGCTCGCTGCCATCGCCATCGGCACATACTTCGGTGTGGAGGCAGAGCACATAGACGCAGCACTGACGAACTATGCGCCGAGCAACAATCGCTCGCAGTTTGAGCAGACTGCCGACAACCGTCTTATCGTCGACGCTTATAACGCCAACCCGACGAGCATGGCTGCGGCACTCAACAACTTCGAGGCTATCAATGCCGACCATAAGATGGCTATCATCGGCGACATGAAGGAGCTGGGCAGCGTGAGCCACGACGAGCATCAGCGCATAGTCGACCAGCTCAGCCGCATGACACTCGAGGAGGTGTGGCTCGTGGGTTCGGAGTTTGAGCATACAACAACTCCTGCCACGTTCCGCAAGTTTGAGAACGTAGCAGGAGTGAAGGAAGCAATTGCTACCGAAAAGCCGCAAGGCAGATATATTCTTATCAAGGGCAGCAACGGCACACGCCTGTTCGAGCTTCCAGAGTTGTTATAGGAGGTATGGGCATTCTTGCCCATACCCACACCCCTACATTTTATACTTTCCGCCGGTTATTGTCTCCAGGTCGAACGCCTTATACACGAGTTCGCAGCCATCGTAGTTGTGTTCGCCCTCGCCCTGCGGAAAACTTGTGCACACGGGATTGGGCTTCGTGCCCCATTTCGTGAGCGTCTCCTCATAGAAGAAGGCTATTCTGCCATCGGCTTGCAGATCCATACTGCTGTAGAGCGATACCGTAGTACTCACCTGATAGCAGCCGTCCCAACCCTCGGCTAAGGCTTTCACGTTGCACATATCCGCTTCATCAGCCAACTCCTTATAGAATATGCTCACGTTGTTGCGCCCCGTGCCTGTTGGCACCGACTGCAACACAACGTGCAGCTGTCTGCCGTCGCTGCTGCGCACGGCTGGCACAATGAGCATCTCGCCGTTCGTGGGGTTGGTACTCGGCGCGAGAGCTAATCCGCTCATCGTAGCCTTCGTTTGTTCCTCCCACGAGCCTTCACCAGTAGTTGCGTTGCTATAGGTGTATATGTTAAGCAGTCTGCAGCCAGAGGCGCGGCTTGTTATGATGACACGACCGTCGGGCAACTCCTCGCACTTCGGTTCGTCGCCGTCGGGCACGGGCAGAGCAGCCGCGCCGCCGAGAGAGTGCCATGTGCGCCCGAAGTCGTCGGAATAGATCACGCGATTGCCGTTGGGACGCGCTGCGAGTGCAGCGTAGATGCGATAGTAGTCGCCTACCTTCACCACCCTACTCTGGAATATCTTTCCGCCACCGATGAAAGCAGCATCCAGCGGATTGCCCCCGTCGAACAAGCCATATATCGCTTCGGTCTGATCGATGGGCTTCTGCCATGTCAAGCCACCGTCCGTGCTGCGTATCGCGGCAATGAGGTTAGGGTTCCGGCGGTTGGTGCTCGCCTTGCCGTACACCGTGCAGCCGACAACAGCCATGATGAGCACTTCGTTGCGCTCGCGATCCATCACGATAGCAGGGTCTCCATAGGCAGCAGCCATCGGTGTCTTGACGTTGTTGATGAGCGATGCGTCGCCACAAGCCACGTCAATCTCACGCTCGCTCCACGTTCTGCCGTTGTCGTCACTCAGCTTTACCACGCAATCGACACGTCCGTAACCTGGGTCGGTGCCGCAGACGAGGCGTGCCGCACTCGCTATGAGTCTGCCGCCATTGCCGCAGGTGATACCCGGAATGCGATAAGGCGGAACATCGATACCGCCCTTCGCCGTGCTGAACAGCACAGTGCCATCAGCGTAGGCTGCAACGGTGAGCAACAACATGCCGAGAGATAATAGAACGTTCTTCATTGTAGTTTGCTTTACTTTTTATCCCTTTACTTTTTTACTCCTTTACTTTTTACCCTTTTACTTTTAAAATATATGCTTTTGTGAGTGCGTGGTATGGGCAAGATGCCCATACCTCCTACTTTTTACTCTTTTACTCTTTTACCTTTTTACTTTTAAAAGTTATGTTCTCCTCCTTGAATTTATCCTTCGGCTGCGGATGCTCCGCCGGATAGCCGATAACCACCATGTTAAGCGGAATGAGATTATCGGGCAGCGAGAGCGTTGCACCAATCGCCTTGCAGCGATCCTCGGAAGGATAGGCACCCGTCCATACGGCACCGAGCCCCATAGCGTGAGCCGCAAGTAGAAGATTCTCCGTTGCTGCCGACGCATCCTGAATCCAGAAGTCGCGTCCGCCGCCTTCAATCGTCTTATCCATATCGCCGCAGACAACGATAGCGAGCGGAGCCTTGAGCAGCATCTTCGCATAAGGATTAGCACCTGCAAGACTGTCGAGCACGCTGCGCTGGTCGACAACCACGAAGTGCCACGGCTGCTTGTTCATAGCCGTAGGTGCAGCCATAGCCGCACGCAGCATCTTCTCCACCTTCTCCTTCTCCACGGGACGCGCCTCATAGTCGCGTATACTGGTACGCGTAGCAATATTGTCGAGCACCACCTGCTCTTGCGTTTGCGAATCGACGCTGTCTTCCACGCCCGACACCAAACGCACACCAAGCACAACGACGACTATAGCGAGAACTACGTTCAAAACGATTGACTTATTCTGTAAATTCATAATTTAAAAATCTTAATTCAAAACTCAATAACTCACAATGCGCGCAGCGCATAATTCAAAACTCAACATTAAACACTCTTCATAAGTGCTCCCGTTGGGCACACGAAGCGGCAATACGGTCGCGGCACCCACACCGACAGCACAAGGAACAGCATCGCAAGCACTATCACCCACACCGATGCCGACGAATAGATGAACGCCGTGAACAGCTCGTAGTCGATCCATGCGGTGCATGTACCGGTGAGCAGCAGTGCCATCAGTACGCCCCAGAGCAGATTGCGCAAAGCGGTGAGCACGCGGAGCACACGCGGCGTAATGCGCAGCTTGCGTCGACTGAGTTTTCCGGCAAGCTCCTGTGCCGAACCGAACGGGCAGACATGAGCGCAGTAGTGACCCGACCTGCCAGCCAACGGATAGAGCAGTGCCACAATCAGCATCAACAGCGGAGCGGCGAGCGTACCTATCGCCGACAGACTCACGCCTCCGGCAAAAAGTCGAAGGAAGAGCGTGTAGGAGACGAACGTGCCTGTCCACAGACCAAGCACCACGACGTTCACCACGAGCTGCACAAGATGCAGACGGCGGTTGTTGGTGAAGAGCGGAACGACGGCTCCGAGCAGTACGGCGATCAACGCCACTATAGGGGGTGCACTTGTCTCAAGTGCACCAACCGAGCCATCCTCACCCCACTGACTGCGCTGCTTGGCATAAGCCAGTCCGCGCTGCACATTCCTTATTATCGCCTTCGACGAGAACGTAGCCCCCGACACTGCATCCACGTCCTCCGCCATCGCCTCGTCAATGGTCTTGCCTTGCCAACGGCTGAACAGCTCCTTCGCACGGTCGAAGAAGCTCGGCGACTCGGCGTTTGGCTCTGCCTCAATGGCGGTCAGTCTTCCGTCCTTATCTATATGTATCTTCAACGGCACCGGTCCGCCGTAGCCTTGCACATCTTTTGCGAGCACGCGAGTGTTCACCACAAACGTTCCATCGGGCTGCACACTCAGTGTATCGCTGCCCTGCGCTACTGACACCACCGCAGCATGAGTCTGGCGCAAGTCGTGCCCGAATATCCTGCCGTCGCGCAGTATCGCAGCAGCTGACAAAACCAGCATCACCACAACGAGCGACAACAGACGAATCATAATACCCTTCCTTTGTCTTTTTACCATATACTTATTTTTATTACTACATGCAAAGATTTAATTTCTTGGTTACATTAACAAATGCTTATTGCAAGTTATTGCAAAACGATACTTCTCACAAGTACTGACACAGAAGTTCAAAAGAACGTAAAAAGCGGTATAGAAATGTTGTACAACTCCTATACCGCTTATATTCAACGCTTCAAGCTATACTGTATAGCTGTTTGAGCGATTAATATTCGTCCTCGTTGAAGAGGAAGTCCTCTTTTGTAGGGTAGTCGGGCCATAAGTCCTCGATGCTTTCATAAACATCACCCTCATCCTCAATCTCCTGCAGGTTCTCAAGCACCTCGAGCGGAGCGCCAGAACGCATAGCATAGTCGATGAGCTCATCTTTAGTTGCTGGCCAAGGGGCATCTTCCAGCTTGGAAGCCAATTCAAGTGTCCAATACATAGTTTTAAGTTTTAAATGTCGTACTTTAATATGTTTTCTTTAAGAGCCGCGAGGCACTGTTCTTCATGGATTGCCCTCCTGCTCTAACCAAATGCAAAAATAGTAAATTCTGAGTTATTTACAAGTGATATATAGTTTTTTTTCGTCTATAGATGTAATAAAGTTTAAATTGAGAGCCAAAACGAAGAAATAATCGGATAAGCGATTGATAAATTGCAAGATAAGTGGTTCGACACGATATTCGTGCGACATGGCTACAATGCTGCGCTCTGCACGACGTGCCACGGTGCGACACACATGCGACTCGGCGGCTGCGGTGCATCCACCAGGCAGGACAAAGGTTTCTGGCTCCGGAGTTTCTTTCTGCAGCGTGTCAACGCATTGCTCAAGCTGGGCGATATCAGCAGCGGTCAGGTGCGACGGCATAGCGAAGTCGGGGTTCGACAGTTCGCCACCGATATGGAACAGCTGCTGCTGAACTCTAATGAGCACGTTCAGTTCGCGCTCTGGAACACCGAACGATAGGAGCATACCGATATGTGCATTCAGTTCGTCAAGGTCGCCACACACAGCGATACGTATGTCGTCCTTCATCACGCGCTTACCTCCTACGAGGGTGGTCTGCCCCGTGTCGCCATGCCTTGTATATAGTTTCATAGGTTTAATATTAACAGATAAATTAGATAGACTTCATTAAAAGTTCACTACGTAATTCGTTTTATGACGGTCGGTATCGAAGAAAGCGATGCCACAGTAATAGAGGTCGTAACTCACACTCACCTTCTCGCTCTCCACAAGTTGCTGCCACATACGGTGAGCCACTCCATCCGAACAGATATCCTCAATGACGAATACCGATGACTGGTCCGACTCAGCTAAAGCCTTCTCCAAAAACGCTTCACACCCAGCAATGGGGCAGATTCGCACTAATTGCATAACCACATCATCAAACGAATCATCAACTGTATCACCCCCCGACAATTCGCTAACAACGTTACGCACCCTCGTCATCTTGCAACCATGCGCAACATAATCAGCAAGCAGACTGCTGTCCTTGCTGTAGTCAACCATCTGTTTCGTTCTGCAAAAGTTTGCCAAACGAAAGTAAAGCTCCATGCGCTTGCGTGTCAGCCAATCGAGCGCAGGATACTTCTTGCGCAGGTCTGCGTAGGCATAATACGGATAGTGCTCGCTGATGACATAACGTATGAAACGATATGCCGACGGCGATTGCACTCCGAAGCCACGACTATACGACATGCGACGAAGCCAGATGATATAACGCTTGATTGGATTCATTGATTGTATTCTACTTAGTAATTACAAAGGTAAAGATTTATTATCGAATAGCTTTTGTTTATACGCGATTATGTTGTATTTTTGTAAGAAATAATTCGATGAACTATGGAACAGATATCAGAACGACAAGAAAAGGTTCTCAACTACCTTAAAGAACACAACATTCCATTCAGCTGCTACAACCATCCCGAAGGCAAAACCATAGAGGAGGCAAAACGCTGGTGGAAAGACGATGGCAGCGTGCACTGCAAGAACCTCTTCTTCCGCAACCACAAGGGCAACCGCCATTATCTCGCATGCTTCAACTGCGACCACGACCTCGCCATCCACGACTTGGAACATCTGCTGAAAGAGTCGCTGGTGAGCAAAGGACTGCCCTCATGCGGCAAACTCTCGTTCGCATCACCCGAACGTATGATGAGGTTTCTTGGGCTGGAACCTGGCAGCGTATCACCGTTCGGACTCATCAACGACACCGACAACCACGTACATCTATTTCTCGATGCTAATCTTCAGCAAGCCGATACACTATCATTCCACCCTA
>ERZ1505052.771-NODE-771-length-7781-cov-3.399560_pt1 | contig 7781 bp, 4 predicted proteins | sample MGYA00571781_ERZ1505052 | MGnify/ENA primary metagenome ERZ1505052 (study PRJEB39906, sample SAMEA3182110) | gut metagenome | biome: human; feature: gut; material: Stool; isolation source: human stools | place: Canada | collected 2013-04-23 ...
CATGAAAAGATTGGATGATGGAAACGGTTTCATCGGAAGAACCGTCATCCACGATGATGATCTCAAAATTCTGGAATGTTTGAACCAGTACTGACTGAAGGGCGGCAGCAATATAATTCTCCAGATTATAAGCCGGGATAATAATGCTGAAGAATGGTTTCTGCATGTAAGGGGAATGATGAGCTGCTTCGTGAGTGGAACGGGAATCAGGATATGGAGAAAATGATTCTGATGGGGTTGTAACTATCGCAACCGGTGAATGGCGGGGGGCGAATCCATCGTTCCTCCCATGATTCATCAGTGCGCGAATGAATCTGTCATAGCGAATTCCAAATCCGATTGGGAAATTCAGGATTCAGCATGAATGAACAGAGAATTGTCCCAAGACCTCATGGAACCTGTGGGGTGTGGAGGTATTCCGGCTGGGTCTGGTTCTAAGAGTTCTATGATTCTAAAAAATAATTGCTTATGAAAAAATGTGTGTTTTGGGAGCAATAAGGGAAAGCAGAATCTTTCTCCCTGTTTTCCCGGCTTCGGGCTCCCTGCCCGCAAGGGGGGAGATTCTTGATGACAAAACGTCCGCGCCACATAAGTTCCTTGGTATAAAAATCAACCCTTGACCCCGGATTTGGAATCCGGTATGAACGTGACGCCTTATTAATAAACAGAAAAGGACATTGTCCTCTTCATGGTTGACGTTTTCTTTTCCGTGTTTTTTCTTCATGAACCCTCCGGAACTTCCTTCCATCAGCATTATCCTGACCGGGCATAATGAGGAGAGCAGCATCAGGGATGCTATCCGGAGCGTATTCGGGCAGGATTATGAAGGGCCGGTTGAAATCATCCTTTCGGATGACGGCTCTTCCGACGGAACCTTCGCCGTCATGCAGGAAATGGCGGCTCAATATAGGGGGCCGTACCGGGTAATCTTAAACCGGAATGAAACGCCGCTGGGGCGCGGGCCTCATATCCGGCAGGCGGTTGGTCTGGCTTCCCATGAATGGATTCTCCGTCAGGATGGGGACGATTGTTCTTTCCCCTGGAGATGCAGGCTTTTTGCCTGGGCGGTGATGGAACGCCCGGATGCCGTGGCTGTGGTCAGCCAGATGACCAGCGTCTATGAGGAACCGGGCGTTGCTTTTGAATTCCCGGCCTTTCCTGTTGCTCCGCGGGAAATGCCGGCTGTTGCGCTTCAGGAGAGGGCCTTTTCTTCTTCCGCCCATTACGGAGGAAGCATGATGATCAGGAAGAGCGCCTGCGAATGGGGCAACTCCCTGCGGATGACGGCCAGTTTTGAAGACGACTTGATGGGGTTTCACGCGTGGCTTCAGGGCAACATTTATGAAATGCCGGGCATATCCTTATATTATTACCGGTTTGCCCTTAAAAATATTTGCGCCGTCAACAGCGCGTTCCGGTTTGCCGACATGCGGACGGCGGAGGCTTTTGAAAAAAGGGAGCTGGAAATGAAAAGCCAGTTGAAAAAAAGCAAGGAGGCGGGACTGGAACTGTGCGGAGAATTACTGGAGGGCCTTGCTCCGGTTTTTCGTTCGCGGGAAGAACTACTTGCCGAAATGGAGGAGAGGAGAAAAATCATAGACGGCATTGACCGGCAGCAGAATTGGTGGAGTTATTCCTTTCGGCGGAGATGGGCGTTGAGACGGCCGGGATGGATGGGTATCGTCCACTGCCTGCCGCAAAAGCTGTATTTGTTCTGCATGGTTTTCTTTTTCAAGCTCAGGAAAGTGAAACAGGCCGTTTGCGGCGCCCGGCAGACTTTGGAGTGAGGGTAAGGAAGCACTTGAAGGGAGTGGGGAAACTTTTGCTCGGACGGGTTCTCTCCGGAAAAAGAAAAAGCGCCTTTCCAGAAAAGATGGAAAGGCGCGGTGACAGGCTCAAGGGGGAGATCCCGAATTAGTACACGTCCCTCTGGTAACGGCGGTGCTGTTTCATGTCCGCCACATATGCCGCGGCTTCCTCCGGAGTTTTATGGCCCCAGGTCTGGATGACTTCATGAAGGGCGGCGTCCACATCCTTCGCCATGCGGGAGGCGTCTCCGCAGACATAGAAGCAGGCGCCGGCTTCCAGCCATTTCCAAAGCTCTTCGCCTTCCTGAACCATGAGGTGCTGCACATACACCTTCTTTTCCTGGTCGCGGGACCAGGCCACGGACAACTTCAGTTTACCGGTGCCGGTCAATTGGGTCAGCTCATCTTCATAACAGAAATCAGTAGCCCTATACGGATTGCCGAAGAACAGCCAGTTGCCGCCCTTGGCGCCGGAGGCGATGCGTTCCTCCCAGAATGCCCGGAAGGGAGCGATGCCGGTGCCGGGGCCTACCATGATGATGGGAGTGTCCCCGTCTTCCGGCAGACGGAAATTCTTGTTGGTATGTACGAATACCCTGGCCGTATGGCCTGGCTGGAGGCGGTCCGCCATGTAGGTGGAACAGACGCCGCCGCGCTTGCGGTCACGGGCCGTGTAGCGCACCGCGCCCACGCACAGATGAACCTGTTCGGGATGGGCGTTCGGGCTGGAGGCGATGGAATAAAGGCGCGGCATGATCTTTTTCAGAATGCCGGTGAAAGCTTCCGCGGATTCGAAGGAAGCGGGATATTCCGTGGCCAGATCCAGCATGTCCCGGCCCCACAGGAAATCGTTGAGGGCGTCTTTATCCCCGGCCAGAAGCGCGTCCAGCTCCTGGCTGCCGGAGGCGGCGGCCCATTTGGTCAGCAGGGCTTTGTTGACATTGGTAATGTCATAGCAGCGAACCAGAGCGTCCTTCAGGCTTGCGGTTTCCCCTTCCGGCGTGGGAACCTGGGAATCCGGGCTGAGGCCGAGCTTGTCAATCAGAGCGTCCGCCAGGGCCGGATCATTGGCGGGAATGACGGCCAGGGCATCCCCGGCAATGTAATTCATCCCGGAACCGTCCAGGCTGTATTCAATGTGGATGGTTTCCTTGGGACTGCCTTCCCCGGTGATGTGCTTGACGGAGAGGACGGGAGCGGGAAACGGATTTTTTTTGCCGTATGGTTCAGTGGTCATGATGATGGGGGAGTATGAAAAAGAATATTACCAGCGGATAACGGCGGCGGACCAGGTAAGCCCGGCGCCGAACGTGACCAGGACGACATTGTCTCCCTTGCCGAATCTGCCGGAACGGCGCGCTTCGTCAAAGGCGATGGCGACGGCGGCCGCGGACGTGTTGCCGTACTTCTCAATGTTCACGAATACCTTATCTTCAGGAATGGAGAGGCGCTGCGCTACGGCGTTAATGATGCGGAGGTTGGCCTGGTGGGGAATAATCAGCTGAATATCGTCCGCCGTGAGGCCGGCGCGTTCAATGACGCTGGCGGCGGAGGCTTTCATGCGCGTGACGGCATGGCGGAAAGTCTCATTGCCGCGCATGGCCAGGGTGGCCAGGCGTTCATGGGCGTTTTCCGCAGTGGTGGGGCAGCGGGAGCCGCCGCCCGGAATCTGGAGCAGGTCATGCAGGGAGCCGTCCGAACCGATATCCGTGGCAAGGACGGAGCCTTCCCCCTCTTCCCCTGTGGAGGCCTGGAGCACGGCTGCTCCGGCGCCGTCCCCGAACAGGACGCAGGTGCTGCGGTCCTCCCAGTTGACGACGGTGGAAAGTTTTTCCGCGGCGATGATGAGCGCCGTCTTCATCTGGCCGGTGCCGATGTACTGGACGGCGGTCTTCATGGCGAACAGGAAGCCGGAGCAGGCGGCGGAAATGTCAAAGGCGGCGGCATTCTTGGCGCCCAAGGCATCTTGGATATAGCAGGAAGTGGAAGGGGTGAACGTATCCGGCGTGATGGTGGCGACGATAATCAGGTCAATATCCTCCGGCTTCAGCCCGCAGGATTCCATAGCGCGCTGGGCGGCCTTCGTCCCCATATGGGAAGTGTACTCGTCAGGGGCGGCGATGCGGCGTTCCACAATGCCCGTGCGTTCAATAATCCATTCGTGGGAAGTGTCCACCATCTTTTCCAGATCCGCATTGGTCAGGCGGCGTTCCGGAACATAGGAACCCGTACCGATAATCTTGACGGGCAGTCTTTTAAAGGGAGTATCAGAATGTGCGGCCATAGCTTTGGGCGTATGATGAACAGAAAACGTCCTGACGTTTTATGTGGAAACAGTCTAAAAGAAAGCGGGCCTGATGACCAGCACAAAACGCAGGACTCCTTCCATGCCGTAAATGAATGGCCTACAACAGCCACCCCTGGCCGTTGGCGGGCGGCGCGGCTCCCATCTTGAGATAGGCGGAAGGCATCGCCACGCGCCCCCTGGGGGTGCGGCTGATATACCCCTGCATAATCAGGAAAGGCTCGTGCACGTCCTCCAGCGTGGAAGCGTCCTCCCCTACGGCCACCGCCAGGGAGGAAAGGCCCACCGGGCCGCCGTTGAATTTGTAAATCATCGCTTCCAGCAGGCGCTTGTCCATCTCGTCCAGGCCATCGTCGTCAATCTCAATCATGGTCAGGGCGTCGTGCGCCAACTGCTCCGTAATCACGCCGTCGCCGCGCACCTGGGCGTAATCCCGCACCCAGCGCAGCAGGGAATTGGCCACGCGGGGCGTGCCGCGGGAGCGCAGCGCAATCTGCAGGGCGCCCTCCGGGTCCACGGGCACGTTCAGCAGCCCCGCGGACCGTTCGATAATGGCGCACAGCTCCTCCCGCGTATAATAATCCAGTCGGTTCACCAGGCCGAAGCGGGAACGCAGCGGGCTGGTCAGCATCCCGGCGCGGGTGGTGGCCCCCACCAGGGTGAACTTGGGCAGGTTGAGCTGGATGGAGCGGGCGTTCGGCCCCTGGTCGATGATAATATCCAGCCGGAAATCCTCCATGGCCGGGTACAGATACTCCTCAATGGCCGGGTGCAGGCGGTGGATCTCGTCAATAAACAGAATATCCCCCTTTTCCACATTGGTCAGCACGCCGGCCAGGTCTCCCGCCTTTTCAATCTGGGGGCCGGAAGTCGTATGAATGCGGCAGCCGACGGCATTCGCGATAATATTGGCAAGCGTCGTCTTCCCCAGGCCCGGGGGACCGCTCAACAGGATGTGATCCAGCACGTCGTCGCGCTGTCTGGCGGCTTCCACCATCAGCATCAGGCGGTCCTTAATCTTCTCCTGCCCGCAGAACTCGCTGAAAGCGGGTGGTCTGAGGGACAAATCAAAAGCGGAGGAGGGGGCCTCCGTGGTGCGTGTGTAAAAGGACTCTCCCATGCGCAGGACTAGCAAACCTGTCTTTGGGGCATCCGTCAAGGGGGAAGTGCGGTCGGGAAACGCCTTTTCCGGGACATGCCGGAAGCCTGTGGCCTTTTTTAAGGACGGAAGGAATGCGGAGTCGCGGAAATGATGATATGCGGTGAGACGGCATGTTCTGCCTTCTCTTCTTACAGTGTGGATTCCCATTTCTGCCGCGTTTTCCCGGAACTCCCGGAACCCTGGGCTTCCGGAATCTTTCAGTCTTCTCTTCCCGTCTCGCTCCTGAAACTTCTCAAACGGCTGCCGGTCAATCCTGGAGCCCGGACGGAAGCAAGTTTATCAATAGAGGTTCTTACCTGAACCTTGCCCGATTGCCCGGAAGCCGTAAAGGTGGAGAAAGAGAAAAATTCTTATTTGCTCTGCGGGAAAAACAGGGCAGGGAGGGAGGAAATCTGCCATGCCCTCATGGATGATTTTTGTGAACCACGGAAACCTGTCCTTTCAAAACTTTTCAAAATACGCTTCGTTTCTGCTTATTCCTATTGAAAACTTCCTCGTGCTGCCGAGGCGCTTTTCATCCTTTTCGAGCAACTGCCGGAAACGTGAAAAAACTCGGGGAAGACGGGAAAATTTCTTCCGGATGAAAAAAAGATTGCCAAACCTCTCTTCTGCCATTATTCTGCTCCTGCTTTCCTATCTAGCACAATCTCCAACGGGCAGGTGTCAGAGTGGTCGAATGAGCACGCCTGGAAAGTGTGTGTACCGCAAACCGGTACCGAGGGTTCGAATCCCTCCCTGTCCGCCATCAATTTTCCGCTGCAATATATTCGTGATGAGTATATTGCGGTTTTGTTTGTAGGGGTATGGGGAAAAATGGAAAGGCTATTTACTCGTGAAAACAATTGCCGTTTTGATAAGCATGTAGATCTCATTTCTTATGGACTGTATCTCGGCGATTCCCAAAACCTCGTTCCCATGAACGATACCATTCAATTTACCGCTCCATTTTCTTGCATTCTTTATGGATCGGGTAACTGGAGAAGTGTGTTCATTTTCGAAAATTGATACCTGCTGTGGTGAAATCAACCAATCTAAAATCATATCAAGAGATACTCCATTTTTATCGGCATAATTGGGTGCTTTGTCTTGGTTTTTCCTATAGTAATAATCTCTAACTGCTTTTGCATGATTTTTGGATTTCACAAAATGCTTTAAGCTTTTTTCTAAAACTGCTCGAAGAAGTAACCCCGATGTATAGCTAGAACTAAGATCAAGAGATTTAGCCTCTATTATGAGGGCGTTCAAGATTTCATCATTTGATGTTGGGCAATCGGGAGGAAGCAATGTGTTCCATTCTCTTGGATGAGAGACATTAGATGAATCGGATTTAGTTTTTCCTTTATTCTTATTATTTAGATCATTTGGCGGATTACCATTATTTGTATCTTTCCCATCCTTTATATTTTGTTCGCGATTGTTATTTCCTTGATTTCTATTTTTGTCAGAATTTTTCGATGATGATGTGGTTGAATTATTGTTATTTGTATTACTACTTTGATTTCCTTTTGTAAAGTATAGCTTTTTGACATTACTTCTATATCTTGACGCTATAGGTTCTAATTTATTTTTCACTTCAATAAATGCTGTATTACTTGTCTGAAGTGCTGTTTTAACTGTATTCCATGGCATTTTGCTAGAATCCTCGGCAACAAATCTTACAATACAGACAAAACCATTGTATTCCGAATGCCATTTTACAGGCCCCCATCCATATTTTTCTTCCGAACTATGCGCGACAATTACTCTATCGTTACATATGAAGTACAATCCAAATTCTGCCGTTAATTTTCTATTTTTTTGATAAGAACCATGTTTTTCCTCAGAAGGAAAATAGTATTCATAGTGTATACCTGAGTCTATATATACATCTACATCGCCGACTTTTATATGCTTATTAGTAGGGTTTAATTTTCCATCGGTTCTAATAGATGGGATTTTCTTGAAATGTATTTCACCTGGATGATAAGCACTTGTGATCTTAATTTTCAATCCTTTTTCTATATAGATAGCGTAACGAATAGATAATTCTTTTAACGCATTATCAAACCATTCTTTACTATTTAGAGCATATAAAACATCAGATTTTAAATCATTTATAATAAATAAAGCCTTCCTAAGTCCTTTTGATTCATACAAATCTGCTATAATGGGAAGATGACCAGATATGCTATTTTTATTAAAACGAATTTTAAATGCATTTACACCATCGTCAGACGATAAAGCATAAGTAGTGCCAAATTTCAATAATGAACGTTTTAATCCCAATCCATAATGTCCAATGCCAAATGCATGGTTTGATTGAGAAGATGTTACGAAAGCTCTATTTTCAAGTGTAGGAGCGTCAATGCCAAGGCAGTTATCTTTAATTACGATATTATTTTTTTCTAATCGAATATGTATATTATATCCGGAATAATCTTTAGGTAAACCATATTTGTCTTTACTATATTTTTTGGACATCAAGTGATTCCTTGCAGCATCGATAGAATTATCGATAAAATCAAAC
>ERZ1505052.785-NODE-785-length-7696-cov-5.047769_pt1 | contig 7696 bp, 8 predicted proteins | sample MGYA00571781_ERZ1505052 | MGnify/ENA primary metagenome ERZ1505052 (study PRJEB39906, sample SAMEA3182110) | gut metagenome | biome: human; feature: gut; material: Stool; isolation source: human stools | place: Canada | collected 2013-04-23 ...
AGCTGCGTCAATGGTCATCTTTTTACAGTCCGGGCAGTACCAGGCCGTGTGGTAGCATAAAATATCGCCTTGCGTGTCCACCCGCATAATATTTTCACGTCCGGGCCTGAGCCACAGCGCCTTTCCGGCGGGGATGCCCCGGTGCCAGACGACGCCCCTGCCGCCCATAAGGAAGCCCTGCTCCATGTCCTTGCCGCACCAGGGGCACTTCTCCGGCGGCAGTCGCAGCTTTTCCCGTTTCTCCTGCCATTCCGCCCGCATAGCGTCCCAATCCCCCCGGAGGGTATCCAACAAACCGGGGGCTTTTTCCGCCGGTTCTGAAGCCGTGCGGCGTTGATTGGGGTCAATGTCCCAGGGGTCCTCGCTCTTTTTCCAGAAAGCCATTGTCAGCCCTCCCCGTCACGCTTTTGCATATGGGCGTCAAACCGGCCACCGTCCCGGCTGGGCAGCCAGCCGATGGGCGGCGGGGTCTCCCGGTCATGTTTCCAGCACCACAGCCATCGCAGACACCAGATCAGCTTCCGCAGCAGCAAAAGCAGCACAATAACGCCGATGACATTAAAAACCTTCAGCATGATTTCTCCTTATAACATCAGGGCGGCAAGCAGGATCATTCCTTGTGCCTGTCATCGTCCTTGACTTCCTTGTAGTCCACGGTATACACCGGCCCTTTGAAGTGGGGTTCGTCTTTTTTTGCTGATTCCGAGCGCCTGTGGCCGCCGTATTTCCGCCACAGCCAACGAATGACCAAAATCAGCAGCAAGACAGGGATCAACACCCGGAGCAGGCCAAAGACCAGCGCCAGCAGCTTCAAAGGCAGTCCCAGCAAGAATCCCATTTTACTTCATCTCCAATTCACGCTTTGCTTCTTCATAATACCGGGCAAACGCCGACGGCACAGAGCGCGCCGCAAGGCCTGCCGCATCCACCCATTCCAGTTCCGCAGGGCCGTCGCCCCGGACGGTCAGCGCGTAGCCGGTCATGCGCCACTCCACATGGGTGAAGATGTGCTTGGCCGTCAGGCGGCTCTGCCAGTCAATCACCGACAGGCCCATGGCCTCCACCGCCGCGCCGGCGGCTGTTTCATCCAGAGCGCCCTCTACATTGGGAAACTCCCAAAGTCCTGCCAGCAGGCCGGTTTTAGGCCGCTTCCGCAGGGCGATCTTTCCGTCTCGTTTCAGCAGGAGCACGGTTTTTTCCTCCACCCGCCGCTCCTTTTTCGCCTTTTTCACCGGCAGGGTCTCTGCTGTTCCCCGCTGTCGGCCCAGACACAGGCCGCTTACGGGGCAGTCATCGCACCGGGGAGCGGTATTGGGCCCACAGACTGTGGCCCCCAGCTCCATCATGGCCTGATTGAAAATGCGGATGTCCGCCGGTTCCTCCGGCATGACTTCCGCCAGCGCCGCCCGGACAGCCCGCTTGGTTTTCGGATCAGAAATGTCATCGTGGCAGTCCGTCAGCCGGGTCATGACCCGAAGCACGTTGCCGTCCACCGCCGGTTCCCGCCGTCCGAAGGCTGCGGCGGCAATGGCGGAGGCGGTATAGTCTCCGATGCCCGGCAGGGCCAGCAGGCCGTCATAGGTGTCCGGAAAGCCGCCCAGTGCCGTGATCTCCTGTGCCGCCTTTTGCAGGTTTCTGGCCCGGCTGTAATAGCCAAGGCCCTCCCACAGCTTCATGAGCAGCTCCTCGTCTGCCTCCGCCAGCGCCGCCACTGTGGGGAACACCGCCAAAAAACGGGCATAATAGCCTAAGACCGCCGCCACGCGGGTCTGCTGGAGCATGATCTCCGACACCCAGATACGGTAAGGGTCCTCCGTGTGCCGCCAGGGCAGGTCCCGGGCGTTTTCCCGGTACCAGCCCAACAGCGGCTCCGGCAGCGTCCGCAATAGATTTTCAGTTGTCGAATCTGTTTGTTTCATGTTATAATCTTACCACAAGGTGAGACGGCTTCCCACCCCCTTTTTGCGAATCAAGGAGAAAATTTACATGCGTGTCACATTTTTGGCCCACGACGGTTTTTTCATCGAACTGGATCAGGTCTGCCTGCTGTTCGACTGGTGGAAGGGCGTTCTCCCGCCCCTGCCGGACAAGCCGCTGCTGGTGTTCGTCAGCCACCGCCACGAGGACCACTTCAATCCGGCGGTGTTCGCACTGGCGGACTGCAAGGCGGACATTCAATTCCTGTTAGGCAGCGACTTTCACCTGACGCCCCACAATTTGACAAAGTGGCAGCTTTCCCCGGAGACCGCCGCCAAATGCCGCCGCAGCGGCAAGCATGACACCTTTGCCCCTCTCCCCGGCGTCACCGTGGAGACCTTCCCCTCCACCGACGAGGGCGTGGCGTGGATGGTAACGGTCAACGGACAGTCCATTTTCCACGCCGGAGACCTGAACTGGTGGCACTGGGCGGAAGAGGATTTGGCTTGGAACCGTAATATGGAGGCCAATTTCAAGCGGTACACAGAACCTCTCCGTGGCCGCCGCGTCGATTTGGCCATGCTTCCCTTGGACTCCCGGCTGAAAACGGGCGGCTATCTGGGGCCTAACTATTTTTTGAATCTGATGGAGGTCCGCCGGTTTCTACCCATGCACCAGTGGGAGGACTTCGCCTTTACCGACGAATTTCTGTCCGCGTACCCTCAGTTTGCCCCCATCACTGTAAAAATCCACCGGGACGGGGAATTTCTCGGCGAGCTGTAAGCAAAAGGAACCCGCATTGTTTTCACAATGCGGGTTCCTTTTCATTTGCTCATTTACTTTTGGATCAGCAGCCAGTTTTCCGTACCTTCGGCAGGCTGCTCCGTCAACTCCGGCACAAAGCCACAGGCAGCGGACGCCGCCTTGACAGCAGTCTCCAATGCAGAGGCCTCCGCCTCGGTGGTCTCCGCATAGATGCGGTCCACCAATGGTGCCAAAGCGCTGAGTTCCTGCCCGGCGTCACTGTTCGTCCCGGCAAGAATGGTCTCCGCAGGCAACTCCAGTGAAAGGATCACATTCTTCGGCAGTGCATCCCGCACCTCCCGGAGGAAGCCCTCGATCTGTGCCTGCCGTCCCGCCTCTGCCGTGTCCCCGGCGGTCATGGCGTTGGAAAAGTCGATCTTGTCCAGCTTGCCTGCGGTGGGATAGCTGACATCCGTCAAAATGATCTCTCGGAACCCCTGCTCCGCAGCTTCCCGGATGATATTCAGCAGATACGTCCGGGCCTTTTCATGGCCGGGGTCCAGCCATTGGCTGTTGTTGCCGTCATAGAAGATATAACCGCCGGTGTTTTTCAGGCCCATGCCCTCCACGTCGGCGTTGGCGGCCTTGGGATCGTGGAAGCAGGCGATCCGGGCCGCAGCGGTCACGTCTGTCCGGGCCGTCAGGTCATTCAGCGCCTCCCCGGTGTCCGGTTTCACGCTGACTGCGCCGGTCACGGCAGCGCTGCTGTCAAAATACACCCGGCCGGCGCTGTCCTTCAGCGTCACCGCCATCACAGTCATTTCGGAAAGCGGCGTCTCAGCGGTCTCCTGATCTTCCATTGTCAGCGGCTTTGCCGCCAGCAGCGTCCCCCGGACCGGTGTTTTGACAGCGGTCTGCTCCGGTTCCCGGATCACCACATCCGGGTCTCCGGGGGCTTCGACAGGGTCAGAAGTCCCTTTGTCCCAAGGCAGGTCAAAGTGGAGATTACCGTCGGCGTCATAGCGCATGTGCTCCCGGGCCATAATAAAGCCCACAGAACCCAGAATAATGAGGATCAGCAGGATGGCCAGGAAAATTTTTCCCTTCCGGCCTCTCCCGCGATAGCTGCTGTATCCTCTGGTGCCTGATGCCATGCCGCCTCACCCCGTTTCTGCTTTTCGGTCTGTTATTCCTGTTCCAGGGCCATCATCTTGTTGACCCGGCGCTCATGGCGGCCGCCCTCAAACTCGGTGGTCAGGAACACCTCCACCATGCGCTCTGCCATATTCTTGCCGGTAAAGCCCGCGCCGATGGCCATCATGTTGGCGTCGTTGTGGCGGCGGGTCATCTCCGCCTCCAGGCAGTCGGCGCAGTGGGCGCAGCGGATGCCCTTGATCTTGTTGGCAGCGATGGAAATGCCGATGCCGGTGGTGCAGATCACGATACCGCGGTCGCACTTGCCCTCAGCCACGGCACGGGCAGCGGCAGCGCCGAAGTCGGGATAGTCGCAGCTCTCCAGAGAGTAGCAGCCGAAATCCTCATACTCATAGCCCAGCTTTTCCAGGGTCTTCATGATAAATTGCTTCAGCTCGTAGCCGCCGTGGTCACAGCCCAATGCGATTTTCATAGTCATTTCCTCCAAATAATCGTTTTTTTCGGATGATGCAGGGTCAGTATACACCGCCCTCCGGTAAAAATCAATTCTTTATTACAGTGCGTGCCAGACAGGCATCTGCTTTTCAAAGGTGCAGAACCGGGTAAAGCCGCACTCTTTCAGCAAAGTCTGCCGCTCCCGGATGAAGCGGCCCACATGCTCCGGGCTATGGGCATCGGTGCCCAGGGTGATGAGTTCACCGCCCAGTTCCCGGTAGATCCGCAGCCACTTGGCGTCCGGCAAGGGCGTATTGCCCCGGTTGACGTTCAGCTCGATGCCTCGCCCGTTTTCGATCAGAGTTTTCAAAATTTCCCGGATCTCAGCCTCATAGGGATCAAAGCTGGTATGAAGCCCCCGCATCTCATTGAAATACCGCAGGGGCAGAGTCAAATGGCCCAGAACCGTAAAGCCGCCCAGCTTTGCCAGCGCTAAAACCTCTTCCAGATAATCTCCCAATGCGGTCTGAGCCTCCGCCTGATCCTTGGGCGTGTAGAGATACAGATCCTCGCTTCCGAAGCGCTCCGACAGCAGGTGCACCGAGCCGATGATGAAATCAAACTGCGGCGCGTCCTCCAACAGCTTTTTCATGTGGGCCGGGGCCTTCTGGGCGTCGCCCATTTCCATGCCCAGCCTCAGATGGATGCGGTCCCCCAGCGCGGCCTGAACGTTGGCGAAATCCTCCGTCAGCGCCGACCAGTCATAGGGCGGGCGCAGTTCATTGGACCCCCAGGTCAGGGGCTCCACATGATCCGTAAAGCAGATCTCGTCCATTCCGGCATCCAGTGCGGCCTGAGCCATCACCGTCATGGGATCATGAGCATCGGGAGAAAACTGCGTATGGGTATGGTAATCTGCCAGATACATACCTTGCCTCACTTCTTAAACTTCTTGAAGAACTTCTTCCGTTCCTCGTAGTTGTTATCACCTACGGATTCCGCGAACTTCTTCAAAGCTTCCTTCTGCTCCCGGTTCAGGTTCCGGGGCGTTTCGATATAAACAGTCACATACTGGTCGCCCCGGCCCCGGCCGTTGAGCTCAGGAATGCCCTTGCCCTTCAACCGGAAGGTAGTGCCGGACTGAGTGCCCTCCGGCAGGTCATACTTCACCTTGCCGTCAATGGTGGGGATCTCCAGCTCCGCGCCCAGAACTGCCTGTGCGAAGGTAATGGGTGCCTCACAGAGGACGGAGGTACCCTCCCGGCGGAACAACTCGTGGGGGCGGACCGTAATGGTGATGAGCAGATCACCGGACGGGCCGCCGTTCTTTCCGGCGTGGCCCTGCCCCCGGATGGAGATGGTCTGGCCATTGTCGATACCTGCGGGGATCTTGGCCTGAATGGTGCGGCGCTTGCGCTCTAAGCCACTGCCCCGGCAAGCGGTACAGGGGGTCTTGATGATGCGGCCCTTGCCGCCGCAGCGGCCGCAGGGAGAGGTTGTGGCGAACACACCCATGGGTGTCTGCCGCCGCACCTGCACCTGACCGGAGCCGTGGCAGTCCGGGCAGACCTCGGGCGAGGTGCCGTCGGCACAGCCGGAGCCGTGACAGACCGCGCAGGTCTCATAGCGGTCCACGCTGACCTCTTTCTCGCAGCCGAAGGCCGCCTCCTCAAAGCTGATGGTTACACTCAGGCGGATGCTCTCGCCCCGCTGGGGCGCGTTGGGGTTCCGGCGCTGAGCGGAGCCGAAGCCACCGCCGAAGAAGCTGCCGAAAATATCCCCCAGATCGCCAAAGTCGAAGCCGCCGGCACCGTAAGCACCGCCGCCGGCCCCCGCTCCGTAGTTAGAGTCCACACCCGCAAAGCCGAACTGGTCATAGCGGGCTTTTTTATCAGAGTCGGAGAGTACCTCGTAGGCCTCGTTGACCTCCTTGAATTTCTCCTCCGCCTCTTTATTGTCAGGATTCAGGTCCGGATGATACTTCCGGGCCATCTTCTTATATGCGCGCTTGATCTCGTCCTCGGATGCGCTCTTGTCAACGCCCAGGACCTCGTAATAATCACGTTTTTCTGCTGCCATACTTGCTGCTCCTCTCAGGAATCACTTAAGGATCAGGAATCAGGAACCGGCTTCCCCGTTCCGGATTCCTCATCTCTAAGTTTGCTCCAAAACGGCCCCAATGGGGCGGGGAATGATCCCCGTCCCATCGGTTCCGATCCGTATAGGTTTTTTACTTCTTGTTCTGGTCGTCATCATCCACGACCTTGTAGTCGGCGTCATAATACTGACCGTCCTGCGCGCCGCCGGCCTGCTGGCCGCCCATGTCGGGGCCAGTCTGGGCACCGCCCTGAGCGCCCTGGGGGTTGGCCTGCTGATAGAGCTTCTCGCTGACAGCGTAGAAGGCCTGAGTCAGCTCATCGGTAGCGGTCTTGATGGCGGCGGTGTCGGTGCCCTTCAGGGCCTCCTTCAGCTTGTCGATGCCGGCCTGGACCTTGCTCTTATCCTCGGCGGGGATCTTGTCGCCCATCTCATTCAGGGTCTTTTCGCTCTGATAGACCATCTGATCGGCCTGGTTGCGGGTCTCCACGTCCTCTTTCATCTTCTTGTCCTGAGCGGCATACTGCTCGGCTTCCTTGACAGCCTTCTCAATATCGTCCTTGCTCATGTTGGAGGAGGAGGTGATGGTGATATGCTGCTCGGTACCGGTGCCCAGATCCTTGGCGGAGACATTCACGATGCCGTTGGCGTCGATATCGAAGGTGACCTCGATCTGAGGCACGCCACGGCGGGCGGGAGCGATGCCGTCCAGGTGGAAGCGGCCCAGGGACTTGTTGGCAGCAGCCATTTCACGCTCGCCCTGAAGGACGTTGACCTCCACAGAGGTCTGGTTATCCGCAGCAGTGGAGAAGATCTGGCTCTTCTTCACAGGGATGGTGGTGTTGCGGTCGATCAGCTTGGTGCACACGCCGCCCATGGTCTCAATGCCCAAGGACAGGGGGGTGACATCCAGCAGCAGCAGGCCCTTCACGTCACCGGTGAGTACGCCGCCCTGCAGGGCTGCGCCCATAGCCACACACTCGTCGGGGTTGATGCCCTTGAAGCCTTCCTTGCCGGTGAGCTTCTTGACCATGTCCTGCACGGCAGGGATACGGCTAGAACCGCCCACCATCAGGACCTTGTGGATGTCATTACCGGTGAGGCCAGCGTCACCCAGAGCCTGGCGGACGGGGCCGGCGGTAGCCTCCACCAGATGCGCGGTCAGTTCGTTGAACTTGGCCCGGGTCAGGGTCAGGTCCAGATGCTTGGGGCCGGTGGCGTCTGCAGTGATATAGGGCAGATTGATGTTGGAGGTGGTCACGCCGGACAGTTCGATCTTGGCCTTCTCAGCAGCCTCCTTCAGACGCTGCATGGCAACCTTGTCGCCGGAGAGGTCCACATTGTCGGT